>ENA-ORTS01000266-ORTS01000266.1-human-gut-metagenome-genome-assembly--contig:-NODE-266-length-44977-cov-10.809492_pt1 | contig 44977 bp, 45 predicted proteins | sample MGYA00241911_ERZ509186 | MGnify/ENA primary metagenome ERZ509186 (study PRJEB26280, sample SAMEA2338852) | human gut metagenome | biome: human gut; feature: human-associated habitat; material: faeces...
TGCGAGATACTCCTTTGATAAAAGTTTCTTTTGACGAATTAACTATATCACAAGGGTATCTCGCTTTTCATGTTTTCAATGTGTAACACATGTATTGTAATCCTACAATCAACCCTCTTCACAAACGAAAATCTATTTGACGCTACCCACGGCAGGCTCTATAATAGAAAGAACTGTTTTATCAAAAATGTCGACAGTAACGAAAAATTTGGAAGGTGAAACTATGCACGAAAAGTACGTACCTCAGCAGATCGAAAAGAAATGGCAGAAAATCTGGGAGGACACCAAAGCATTTGAAACTCATTCTGACCCGAGCAGAAAGAAATACTATGTACTGGAAATGTTCCCGTATCCGTCTGGCAATCTCCATATGGGACATGTCAGAAACTACTCCATCGGTGACGTTGTCGCTCGTTTCAAGACGATGCAGGGATTCAATGTCATTCATCCGATGGGCTTTGATGCCTTCGGTATGCCGGCTGAAAATGCGGCTATCAAGCACGGCATTCCACCGGCGGAATGGACCTATTCCAATATCGACAACATGACTCGTCAGCAGAAAGAACTCGGTCTTTCCTATGACTGGGACAGAAAAGTCCTGACCTGCCGTGAAGATTACTACAAGCACACACAGAAGCTCTTCGAGATTTTCTACAAGAGAGGTCTCGCTTATAAGAAGGAAGCAAAGGTCAACTGGTGCGAAAGCTGCCACACCGTCCTTGCAAATGAACAGGTCGAAGAAGGACGCTGCTGGCGCTGCAAGAATGAAGTCGTCAAGAAAGATCTCTCTCAGTGGTTCTTGAAGATCACCGACTATGCAGACCGCCTCCTTGCGGATCTCGACCATATGCCCGGTTGGCCGGAACGCGTCAAGACCATGCAGAGAAACTGGATCGGTCGATCCACCGGTACCCAGTTCTCCTTCAAAGTCGAAGGCATGGATGATCAGATTCCGGTTTATACCACCCGTGTCGACACCGTTTATGGCGTCACCTACATGGTCCTTGCTCCGGAACACCCGCTCGTCGAAAAACTCATCGCGAATAACCCGGAAAAGGCAAAACTCGAAGCATTCATCGAAAAGATGAGAAATGAAAACGACATCGTCCGTACCGCGGAAGATGCACCGAAGCTCGGCATGTTTACCGGCAGTTATGCGATCCATCCGCTGACCGGCGAACGCGTGCCGATCTGGATCGCGAACTACGTCCTCTACGAATACGGCACCGGTGCCGTCATGGCTGTACCGACCCACGACCAGCGCGACTGGGATTTCGCTAAGAAATACAGTCTCCCGATGAAACTCGTCGTCCAGAATAAAGCCGGCTCCCTTTCTCTTGCCGAGATGGATAAAGCCTATGACGCTGACGGCGTCCTTGTGAACTCTGCGGAATTTGATGGTCTGAAATCCGGAGAAGCCCGTGAAGCCATCACCAAGAAATTCGAAGATATGGGCATCGGCGAAGGCAAAGTGAACTACCGTCTGCGTGACTGGTTGATTTCTCGCCAGCGCTATTGGGGCTGCCCGATCCCGATCATTCATTGCCCGCATTGCGGCAATGTCCTTGTCCCGGAAAAAGATCTCCCGGTCAAACTGCCGGAAGACGTCAACTTCGTCGCTGGCGCGACCTCTCCGCTTGAAACCAGTGAAGCCTTCCTTCACTGCAAATGTCCACAGTGCGGCGCGGATGCTACGAGAGAAACCGACACGATGGATACCTTCATCGATTCTTCCTGGTACTTCCTGCGTTACTGCGATCCGCACAATACCGAAGAACCATTCGCAAAGGATAAGGCAAACTACTGGATGCCCGTCGACCAGTACATCGGCGGCATCGAGCACGCCATTCTTCACCTGCTGTATTCCCGCTTCTTCATGAAAGTCCTTCAGGATGAAGGCATGGTCGACTATCCGGAACCATTCACGAACCTGCTCTGTCAGGGCATGGTCCTGAAAGATGGCGGCAAGATGAGTAAGTCCGTCGGTAACGTTGTTTCCCCGGAAGAAATTGTCGGGAAATACGGCGCTGACACGGCCCGCCTCTTCATCCTCTTTGCCGCTCCGCCGGAAAAAGACCTCGAATGGTCCGATCAGGGCGTCGAAGGCTCCTACCGTTTCCTGAAACGCGTCTGGAACATCGTCGGCAAGTACGAAGACATCCAGACTGAAGAAAAAGGCAAACTCTCCTCTGAGGAATTCGCTCTCAGAAGAAAACTGCACCAGACCATCAAGAAAGTCACCGAAGATCTGGATGGAAAATTTGCTTTCAATACTGCGATTTCTGCCATCATGGAACTCGTAAACGATATGTACCGCTTCATCGAAGCCCATGATACCATCGAAGCGAGCCTTTCCGGCGAGCTCGTCAGAAACCTCCTCATCCTCCTCGCGCCATTCGTTCCGCATATGACCGAAGAACTCTGGCAGAGTGCAGGACAGAAGGAAGAAAGCATCCATTTGGCTGCTTGGCCGGCCTGCGATGAATCTGCCCTCGTCGTCGATGAAGTCGAACTCGCTGTCCAGGTCAATGGCAAGGTCCGCGCGACAATCTCCGTCCCGGTTGCTATGGCGCGCGAAGAAATCGGCGAAAAAGCCCAGGCTCTTCCGGAAATCCAGAAATTCACCGAAGGCAAGACCATCGTGAAAGTCATCGTCGTACCGAAGAGAATCGTCAATATCGTTGTCAAATAATAAGCAAGCGAAAAGAGAAGCCGCGAGGCTTCTCTTTTTTGTTGAAACACGTAGTCCTGCGAAGAAGGGCGCCAAAGGCGCACCGTCAACCTGAGCGGACGGAAAGAACGTCCGTGAGATGGCCACTGTCAGAACAAGTGGGGACTGTGCCAACGGATCTATGCGAAAAATGGACAGGTGCACTTGATTCTTCGACTCATGTCCCCATTTGCCTGTACCCCTTCGCTCAGAATGATGAGCAGGGGGGAAAAATCCGGCTTCCCGTATCGTTATCCTGAATTATTTAGATTTTCTGTATACTTATATTATAATGCGGTTATAATTTTAAAGGAGGCGGTCATGATGAAAAAGAAATCTATTCTTGCTATCGGGCTCACTGCTGCCTTGCTTTTCGGCCTTACCGGAGAAGCAGAGGCATTCGGTTGGGGAGACATCGCGGGCAAAGCAGCGGATAAAGCCATCGGAAGCGTTCTCGGTTCTTCCGCCAAAAGGAAACCACCGGTGAAACAGTCCCGGCCAAAGAGCGAGAAACAGAAGAAAAGCGAACGCGAAGCGGAAAAGTATGGCGTGAAACGGATAGAAAGTCCAGATGGCACGAATCCCACTGCCTTTGCAGGCACGGTCGATCCATGGCCGCCGGATGAACTCACCGCATGCCCGGACTGGTTCGACAACCGCACGCAGCCTTGGATAATGACGAATGCATGCCTCGTCGCAGAGTATGAAAGTATGATCCAATGGCGTGCCTACTCGATACAAAATGGCCTTGGTACCATCGAGCCGGACGAAATCCGATACACCGAGCTCATCGACGAAATTCACGTCCGCGTGAGAGCGATCGAAAGGTACTGTGATGCGGCAGAATATGGAGATTATCAGTCGATGCAGTCGAGAGCCTCCATGGGAGACTACCAGCGTGCGGTCGCCAGCAACATCAATCCCATGTGCGACTATGATCTGGATCTTAGCATTCCCGCAAACACACTTCCTGGCTATCATCCTGAGAGAAATTAAGGAAACACGGACTCAATCGTAGAATGTTCAGATTTTTTATTTTATGAAAAGAAAACCGTGTAAAATCTGGAATTTCCACGATGGTATTTCTCGGAGAGGGAAATCTTCCCGGGAGCCTAAAGCTTTCTCCGCACTCCTTCGTGCACAGACCTATAGGAAAGGAGCGCAGAGAGGGCTGACGGCGGATCCGATTTCCCATCTCTCACTCGAAAGCGTGCTAGCCGCCGGAGAGCGTAAGAAATACAAATCACAGAAAGACGCAGCAGGTCAAAAGATCTCATGCAGGATTCGCCTCCACGACTAACCCTAGAGCGAAGTTTAGCCGTACTTGTACGACATGAACCGTGAAATGCGCTGGTGCCAGATTGCAGGGAATGCCTCCATGGATACTTATAAAACTCTGCTGCGCTTTTGTGATGGAGGTGATCCATTTTCGAAAAGAGGATCACTTTTTTGCGTGCTGTCGATGACAGGGATACGATGATGCCACACAGAGCCAGAATGCCCTTCCTCGTCCTTTTTGCGCATGTGAGACTTTTTCTTGCTTTTTCTCTCATTTATTGCTAAAATAACATATGTCGATATTGCGGGCCTATAGCTCAGTTGGTTAGAGCAGGCGGCTCATAACCGCCCCGTCCCAGGTTCGAGTCCTGGTGGGCCCACCACAATGAACGTATCCGTGCTGATTTCAGTGATTTGGATACGTTTTTTTGATAGAGAAAAGGAATGGCTGCAGGATAGTCCTGCATGGAAAGTCATTGCTGAAAGGATCCATCTATGAAACTGACGAATCGTCTACAGGCGGCAGCCGATCTGGTGCCTGTCTGTGAGAGTATGGCCGATATTGGTACAGACCATGGCTATCTTCCTATTTACCTTGTGCAAGAGGGGCGCGCCAGGCGGGCGATCGCCTGTGATGTGAATGACGGTCCGCTCACACGCGCCAGGGAGGACGTGAATTCTTCCGGGCTTTCACGTCAGATCGGCTTACGACTTGGCGGAGGACTTGCGCCGCTTGGTAAAGGAGAGGTGGACGGTGTCACCATCTGCGGGATGGGCGGCCTTTTAATGCGGGATATTCTTGTAGAGAATGAGGAAAAGGCGCAGGCGCTCTCATGGCTGGTGCTGCAGCCGCAGGGGCATGTGGCGGAGCTCCGGCAGTTTCTTGGCAGGCATCATTTTCGCATTGAAAAAGAGGTGCTTTCACTGGATGGCGGGCAGCTGTATGAATTGATGCTCGTTCGTCCCGGCGAGATGGAGGAGCTTTCGATGCTGCAGGCAGAAATCGGTGCGACGGCGGCATATCGGAAGGATCCTCTTTTCAAGACGCATATCGAGCGGCTCATCCGGAGACGGCGCTTTGTGATCGAAGGGGCAAAGGATTCGAAGAGTGAGCGGCATCGCCTGTCCAGAGAAAAAGCACTGGAAGAAGTAAGCATATTGGAGGAACTCTTATGAAAGTCACAGGAAATGATTTGATCGGATGGATGGAGTCGTGGGCACCGAGAAGTCTTGCAGAGTCATGGGATCATCCGGGGCTTCAGGTGGGGGATCCTCGCCGCAGGGTCACGAAGGTACTGATTTCCCTCGACCTCACGGAAGTGAATGTGGATCTTGCCGTCCGTGAAGGCGCTGAGATGGTGATTTCTCACCATCCCTTTCTTTTCAAGGCCATCCGCGAGTTTGACCTTCGGACGTATAAGGGGCGCGTGATCGAGAAGCTCGTGAAGCATGATATCCTGTCTTTTGCAGCTCACACGAATCTGGATACAGCCAAAGGCGGCGTGAATGATGCTCTGGCAGCTGCTCTCTCTCTTTCTGATACGGAAGGGCTAGTCTTTGAGCAGGAAACGAAAGAGAGGAAGCTTGCGCTTTATGTGAAGCCTGTCACCGCGAAGGTGCTCCGACATACGCTTTCAGAACTCTATGGGGATGCCGTAAATCATTTCTATCTTTTGGATGATGAGGATGATGCGACGGATGAGGCGAAGCTCGAATGTAATGTACCCACCGCGCTGCTTGCTTCTGTCCTTGCGAAAGTACAGGAAATCTGTGGAGATATTCACTATGATGTATATACGCTGGAAAGCCACGGGGACAAGGAGTACATGGGGCGGATCGGAAATCTGCCTGCGCCCATGAGCGGAAAAGAGGCGCTCTCGTATATAAAGGAGAGGCTCGGTATTCCCGTCCTTCGTTATGCAGGAAATCCTGATACCACCATTTCCCGCGTGGCTATTCTGGGCGGTGCCGGCAGTGAATTTGCTGCGCTTGCAAAAGCAAAGGGAGCAGATCTCTACCTGACGGGCGACCTCAAGTACCATGAAGCGCAGGACGCTTCCCGCCTAGGCCTTCTCATCGCAGATGGCGGCCATTTCTATACCGAGCGCGTCATCGTTCCTGCTTTGGCAAAGCGCCTTCGGATGTATGCCGCAGAGCATGGCTGGGAGATCGAGGTCATCGAAGACAGCAGAGCAGAGGATATTTTCGGGGAAATGTAGAAAAACAGGTTCGTGGTTAGCCTAAGGGGCGTGCCGCCCCTTGACTCTGAACCTGATTTTAATCTTTCTCTTGAAAAAATTCCGTCTCCATGCTATACTGTAGCACGCGAGCAGGAAAGATGATTGCGGGCCGTAAGGCGTGAGGAAAGTCCGAGCTTCGCAGGGCAGGATGCCGGATAACGTCCGGCGGGAGTGATCCTAGGGAAAGTGCCATAGAAAAGGAAACCGCCACGCAAGTGGTAAGGGTGGAAAGGTGCGGTAAGAGCGCACCAGCAGTCGGGAGACCGGCTGGCTTGGTAAACCCCATCCGAAGCAAGACCGAATAGGGAAGGGTTGAGGTTGCCCGCTGACCTTCCGGGTTGCGTCGCTTGAGCAGTCGAGCAATCGGCTGACTAGACAGATAATCATCACCACACAAGTGGGACAGAACTCGGCTTATTGAATGCTCGCCTTGAAAGAATGACGCTGTGACGTATGTCACGGCGTCTTTTTTGTTTGTCATTCGCGGCGAGGGCCTCACGCTTTCGCCACATGTACCGCGCACTTCTCCGCTTTTCTCGTCTGCCTTTCCCGCCGCCTGTGCCCTATCCGCCTCTACGGGACACCTTCCCGGCAAGGGGGCGACGATACGAGGTAAATCTGCTATCAAGAGACCTTCGGGCATCGCCTCATATAATACTTGCGGCGAAGCCGCTACCACAACCCTGAACCTTGAACCTAAAAATATTTTCTCATCCCCTTGCTTTCCCCTTTTTCTTTTGGTAGAATAAATAACGCATGAGTACACATGTCTGGCGGACTCTGCATCTGTGCTTGCGGGAAAAATTTCATTTCACACATTCCCGAAGTGGCTGCAGGGGAGGAAACGGACAGAGGTTAAAAACAGGAGGTTTTTATTATGGCAGTTGTATCCATGAAACAGTTACTCGAAGCAGGCGTTCACTTTGGTCATCAGACCCGTCGTTGGAATCCGAAAATGGCACGTTTCATTTTCACGGAAAGAAACGGCATCTACATCATCGACCTGCAGAAGACTGTAAAGAAAGTAGAAGAAGCATACGCTTTCCTGCGTGAAGTAGCAGCTACCGGCGCTCCGATCCTTTTCGTCGGCACCAAGAAACAGGCACAGAATTCCGTGAAGGAAGAAGCTACCCGCTGCAATCAGTTCTATGTCAATGAACGTTGGCTGGGCGGCATGCTCACCAATTTCCGTACCATTCAGACCCGTATCGCTCGTCTGAAAGAACTGGAAAAAATGTTTGAAGAAGGCACCACTGACCAGTATCCGAAGAAGGAAGTCATCCTGATGAAACGCGAACTGGAAAAACTGGAAAAGAACCTGGGCGGCATCAAAGACATGAAGAAGATCCCGGGCGCACTCTTCATCATTGACTCCAAGAAAGAAGAAATCGCTATTGCCGAAGCTCATAAGCTGCACATTCCGGTTATCGCTACCGTTGATACCAACTGCGATCCGGATGTTGTTGATTTCCCGATCCCGGCAAACGATGATGCTATCCGTGCTGTAAGACTGCTTGCTTCCAAGATGGCTGACGCTGTCCTCGAAGGCCGTCAGGGTCAGCAGGAAGCTGAAGCTGCTAAAGAAGCAGAAGCTGAAGAAGCTCCGGCTGAAGAAGCTGCTGAACAGGAATAATGGCTGTATAGGAAATTCGGCCTGCGCGTTGCGCAGGCTGGGGATTTCCTTTTTTTGAGAAATTTTTACAAACACCTTACTGTTTTATGATGGAGGTCATAAAGATGGCAATTACCGCTAGCATGGTCAAAGATCTGCGTACAAAGACTGGCGCAGGCATGATGGACTGCAAAAAAGCACTCGTAGAAGCTGAAGGCGATATGGAAAAAGCAGTAGATATTCTCCGTGAAAAGGGACTGTCTCAGGCTGCGAAGAAAGCAAGCCGTGTAGCTGCTGAAGGTGCTGTCGTTTCCGCTATTTCCGCTGATGGCAAAGTCGGCACCATCGTTGAAGTTAACTGCGAAACCGACTTCGTAGGCAGCAATGATGACTTCAGAGCACTGGCTGCTCGTATCGCACAGCAGATCATCGCTGTGAATCCGGCTGACGTAGAAGCTCTGCTTGCTTCTGAAATGGACGGCAAGGCTGTCAAAGATCAGGTCACTGAAGCTGTAGCTAAGATCGGCGAAAACATTTCTGTTCGTCGCTTTGTTCGCTATGAAAGTGCAGAAGGCGCTGTCTACAGCTACATCCACGGCGGCGGCAAGATCGGCGTTCTCGTCGAAATGAAGGGCGCAGACGCTGAACTCGGCAAAGATGTCGCTATGCAGGTCGCTGCAGCAAATCCTTCCTACCTCGACCGCACTCAGGTACCGCAGGCTGAAATCGAACACGAAAAAGAAGTTCTGGCTGTCGAAGCTAGAAATGAAGGCAAACCGGAAAAGATCATCGAAAAGATGGTTCTTGGCCGTATCAACAAGTACTACAAGGAAGTCTGCCTCGTAGATCAGGAATTCATTAAAGATGGCGATCTGACCATTGCGAAACTCCTGAAATCCAAGAATGCAGAAGTTGTTCGCTTCGCTCGTTTCCAGCTCGGCGAAGGCATCGAAAAGAAACAGGACGATCTGGCTGCTGAAGTCGCTAAACAGCTGAATCAGTAATCCATAAAATAGGAATAAGAGAACATCATCTTTGGTGTTCTCTTATTTTATGGTCTTTTTCAGGGATTGGATGGAAGCCTGGAAGTGAGGAAGTCAGATGTCTAAAGTCTAAAGACTGTAGTTTCCAAGGCTCATCTCTCAAAATTCTTATGGCAGCTATTTCTGAAATACTATATAATAATATAGATGTATCACTGATTTTTACGGGGGTGTACAATGGCAACAGAAAACAAGAAGTATAAGAGAGTCATGCTGAAATTGTCTGGTGAAGCGATGGCCAGCGACAAAGGATTTGGTATCGATCCGGAGGTCGTATATCGACTGGCTGGCGAGATCAAGGAAGCCAGCGATGCCGGTATCGAGATCGCTGTCGTTGTAGGTGGCGGCAATATCTGGAGAGGTCTCAAGGGCAGCCAGGGCGGAATGGATCGTGCGTCGGCTGACTACATGGGTATGCTCGCGACTGTCATCAATTCCGTCGCTCTGCAGGATGCGCTTGAAAAACTTGGCGTCTCCACCCGCGTACAGACAGCCATCGAAATGCAGCAAGTCGCAGAGCCTTACATCCGCCGCCGTGCGATCCGCCATCTTGAGAAGGGCAGAGTCGTGATTTTTGGCGCTGGTACGGGCAATCCTTATTTCACAACGGATACCACGGCAGCTCTGCGCAGTGCAGAAATCGAAGCTGATATCATGCTGATGGCGAAGAAGCAGACCGATGGTGTGTACGATGCAGATCCAAAGTTCCATCCCGATGCAAAAATGTTCACTCATCTCACCTATAGTGAAGTGCTGCAGAAAGAGCTGGCTGTCATGGACAATACGGCCATTACTCTCTGCATGAATAACGAAATTCCGATCAAAGTATTCAATATCGACGTTCCTGGCAACATTGTCAAGGCCTGCAAGGGAGATACCCTGGGCACATTAATCGAAGGGAAATAATCATGTACGAAGAAGAACTGAAGAAACTGTCTGACAAGATGGATAAATCCATCGTTGCTCTCAAGAATGAATTCACCAGCATCCGTACGGGTCAGGCGAATGCCAGCCTGCTCGATCGCGTATTTGTTGAGTATTACGGCAGCCGTACTCCGATCACTCAGGTCGCTTCTGTAACTGTACCGGAAGCTCGTCTGCTCGTTGTCCAGCCATGGGACAAGGGTCTTCTGAAAGATATCGAAAAAGCCATCCTGCAGTCTGACCTCGGCCTCGTACCGATGAATGATGGCAACCTGATCCGTATGGCCATCCCGCAGCTGACCGAAGACCGCCGCAAGGAACTCGTCAAGGTTGTCAATAAGAAAGCGGAAGAGGGCAAGGTCGCTATCAGAAATATTCGTCGTGATGGCAATGATTTCCTGAAAAAGGAAGCAAAGAATAGCGATGTTTCCAAGGATGTCATCAAAGAAACTGAAGATAAAGTCCAGAAGCTGACGGACAAGAAAATCAAAGAGCTGGAAGCTGCCACCGAAAAGAAAATTAAAGAGATCATGTCTGTATGAGTGAGGATGTTCTTTTTGCAGGACAGCCGTTTACTGAAAAATTGAGACAGTGTGTAGAGAAATCGTATCCGAGTGGTACGATTTCTTTCACTCATGGGCGGGAAGCGCAGCTCGAAGAGGACGCGCTTTACCTTGTCCGAACCGGAGAAAAGGCTGTTGTCATGCCACGAATGAAGTATAGTGAGAGTGTGGAAAAAGTCGTGAGGCGGCGAGAATAATCTTCTTGTTCCTCTCTTTGGAAGGGGCAGACTCGCGTAGCGAGTCGGGGTTGCCCATCATGTTTGTATAGAAGAAATCGCAGCCCAACCTCCGTCTCTTCAAGGCACCTTAAACTATCTAAACTCCATCCTATTTTGATTATGGGAGATTCCATTTATGTCTGATAAAAAATCATTTCCTGAGCATGTGGCCATCATTCTTGATGGGAATGGCCGCTGGGCGAAAGAAAGAGGAAGAGAGAGAACCTATGGTCATCAGGTCGGCGCGGCAAACGTGAAGACCATCGTACGTGCGGCGGGTCATATGGGAGTGAAAGTGCTGACGCTCTATGCATTCTCTACAGAGAACTGGAAGCGTCCGCCCATCGAAGTCCGTTTCCTGATGAAGCTTTTCAAGAGCTACCTGATCAGTCAGCTGCGTGAGCTGGTGGAGGATAATGTGCAGGTGCACATTGTAGGCGAACCGTCAGCATTGTCGGATGATCTTCGCAAGGAGATCGCTGCCTGCGAAAAAGATACAGCGAAGTGTAACGGCATGATCCTGAATGTGGCCATCAACTATGGCGGACGCATGGAGATCGTGCAGGCGGTGCAGCAGATCGCACGCGAAGTGAAGAGCGGCTCTCTTGATGCGGAATCCATTACGGAAGAAACGATTTCTGCCCATCTCTATCCATCGGATGCCCAGGATGTGGATCTCATGATCCGTACGGGCGGAGAGTCGCGCATTTCGAATTTCCTTCTCTGGCAGATCTCCTATGGCGAGCTGTACTTCACGCCTGTCCTGTGGCCGGACTTCACTGAGGAGGAGCTTTCGAAAGCGATCGACTGGTTTACCGGAAGAGACCGTCGCTTCGGCGGCCTCACGGAGGATAAAAAATGAAAGTGCGTGTGATCACAGCGATCATCGGTATCATCGCTGTCCTTGGGCTGGTATATCTGGGAGGCTGGTTTCTGACGGGAGCCATTTTCCTCGTCTCTTTGCTGGCCCTTCTTGAATATGATAAGATGCTGAAACATTTCGGTGTCCACATCTATCTGAAAGCCACAGCCATTGCTACTGCCGTCATGGTACTGGCATCCGGTTTTTATTCGCTGAAAGCCTTTTTTGCTGCGATTTTTCTTGCCTTTGTACTGCTTCTCTACCTGATCCTGGGTATTAAGAAGGAAAATATGACCGGGCTTATTTATTCTGCTTTCGGTGCCGTCTATTTTGGCGTGGGCTTCGGCAGTCTCTCGCTCCTTCGTGGCAGTCATGAGCTGCTCTCTCCGGTGGCAGTTTCCATCGAGCCGGGGATTTTCCTCATTCTTCTCGCACTCATTTGCACATGGGCGAGTGATTCTTTCGCTTACCTGACGGGGAAGGCCTGTGGTCGTCATAAGATGGCGCCGCATATCAGCCCGAATAAAACGGTCGAAGGTCTTGTCGGCGGCGCAGTCGGCTGCGTCATTCTCGGGGCCCTTGTTTCCTTCTGTGCCGGCTTTGATCTTTTGGAAGGATGCATCCTTTCTGTCATGGCGGCCATCATGGCACCCATGGGGGATCTCTTCGAGTCCTATGTAAAGCGCGCCTGTGATATCAAAGACTCCGGAAATATTCTACCGGGCCATGGTGGGATGATGGACCGTTTTGACAGCCTTCTCTTCGTAGCCCCGAGCCTTGTCGCGGTGCTTGCTCTGCTGAGATGAATGAGAAATGAAGATGCGGTATTGCGCGTTGGTTATCAATGGGAGACGTTGAGATGGTAAGCCCCTCTGGCTTTGATTTCTAAAGTCTTCCAGTCTCAATTCTGCTTCACAGTCAAACTGTCACTCATATTTCCCCGAAAGGAGTCTTCTATGAAAGAAATCGCTGTATTGGGCAGCACGGGTTCCATTGGAACCCAGACGATGGACGTGATCCGTCTCCATTCGGATCTTTTTCATGCAGCCGTCATTGCTGCGCACAGGAGTATCGATAAATTACAGGAGCAGGCTGCGCTCTTTCATCCCCACGCCATCGTCATCACTGATGAGGAAGCGGGGAAGAAATTTCTGGAAACCTATAATGGCGATGCGGATGTGTTGATCGGCGAGGCAGCTCTTTCTGAGGTCGTGAAGCGAGACGATGTCGACCTTGTCCTTGTAGCAGTCGTCGGCATTACAGGACTTCTTCCGACGCTTGAAGCGATTCGCGCGGGGAAGGAGCTGGCTCTTGCAAACAAAGAGACGCTGGTCGCAGGCGGTGCGCTTGTTCTTGAGGAAGCGAAAAAGCATCATACACTGATCCGTCCGGTGGACAGTGAGCATTCTGCCATCTTCCAGAGTATGATCGGGCAGGATCAGAAAGGCATCCATAAAATCCTTCTCACAGCTTCTGGCGGTCCCTTTCGCGGCAGGACAAGAGAAGAGCTCGCGCAGGTGACGGTCGCAGATGCCATGAAGCACCCGACATGGAACATGGGGATGAAAGTGACGCTCGACTCTGCGACCATGTTTAACAAAGGACTCGAGGTCATAGAGGCGCACTGGCTCTTCGGCGTAGACTATCAGGATATTGAAGTCATTGTCCAACCGCAGAGCCTGATCCACTCGATGGTCGAGTATGTCGATGGTACCATCATGGCACAGATCGGACTGCCGGATATGCGTCTCCCGATCCAGTTCGCCCTGACATATCCGGACCGCCTGCCTTCGCCGTCGCATGCTTTCGTGGACTGGAATGAAATCGCGCAGATCCTGATCGCGAAGCCTGATATGAAAGTCTTCCGTTCGCTGAAGCTGGCTTACGAGGCAGGAGAAATGGGGGGAGACGGTGGCGTCGCTTTCAACGCATCCAATGAAGAGGCCATCCGCGCCTTTATCGCCGGGAAGATTTCTTTCCTTTCCATTTTCGATGTGGTGGAAGATACGCTCTCGCACTGGAGTGCAGAGCCTGTCGTTTCCTATGACAGTGTACTCTCATCGGATCGCAAGGCTCGCGCGCTGGCAGATGCATTTATTTCGAGGAAATGCCTATGATTTCATCGATACTGGCTCCGATCTTTGTCTTTGCCGTCGTTGTCATCGTCCATGAGGGCGGGCACTTCCTCATGGCGAAGTGGACGGGTATGAAGGTCATCGAGTTTGCTGTCGGTTTCGGCCCTGTGATCGTTTCGAAGAAATGGGGAGAGACGCTTTATTCCCTTCGTCTGATTCCGCTGGGGGGATTCAATAAGATCGCCGGCATGGATGATCAGAATAAGGATGATCCACGCGCTTTCAACCAGCGCCCGACATGGGCAAAGCTGCTTGTCATCGTAGGGGGCGCGCTCTTCAATGTTCTTCTCGCCCTTTTGATCTTCATCTCCGCCTTCAAGATCGAAGGTTATAATACTTTCCCGAATTTACCCCAAGTCGGTACCGTACTTGCGGGGAGTTCGGCAGAGAAGCAGCATCTTTCGCCTGGAGATACCATTCTTTCCATCGAAGGAAAGGCTATGGTGAAATGGACGGATATTGGAGAAGCCCTAAAAGACAAGGGCAATCGGGTGGTTTCCATGGAAATCGACCACGAGGGTACGATGAGGCAGGTGACGATCATCCCCCAGGTGCAGCCCAATGGTCGTGCCATCATGGGGATCACGCCTTATGTGGAACATCACGAAACCACGATGACAGAGGCCATTACCATGGGGGTTGGACGCGCCGCCGATCTGCTGCATATGATGACGGTGGGGCTTTATGACATGGTAACGGGCACGGGGCGTGCGGAGGTATCCGGCCCGATCGGAATCGCCCGCATGTCAGGGGAGGTGGCATCTTACGGGGTCATGCCGCTCTTCATGTTTATCGCCCTTCTCAGTCTGAATCTGGGACTTCTCAATATACTTCCCGTCCCGCTTCTTGATGGCGGACATTTGATCCTTATTCTTTTGGAGGCCATTCTCGGGCGGCAGCTGCCGGAGAAAGCGCTGATTTATATTCAATCGGTCGGGATCGCTATACTGGGTGCGATTTTCTTCTATGCACTCTTCCATGATATCAGCGCGCTGATGTAAGAAAAGCGGGTTCAGAGGGATATGCTCATATCGGTAGGCTTCTCGCACGACTTTCATTCCAATCGGCGATGATAAGGATAGGTCGTTTTTAGGAAGGCAAACCTGACTCTAAACCATATATTCATGTAAACCACTATAAAAAGGAGATTCAAATGGGAAATACCAGACAGGTCGTTGTCGGCGGTGTCAAGATCGGTGGGGGCGCGCCCATTGCGATCCAGTCGATGAGCACGTTCAGCCCACTCGATACGGACGCTGCTGCCTCGCAGATCCAGGCCCTGCATCAGGCGGGAGCAGATATCATCCGGGTCGCCGTGCCGGATAAAAAAGCGGCAGAAGCTTTGGGCGCGCTCCGTGCGAAAGTGGATGTACCGCTGGTCGCAGACATTCATTTTGACTACCGTCTTGCGCTTACGGTGATGGAGCAGGGCATCGATGCTCTTCGCATCAATCCGGGAAATATCGGCAAGCGGGAAAACGTCGTGAAGGTGGTGGATATGGCGAAAGAAAAGCATATCCCCATTCGTATCGGTATCAATGCAGGCTCCCTTCCGGAAGACATCCTTGCGGCACATGGCGGACATCCGACCGCGGAAGGCATGGTGGAAGGCGCACTCTCTCATGTCCGCATCCTCGAAGCGGAAGGATTCTATGATATCGTGATTTCTGTGAAGTCCTCAGATGTCCCGATGATGGTGAAGGCGAACCGTCTTCTTTCGGAAAAAGTGGACTATCCGCTGCACCTCGGCGTGACAGAGGCCGGGACGCTCTACCGCGGGACGATCAAGTCAGCCATTGGGATCGGCAGCCTGCTCTTAGACGGCATTGGCGATACCCTTCGTGTATCTTTGACCGATGATCCGATGAAGGAAGTAAAAGCAGCGAAGGAAATCTTGAGCTCCGTGGGCATGCAGCAGTATGGCCCAGTCCTCATTTCCTGTCCGACATGCGGCCGCACACAGGTGAATCTCATCGAGATGGCCAAAGAAGTGGAGGAGAAGATCTCTCACTTTAAGAAACCCATCAAAGTTGCTGTCATGGGATGCGCCGTGAATGGTCCGGGCGAAGCCAGGGAGGCAGATTTCGGCATCGCCGGCGGAAAAGGCAGTGGCCTGGTCTTCCGCAAAGGAAAGATCCTCCGATCCGTCCCGGAAGACCAGCTCATTGATGCCCTGATGGAAGAGATCAGAGCGTATGAAGAAGAGGAATAAAAACATACAAAAAGCAGCGTGCAGGCGCTGCTTTTTGTATGGTGAGATGAGTGACTATGCGCATAGGCATTCATTTTTGTTTTTCACAGGAGCGGTTCATACATTTATGATATAATGTACCTGTGTGTAACAGATTAAAATCTAGCAAGAGTGATGCCTGAAATCTGGGGAAGACGGGTGACTGGGAATTAGCAGCTAGGGATTAGAAAAAACGCCGAGAAATCGTATGGCGATTTCTCGGCGTTTTTATGTGGAAGAGAGGAGAAGGTAAAACTATACCTTTATTCTCTTTCTATCCGGAAGGAGGTAGGGGCGGGAATGACGACATCCCTACTCCCTATGGAAGCACTGATTAAATCGTTGTCAGATTTTACTCTAGGATTTTTATGCATAGCAAGAAATAACCTAAGCTGTTTAAGGAAGGTTATGACGAAGCTATGTATAAAATTCTTGTAGAATCTGACTCTGCGATTTAACCAGCGTTTCCTTTAGCTCCCACTATTTCCCATATGCCAGCTGGTACAGCTTTTCCAGTGCTTCCGGGGTCTTGATTCCCGGATTCATGAGGAAAAGGTTTGGCTCTAAGAAGTAGACGTGATTCTCCTGTACGGCTTTGAGGTGTGCCCATGCAGGATTGTTTCTCATCGACTCATCGAGAGATTTGTTGATCTCATCCTGTTTGCCCATGGTGACAATGAAGATGACATCTGGATCGTCAGCGGAAAGCTGCTCTAAGGAATAGGGAACAGTCTTGCTGTCGAGCTTCAGGTCCTTGTGGGCGGTGATGACATTATTCATTTTCAGCATATCCACCATGGAAGCGCAGATGGACTTCGGAGTTTCTGCTGTGACAGATTTCCCAGTAGCGCGAAGGACAGCGACTTTCGCCGGGGTCTTTTCAGCGGCCGCTTTATCCATGACTGCTTTGACACCTTTTTCGTAGGCATCAATCACTTCTTTGGCTTTGTCTGTTTTACCATAGAGTTCACCCATGAATTTCAAAAGCGGCACATTATCATGGATGCCGTCGTACTGGATAAGGACATAGGGGATCTGGCTCGATTTCAGAAGAGACTCGAGCTTGCTGTTTTGCGTCTTTTCTCCGATGACGAGGTCTGGCTTCATGCCGACCAGAGATTCCATATTGATATTCTGCACATGCCCAATGGTGGGGAGGGATTTTGCCTCTTCCGGGATCTGGCTCGTGGTCTCCGGGCGCGCGATGGAGGTGCCTCCGACTGCATAGGCCATATTGATGAGTGGCGCAGACAATGTGACAATGCGCGAAGGGGCGGCCTTCATGCTGATGGTCTGGTCTTTATAGGTGTAAGAGAGGGCGGAGGAGGAAGCAGGCTGACTGTTGCCGCCGCAGGCAGAAAGGGAGAGGCAGAGGGCAGCCGCTGCGATAGATGCAAGAATTTTTTTCATAAGAAGACTCCTTGGAGATAATGGGGACACGGGTTCCAATTTCGAGACTTCTCTCGAAGGGGATGAATCGGCGTTGATGATCTTCCAGACGGAATGGCATTGGTCCGTTGGGGGAACCTGATATCCCGATAAGAAATAACTAAAACATACTAAAACGCTCTTACGCCGAGATGACGTAAGAGCGTTTTTTTAATGAAGAGACATCATCTCTGCATTAGTATAGCACATTTCATTATTTCTGCAGAGCTTCGATAGCTTCGGTTGCACGATCTACATACAGGCCGCGAACGTTTGCGTTTTCGCCAAGACCATGGATATAGGTGTCAACGGAGAAGCCTTCCGCTTTCAGGATGCTCTTATGAGAGTCCGGTTCATCACCAGCCATATCATTGTTTGCATGATCGCCAGCAACCATCATGATCGGCATCAGGGTGACATGTTTGTAGCCCTGTGCTTTCAGCTTCGGGATGACATCTTCCAGATTCGGACGGCCTTCGACAGAGTAAATGAAGACATTGTTCATGCCGAGTTGATGCAGACGATCCTGGATGACGCTGTAGTAAGCGTTGCCCGGATGTGGAGTGCCGTGAGCCATGATCAGGGTAGCGTCCTGTTTACCCATCTTCGGGAACTGGGAGGACAGAGCTTTCAGGAAGTCAACGACCTGATCCGGTTCGCCTTCGGTGCCCTGGAAGTACATCAGTGGGGTAGCGAGGGAGATCTTCTTGAAATGCGGAACCTGCATCTTGGTGACGACGGAGTCATAGGAATATTCCATGCCTGGGATGACGTCGAGGGAAACGACAGCGACACGGGTGTAGCCTTCATCCTGCAGTTTCTGGAAAGCTTCTTCCGGGGTCATTTTCTGGATGCCTTCTTTGGCTTTCACACGGTCGATAATGATATGGGAAGTGTATGCTTCGAATACCGGTACATTCGGATGAGCTTTCTGAATGGCTGCTTCTACAGCATCGATGGTTTTAGCTCTTGTGTCTTTGAAAGTGGTACCGAAGGTCATGACGAGGACAGCATCTTTGTTTGGTGCATTCTTCATAGCCGGGTTTTCTGCAGTCCATACACCGACGGTGGAAGCTTCGCGAAGAGCCGGGGTTACATCCTTGACTTCCGGATTCAGTTCATATGCATTGGCGGACATGCCGAAACCAAATACACACAGAGCTGCCATAGATGCAGACAGAACAGTTTTCAGACTTTTTTTCATGAAAAATCACTCCTTTAAAAATTCCCGATTGTCGGGATTCATACAGAGAAGAGGTGAGTCGAGTATTTCCCATGCACTCGATTTCCTTTCTTTCATCTGTATTTCGCATGACCTTAGTTTAGTACAACGTTAAGATAAAGTCAAATGAATTTTACGTTTTTATTGAAAATATTTTCTGAGAATTAGCGCAGGACGCGGAGTATTTTGGAAATCGCTGTTTAGAATTAGGAAGATCATGATGAGATCGCGGTCAGCTCTTTCTTGTTTTCTTATGTCCTCCACCTTGCTTAATGTTTTAATGTTGTTATAATAATATAAAGGTGATAGCAGCTGGCCTTGTGCCGGCTGGTTTTATGGGAATGCGGCTTTTTCTGCCAGAGATCGGATCCGTGTTTCCTAACTAAAGAGAGTGAATCCTATGAAAAAAATTGCTTTTTATGGAAAAGGTGGTATCGGAAAGTCCACGACGGCTTCCAATGTGTCAGCGGCCCTCTCCCTCATGGGGAAGAAGGTCTGTCAGATCGGGTGCGACCCGAAGAATGACTCGACGCGTCTTCTTTTAGGACATATTTGTAAAGAGACCGTGCTGGATCAGGTGCGGAGAAAGGATCCTGATGAGATCTGCAAGGAGGATATCGTACATACAGGATTTCATGATATCATCTGTGTCGAAGCAGGCGGGCCTGAGCCGGGGGTGGGCTGTGCAGGACGCGGCATCATCGTCGCACTACAGCTTCTGGACAAAATGAAAGCCATCCCTGATATGGATGTAACGCTCTACGATGTCCTCGGGGATGTCGTCTGTGGAGGGTTTTCCATGCCGATCCGTGAAGGATACGCGAAGGAGATCTATATCGTTTCCTCCGGCGAGCTGATGTCTCTCTATGCGGCGAATAACATCGCCAAGGGCATTCGCCGCTTTGCGGCAAGGGGAGAGGTGCGTCTCGCAGGTATCATCGGAAACAGTCGCAATGTGCCCGGCGAAAAGGAACTTCTGACCGAATTCTGCAAGAAGCTGAATACCCGCCTCGTCGCTTTCATTCCGCGGGATAAGATCGTGAATCTGGCGGAGAATCATAAGCAGACGGTGCTATCGTATGCTCCGGAATCTTCGCAGGCAGATGTATATAGAGCTATTGCGAAGACCATCTGGGAGAACACGGAGCTTTCTATCCCGACTCCGATGACATTTGATGAGCTAGAGAAACTGGCAGGTACCTATGGCACTCAAGACTAAATGGCTTTTGTCGAAATCAAAATCGTGCAGTTGCACGCTGGTCGGCGTCTACCGCTCGCTCGCCTTCTGCCCCGGCGTGGTCGTCATTTTTCATGGCCCGATCGGCTGCGCACATGTGGCTTCCACCATGGATCTGGGATCCGGCTTCCGTGTCATGGCGGACGGAGGAAAGGAAAACCGCGAGACGATCCCGCTCGTGTCTTCTCATCTGCGGGAAAAAGATGGCATTTTCGGTGGGATCGATCGCCTCTCTGAGTGTATTTCCTATGTGATGGATACCTATCACCCGAAGTGCGTATGGATCGTTTCCTCCTGTGTCGCAGGAGTCATCGGAGATGACATTGAGCAGGAAGCCGAAGCGGCAGAAGCCTCTTATGGCATTCCTGTCATTCCCATGCCGTTTGCAGGATTTCTGGGCGGGGAGTATTCTGATGCCTACTATCAGACAACAGAGATGATGATTCGCCGTTTCTTCCGGAAAGAGAAGCGCGTAAAAGGGCGCGTGCTGCTTCTCGGGGATCAGATGGGTCCGGAAGGGCAGTATGTACGTGAAGTGAAGCGGCTGCTCTCCCGTTTCGGTCTTACGGTGAAGTGGCAGTTTCCCGGGTATGTGCCTTTTGAGGAGTGGAAGGACATTCCTTCGGCTGACTTTTCCATCCTTTTAGGAACAGTGGGACAGCTTGGCGGCATGATGAAGATCGCCAAGCTCTTAGAGGATACCTATGATGTGCCGACACTCGGAGACGTATACCCGGTCGGCTGGGAGCGAACGAAGGACTGGATCTGCGCGCTGGCTGATTTCCTCCATGAAAAGGAACGGGGAGAGGAAATCATCAGAGAAGAAGAGGCACGCATCGATCATGCGGCCTCGTCTTTCCTGCCTGTCACGGAGGGAAAGAAAGCAGTCATCGGGATCGGCCGCGGTCCGCGCTGGTATCATCCGCAGGAGACCCTCGCCCGCATCGAGCGCCTGCACCTTGCCTGCTCGGGAGTCGTCTTCTTCGATAATCTGACGGAGGATGACAAAAAGACCCTGCGGGAGGAAATCGCTGCCGTGGGAGACATCCCGATCTATGACAGCGGGGAGGGACAGGCGGTGATGGATGCCTGTGACATCCTCCTTACAACGAATGAGATCTACAATACGAAAGCGCGGCAGCTCTTCATCCCGATGGTGCCATTGACCGGCACGGAGGGGGAGATCGCAGAGCTTCGCGCGATGTATCGGCTGCTGTGCCGCTATGGGAAGAAAGGGGGCGTCGCCTATGTCACGGTCTGAGTGGGAAGCAGCCTGTCACCACGGCAGTACCTGTGCGCTGACGGGATCAGCGGCATTCTTTGACTCTATCCCAGGGAGCTTCACGGTGGTGAATGGCCCGCTCTGGTGCTATTTTTATGCGATGAAATATGTGGATAATGAGAATCCGATGGCGTCCATGCGCTTTTCCTGTACACAGGTGGGCCCGAATTCTCTTGTTTACGGGACGGAGGATGATCTGCGTAAGGGGCTTTCCAGTATAGAGACCTATGCGAAGCCCGAGCGTGTCTTTATCGAGAACAACTGCAGCGTCAGTCTTGTCGGTGACGATGTGCAGGGCATCGCCGACCAGATGGATCTTCCATGGCCGGTCTATGCGATGGACAGCGGCGGCATGAAAGGAAGCTTTGAGGCAGGGTATTCCGCAGCCTCTCTTCGCATCGAAAAGGAAATGAAAACGAAGGAGAAGATCCCTGCCTCCGCCAATGTGCTTGGGCTCTCTACCGTTCATATGAAGGGACGGGAGGATGCGGAAGAAATCCGGCGGTTGCTCTCTCTCTGCGGCATCCGCGTGATTTCCATGCCGGGCGGCGGAAGCAACTGGGAAGACATCATGGATGCTCCTTCGGCATCTCTCAACATCGTCGTGAGAGATGAACTGGGGCTCTCTCTCGCCAAACAGATGGAGCGGGATTTCGGGATGCCGTATATGTCCTGCGGCCTTCCTTATGGGACGGACGGTACGATGGCCTGGCTCTCGGAAATCATCGAAAAGCTGGGGGCGGGCGAATTGACACGCGCCTCGCATGAGGCGGCGAAGCTGAAAGAATTTTTACTTCGAAAAGGCAATAATCTGGAGTCTCTCTGGGGACCGCTCTGGTTTGATGCCGTCCTCATTTCAGCGCCGCCGTCGGAAGCACTTGGCATCGCTGAAGCGATCCGCAGCGAATGGATCGATACCGCGCGTCTTTGCATCCATGCCCAGTGTGAGACAGAGAAATCAATGCCGGCAGCGGATGCTATCCGTGTCGTCATGAAAAATGAAAAGGAGATCGCCAAGGATTACGAAGACTGGCAGGGAGGACTTGTCCTCTCGTCTTCCCACGAGACGCACCTCTTACGGCGTATGGGAAGATCGTTCACCGGTTTCCATATCGCACTTCCGTCGCATGACGAGGTTCATTTTTCCGATCTCCCGCAGTGTGGCCTTCGCGGGGCAGGGTATCTCTATGAGCAGCTGTGGAATGCGAAGCTGAGAAAGTGATGGGGAAGGATAACAGGTTTCGCTGCTTCTATGGGGTCTTAAAGGGCGAAAATCATCAGGATCTAGAAATGAGAAATGGCTGCGCGGCGCAAAATAATAGAAGCGCTGCACGATGTTAGCTTTTTTTGAAAAGGATCTCCCTTTTCCCTCCGAAAGGAGATGGCGCGAATCGGAGCACTTTCCGCTGCCACACCCTAAGCACTTGAGATCTTTAGTCACCAGTCGCTTCTGATCTCCTGCCGCCTAGCCTTTTGCTCCTGCATTTTCTCTATACGAAGATGGTCAATCATGCTATAATGGGAAAGAATTTTATTGCATTTTGCATGGTAAAGGAGCATTTCAATCATGAGCAAAATTTACGTCATCGGACATAAATCCCCAGATACCGATAGCATTGCGGCTGCGATCTCTTATTCCTACCTGAAGCAGCAGCAGGGCGTGGAAGCCGTCGCTGCGAGAGCGGGTGAGCCGAACAAAGAAACCTGCTACGCGCTGGACTATTTCAAGGTAGAAGCACCGGAATACCTCGAAAAAGTCGAAGCCGGCACGAAGCTTATTCTTGTCGATCACAATGAATCCAAGCAGTGCGTCGACGGGGCCAAAGAGGCCGATGTACTGGAACTCATTGACCATCATCGCATCGGTGACTTCGAAACCACAAATCCGATCTTCATCCTCGTCCGTCCGGTGGGCTGCGTGAATACCGTCATCTGGGGGCTCTACAAGGCTGCTGGCGTAAAACCTTCTCAGGCTGTGGCCGGCATGATGCTTTCTGCGATCATCTCCGATACCGTTCTCTTCCGTTCCCCGACAACGACCGAAGAAGATAAGGCCGCAGTTAGAGAACTTGCAGAAATCGCCGGTGTCGACTATGAAAAGTACGGCATGGATATGCTGAAAGCAGGCGCAGACATTTCTGACTACTCGGCGGAAAAACTCGCCGGCAACGATACCAAGGAATTCGAATCTGCTGGTAAGACCTTCAGCTGCGGACAGATCTCCGTCATGGATCTCGCTCCGATCAATGCGAAGAAGGTGGACATCATGGCCGCTCTGGAAGCCACCAAGGCTGCCAAAGGCTATGCTGCTTCCTACCTCATGGTGACGGATATCCTCGCAGAAGATACCTATCTGTGGTTTACCTCCGGCGCAGAAGAGGCCGCAGAAAAGGCATTCGGCAAAAAAGCAGAAGACGGCGCTGTATATCTGCCGAAGGTCATGTCCCGTAAGAAACAGGTTGCTCCGTTCCTTCTGAAGGCTTACGCTGAATAAGGAGATCGAGTGCATAAAAGCCCATACGACGGAAGTCATATGGGCTTTTCTTAATGAGGGATGAAGGTGTGGTTCTCCCTCCTTCCTTTGGAAGGAGGCTGGTTTGCGCTTTCCGCCAGACAAACATATCCTGCTCAAAATCACAGAACCTATAGAACTCGCTGAACCTTATTCCCAAATCCCTTGATACAATGAAAAGGACGACTCATGAACAACTATTTAGATACATTAAATCCCCGGCAGCGGGAGGCTGTCGAGACGGTGAAAGGGCCTGTACTCATCATGGCGGGCGCCGGATCCGGCAAGACGAAAGCTCTGACCTGCCGCATCGCATACATGCTTGAGCAGGGGATCTATCCGAATGAAATTCTCGCGATCACCTTCACGAACAAGGCGGCGCAGGAAATGAGAGAACGTGTACACAATCTGGTGGGACCTGCTGCGGACCGCATCTGGATGTATACCTTTCATTCCTTTGGTGCGCGCTTCCTTCGGCGTGAGATCGCTTCCTATCCGCCTTATACGGACAGGTTCACCATTTATGACTCGGATGACTCGAAGACGCTGGTAAAAAACTGCCTGAAGGAGCTGAATCTGGATGATAAGCAGTATCAGCCGAATGCGATGCAGAACCGGATCTCCTCTGCGAAGAACCAGCTGATCGATCCGAAGAAGTTCAGAGAGCTGGCAGGAAGCAATTTCTTCAACCAGAAAGCGGCGGATGTATATGAGCTCTATGACAAGCACATGAAGGAGAACAATGCGCTCGACTTCGATGATCTCTTATATATCACGACGAAGCTGCTCTCCATCGAGACCATCCGCAAGCGCTGGCAGGACAGATTCCACTATATCCTGATCGATGAATATCAGGATACGAACCATGCGCAGTACCTGATGGCGAAGTACATCGCAGGAGATACGCAGAATATCTGTGCGGTCGGTGATGCGGACCAGAGCATTTATTCCTGGCGCGGCGCGGACCTACGGAATATCATGGATTTCCAGAAGGACTATCCGAAGGCGAAGCTCATCAAGCTCGAGCAGAACTACCGCTCGACGCAGACGATCCTGGACGCGGCAAATGCAGTGATACAGAACAATCCGGATCGCCCGTCGAAGCGTCTGTGGACAGAGAATAATGCCGGTACGCATCTCAAGCATTACACCGCGATCGATGAACATGCGGAAGCAAATTTCATCATCGAAATGATGCAGAAAGAGCATTTGGAAAAGCATCGCCCCTATGGCGATATGGCAGTCCTCTACCGCATGAATGCGCAGTCGCGTGTCATCGAAGAAGCGCTCGTCAGACGCGGCATCGGCTATACGATGGTCGGCGGGACACGCTTCTATGATCGCGCGGAAATCCGCGACATGCTGGCTTATCTGAAGGTCATCAATAATTTCAAGGATAATATCAGCCTGGCTCGCATCATCAATACACCCAAGCGCGGCATCGGAGGGACGACGGTCGAGAAGCTCTTGGACTATGCGAATGCCGGCGGCATGTCGATGTTCGAGGGCATCATGAGCATCGAGGGCAGTGGGCTTTCTTCCGCTACGCAGCGCAAGCTTACGAATTTCTCTGCGATGATTTTTGATTTTCTGAATGCGTCCACGGAAATGAATGTTTTCGAACTGATCCAGAAGGTCATGACAGATACGAAGTATCTCGCACAGCTGCAGGAGAGCAAGGATCCGCAGGCGCAGAGCCGTGAGGAAAATCTGGGCGAGCTGCTTTCTGTCGCGAAAGACTTCATCACCGAGCAGCCGGAAGGCGGACTTGCAGAATTCCTTGAAAAAGTCGCTCTCGTAAACGATGTCGACTCCTACGAAGGGGAAGACGACCGCGTCACCCTGATGACCATCCATAGTGCGAAGGGACTGGAATTCCCGCTCGTCTTCCTGCCGGGCATGGATGAAGGCATTTTCCCGGGTGTCCGTTCCTTCATGGAGCCTACGGCTCTTGAAGAAGAGCGCCGCCTCTGCTACGTGGCGATCACGCGCGCGAAGGAAGAGCTCTATATATCCAATGCACACATGCGTACCATGTACGGCAAGATCAATTCGTACATGCCGAGCCGCTTCATCGATGAAATCCCGCCGGATCTCGTGGATCAGGTCATCACGGAGGAAGAACGTGAGCGAGTGCATTTCCAGGAAAGAAGCCGCAATGAAAGAGCGAGCCGCTTCGCCCTTTCGGAGGCTGCCTCTCCCGTGAAGAAGCTGAAGCCGAAGGCGGTGAGCGCGCGCTATGACTGGCAGGTCGGTGATACCGCTGTCCATACCATGTGGGGCAAGGGCAAGGTCGTCTCTGTCACGGGCAGTGGGAAAAATATGATCCTGAAAATCGAATTCCCGGGAAATAAGATGAGAAGCCTCATGGTCGCATTTGCGCCAATCACGAAGGAAGAGTAAGAGGTCATGGATCCCATGGGGATAGGACCAGTAGGACACATCATCCCGAAATAGTCAGCCTTTTTCTAGGGAAACACGGACTTTTCCATTGAATCAGGGTTTTCCTATATTTCTTTACACGAGGACTTTTTATGGTACCGGAAGACATCAAAGAACAAGCAGAGAAACTAAAAAAAGAGCTCCGCCATCATAGCTACCTGTACTATGTGCTGGACCGACCGGAGATCTCGGATTTTGAATTCGACCATATGTACCGGAAGCTGGTGGATCTGGAAAAAGCATATCCTGAGCTGGTGACACCGGACTCTCCGACGCAGCGTGTCGGCGGGAAGGCGTCCGATGATTTCCGGAAGGTGCGCTTCAGGAAACCCATGCTCTCGCTGGCGAATGCATTCAATGCGGACGAGCTTCGGGACTTTGACCGCCGCGTAAAGGCAGGGCTTGGCGCAGACCATGTGGAGTACATCACGGAGCTGAAGATCGACGGGCTTTCCATGAATCTCATCTATGAGAACGGCAGTCTCATCCAGGGTCTGACACGAGGGGATGGCCGCGTGGGGGAAGATGTGACGGCGAATGTAAAGACCATTCACACCATTCCTCTCTATATCGAGAATGCGCCGCCCTATCTAGAGGTACGCGGCGAGGTGTACATGCCGCGGAGATCCTTCATCGCACTGAATGAAGCGCGCGATGAGGCGGGCATCATGCCCTTTGCGAATTGCCGCAATGCGGCGGCAGGCTCTCTGCGTCAGCTCGATCCCCATGTGACGGCTTCAAGGAATCTGGCCTTTTTTGCCTATGCGCTCGGGGACATCGAAGGCATGGAGATCAAAAGCCAGGAGGAACTGCTGAAGAAGCTTTCCGATTTCCACTTTCAGGTGAATCCGAACTATCGGAAATGGAGCTCCATCGAAGGAGTCATCGAAGGGGTGAATGAGTGGGAAGTAAAGCGACATGACCTGGGCTATGATACCGACGGCATGGTCATCAAGGTGAATGATTTCAGCGAGCAGCGTGCGCTGGGAGCGACCGTCAAAGATCCGAAGTGGGCGATGGCTTACAAATATCCGCCGGAAGAAGCCGAGACGCGCATAGAGAAGATCATCGTCACGATGGGGCGGACAGGCGTGCTGACACCATCGGCCGACCTTACGCCGGTGCATCTTGCGGGGACGACCGTAAAGCGTGCGACGCTGCACAATCTGGACTTCATCCGGGAGAAAGACATCCGTGAGGGAGACTATGTCCTCATCTACAAGGCCGGAGAGATCATTCCGGAGGTCGCAAAGGTCCTGAAGGAGAAGCGAAACGGCACAGAGGTGCCATTCGAAATGCCTGCGGTATGTCCTGTCTGCGGCGGCGCTGTCAGTCGCATCGAAGGCGAAGCGGCTTTCCGCTGCACGAATCCCGAATGCGGCGGTGTCGTCCGTGAGAAGCTCATTCACTTTGCTTCGCGTGATGCGATGAATATCGACGGCATGGGACCATCCGTTGTGGACAGCCTGATCGCTTACCATCTCGTGAATGATCCCTCTGATTTCTATACCCTGAAGCAGGAAGATATCGAACAGATCGAGCGTATGGGGGAAAAGAGCGCACAGAATCTCATCGCTGCCATCGCGGACAGCAAGGGGCGTGGCCTTGCAAAGCTCCTCTTCGGACTAGGGGTCCGTTTCCTCGGTGAAAAAGGGGCCGAGCTCATCGCGAAGCGCTACCATACCATGAGTGCACTCATGGAGGCTGATGTGAGTGATATACAGGAGACGGAAGGCATCGGCAAAGTCATTGCCGGCAGCCTTTTCGACTATCTTCATGACATGAAGCATCTCATGATCATCGACAAGCTTCGCAATGCCGGCGTCTCGATGGAGGAAATCGAAGAAGAACATACGGGCGGCGCTTTCGAGGGCGAGATGGTCGTACTGACCGGCAAGCTTACCCGCATGGGCCGCCGTGAAGCTTCGGATCTCATCAAGCAGCAGGGCGGTGATATCCAGAGCTCTGTCACGAATAAGACCACGCTTGTCGTTGCCGGAGCGGATGCCGGCAGTAAGCTGGAAAAAGCCAGAGCCAAAGGCATCCCGGTCATCGATGAAGAAGAATTTCTAAAACGAGCCGGACGGTAAAATAAGTAATGAGGCAGCACCCTTCCGCGCTCCCCCCTTCCTTTGGAGGTGGCACGGAATAAACGCTGCGCTGTTCATTTACATTTATTTATCTACAAGGAGAACCATCATGAGCAACACGAACAAAAAAGTCAAAGTCCACTACGAAGGTACCTTTAACGACGGCACCAAGTTTGATTCCTCGTATGACAGAGGAGATCCGATCGAATTCCTCTGCGGTGCTGGACAGATGATCAAAGGCTTCGATGAAGCGGTCAAGGATATGGCAGTCGGAGAGATCAAGAATATCCACCTGATGCCGGAGGAAGCCTACGGCATGCCGGATCCGGACAACATCCTGACCATTGAGCAGAAGCAGATGCCGGGATCCGAAGAGCTGGAAGTCGGAGAAAAAGTGTACCTTTCCGGTCCGATGGGACAGCGTTTCCCTGTCAAGGTCACTGCCAAGACCGATACGACCATCACCTTTGATGCGAATCATGAAATGGCAGGCAAGGAGCTGAATTTCAAGATCGAGCTCATTTCTGTCGGCTGATTTTTCTATGCAAAAAAGCCAGTGGGTGTGAATACTTTTTCACACCCACTGGCTTTTTGATTGTCTGACAGGGAAACATTGATTCAATCGTTGTCCGACTTGGCTCTTGCATGAAAATACATGCCAAATCAGACTCTGCGATTGAATCAGCGTTTCCCTAGATCTTGACCGCTTTTCTGGCGGATCACTCTTTGACGGCAGGGAGCTTCAGCTTGCTTCCCGGCGTCAGTATGCATGCATCGCCCAGATGATTCAGCTGCTGCACCTCGTAGATGTATTTTCGTACATCCATCCGATCATCGACTTTCTTTGCTGCTATATCCCAGAGTGTATCATTGTCCTGTACAGTCACGATCTCATACGTCTCTTCGCCGGCCATGCTGTCTGCATTGACATTCCAGCCACATAAAAGAATGGCTGCGATCAGAATCATTACGGCTTTTCTCATGGACATCAATCCTCCATTCCATCGGTCTTTTCGTCGCGCTCATCTCTGAAATTATATTACTTCACGGCAAAGGGGCGAACAAGAGAACACCAGATTAGAAATTCGGGGAGCATATATTTGGGGGTTCATGCCGAGCTTTCAGAGGCAGCAAAGAGGCATCGGGAGATGATACCGCTTCCGTGCTTCGCTTCATTCCCACTCGGCGCGGTATACCCGATGAAAATTCCCACTGGTGGGCGGCCTGCGCGGGAAAGCAGCCATGATTTTCCCACTTGGCCATCAATCCAAATTGACTATGTTCCTGCAAAATGCTAGTATTAGTACAAATCTTATTTCACTCTCTTTGTTGCGTCTTTGGAAGCAGTAAAGAGGATTTCAAGGAAGACACAGGGATGGAGCTCTTCATCACGCTGTGCCTTCCAAGGGGAATACGATCGGATCAATGCCGATCGCGATCGGCATTCCCTGGATAAGACAGGCAGGGTATGATACTTACTTACGGGGAATCAAAAGTCGGTCTGGTGCGGAAGATCAATGAGGATGCGATCTCGCTCTCTGTACCAGATGTATATCTTCTGGCCGATGGCATGGGCGGTTATGATGGCGGGCAGCTTGCCAGCCGTCTTGCTGTCTCTGCTGCAGAGGATTTTTTCCGGAGAAAATGCGAAGAACCGGTATCGGAAGCGCTCATGAAAGAAGCCGTACTGGCGGCGAATGATGCGATCCTCTCCGAAAAGATGAAGACGCCAGCCCTCTCTTCGATGGGGACAACGATGGTCGTGTGCGCCTTTTCGGAGGGACAGGTCTTCTGGGCGCATGTGGGAGACAGCCGTCTTTATGTCTGGCAGGATGGCAGTCTTTCCCAGGTGACGGTGGATCACTCCTTCGTGATGCAGCTGGTAGCAGAAGGTAAGATCTCTAAAGAGGAAATGCGTCTGCATCCCAGAAAGAATGAGATCACACGTGCGGTCGGTATCGAGCGGCCGCTTTCCGTGGATACGGGATGCTTTCCGGTGAGTAAGGGAACGCTGATCCTCCTCTGCAGCGACGGGCTTTCCGGCATGGTCGAGGATGATACCCTCTCTCGTGTGATTGGAGAGAGCCCCTGTAAAGAGCAGACGGACATAGACGCGCTGGGCCATAGGCTGATGGAGCTTGTCTATGCCGCCGGTGCAAGGGATAATGTGTCGGTCATTCTGGCACTTTTTGAATGAGAACTGAGAAACGGATGCAAAGCGGCCATGTTTTTTCTGGGCTGCTCCCTTCAGGGAAATACTGATCCCATAATGGAATCGGCGATTTCTCAGATTTCCGTGACCAATAACAATAAGCAAGAGACGGAGCAAACAATGATAGGAAAGATTCTTGACGAACGATATGAGCTGATCAAAAAGATTGGCTCCGGCGGTATGGCTGATGTCTATATGGCCAAGGACATCCTTTTGGATCGTGTCGTAGCGGTGAAGATCCTGCACGGCAATTTTGCAGAAGACGAAGACTTCGTCCTGCGTTTCCGCCATGAAGCACAGTCCGCAGGCAAGCTCACGCATCCGAATATCGTCGGCATCTATGATGTCGGCTGTGATGGCGATATCCACTATATCGTCATGGAGTATGTGGAAGGGCAGACCCTGAAGCAGTACATCCAGTCACATCCGAGCATTCCGATCGATACGGCAGTCCGTATCGCGATCGACATCGGAAATGCGCTCGAAGAAGCGCATGATAATGGCATCATACACTGTGATATCAAGCCGCACAATATCCTTCTCACGGGAGATGGCAAGGTGAAGGTCACTGACTTCGGCATCGCACGCGCCATCAATTCTTCGACCGTCATCGACAAGCAGTCCATTTTAGGCTCGGTACACTACCTCTCTCCGGAGCAGGCGGCCGGAGATAAGATCACGGAAAAGACGGATATTTACTCTCTTGGTATCGTGCTCTATGAAATGCTGACACATCATCTGCCCTTCGAAGGGGAGACCGCTGTCTCCATCGCGCTCAAGCATATGCAGGGGGATGTGCCGCGTCCGACGAAGTACAATCCGGCGATCTCTCCCATGCTAGAAGAGTGCCTTCTGACGGCGCTGCAGAAAGACCCGAATAAGCGCTATGATACGGTGGGGGATTTTATTTCTGAGCTGAAAATCGCGCAGGGCTTCACCACGACCATCTACAAGCCTGCTTCGCATGACTTTACAGCGATGACGCGCCCGATCCACAAGGTGGAACGGAAGCCGAAAAAAATATCCAAAGAAAGCAAGATCCTGAACTACATCGGCAACATGCCGCAGAAATACATCTGGATCAGCATGGCGCTCCTTTTCGTCTGCTGCTTTGCATGGGCCTTCTTCTCCTTCGGCAGCTTCTGGAGCAGCCAGAATGTCACCGTGCCCAATGTCGTAGGCAAGCCGGTCGAGGTCGCACAGACGGCGCTCAAGAAGCTCGATCTCAAGGTATCTGTTGATGAGATCGCCAGTGATGACGTCCCTGCGGGGGAGGTCATTTCCCAGACGCCGATCGCAGGGACAAATGTCAAGGCAAAGCGCATCATCCACCTTACGGTCAGCAAGGGCGGTTCTACGATGCTGATCCCTGACCTCAAGGGACTCACTCTTTCTCAGGCAAAGGAGCGTCTCGATAAGCTCGGACTCACGATCGGAGCTGTCGAAAATGGCAATGATCCTGATAAGCCGTCGGAGATCATCATTTCCCAGAGCCCGGAGCCGGGCAGCAAGACGACGAAGAGGACGCGTGTCAATATCGTCATCAATATGAAGCAGAAGGTCAGCATTCCAAGTGTCGTCGGCATGACGCTTTCAGATGCGAAGAATACACTTTCTTCTCTGAAACTGGCTGTCGGCACCATCACGTCGAGCGATGGCGGCTCGATCGATGATGCGAGTGCGGTGGTCGTCTCGCAGGACCCGGCGGCCGGTGAGACAAAGTCTGATACGGTCGTGAACCTTACTGTCGCTGCTAAGCAGAAGGCGAAGAAGAACGGGACGGTGAATATTTCCATCCCGAAAGGCGGAAATCCGCGGCAGGTCGACATCCTTGTGACCGATGACAATGGCCGCCATACGGTATACAGCGCCAAGGCAAATCCGGGAAGCACCGTCACCAAGGACGTCTCCGGCAGCGGCAGTGTGCGTGTACAGGTCATCATCGACGGCTCCGTCGTACAGGACAGGGAGCTCTGATGAAAGGAATCATTCTTAAGAACCAAAACGGCTATTTCTCGATCGCGGGAGAGGGGGAGCAGCTCACCCTTTGCCGTTCGCGGGGAAGGCTGAAACGGAAAACCGATATCCTCGTAGGGGACGCTGTCGAATATGAGACAGGGCTAGGCAGCGAAGGCGTCATCACGAAGGTGTATCCCCGAAAAAATGCCCTGCATCGTCCGCCCGTCGCCAACGTCGATCAGCTCGTCTTGGTGAGTGCCATCCGCACGCCGGATCTCTCGCTTACTATCCTCGACAAAATGATCCTCATGGCAGAAAATGAGGACATCGAGCCGCTGCTCGTGATCAATAAATGCGATCTGGCCAGGGACGCCGCCAAAGAGGTGCAGGCTCTTTATGAAAAGGCGGGCTATACCTGCATCCTGACATCGCTGGTGACCGGTGAGGGGCTTGATGCGCTCAAGGCTGCCTTTCAGGGACCCATCATTGCCTTCTCAGGGCCTTCGGGCGTCGGGAAATCCAGTCTGCTGAATCACTTCCTGGCACGTACCCATTTCGAGGCAGGTGCTGTCAGCCGGCACACCGGCCGCGGCCGCACTACGACCCGTCACGCCGAGCTTGTCCGAACTCAAAATGGACATTTCCTGATGGATACCCCGGGCTATACGCTTCTCGATGTGCTTCATGTCAAAGCGGACGATCTTGCTTATCTCTACCGCGAATTTCGTCCTTTCCTCGGGAAATGCCGTTTCCGCGATTGTATGCATGCGAAGGAACCGGACTGTGCCGTCCGGGACGCCGTCACACGCGGTGATATCCAGGAAAAACGGTATCTGTCCTATCTCCATCTGTTAGAAGAAATCAAAGAATCTGAAGCGAGGAGGTTTTTATGAAAATCGCACCATCTCTTTTATCCGCTGATTTTGCCAATCTTGCGTCCGAACTGAAGGATATCGAAAAGGCCGGCGCCGATCTTGTCCATCTGGACGTCATGGACGGCCATTTCGTGCCGAATCTGACTTTCGGCTGCCCCATCATCAAAGCACTCCGAAAGCATACGACACTTCCCTTCGATGTGCATCTCATGACCGAGCATCCGGAAGTCTACTTTGATGATCTTGCCAAGGCGGGTGCAGCGATGGTCTCCTTCCATGCGGAAGCGGCCGTCCACCATGACCGCCTCGTCCATGCCATTCAGGAAAAGGGGATGAAGGCCGGCATTGCGCTGAATCCGGGGACGCCGCTCTCTATGATCGAAGAGCTGCTGCCTATTCTGGACTTCGTTCTCATCATGTCTGTCAATCCCGGCTTTGGCGGACAGAAATTCATTTCCTACTCACTCGATAAGATCCGCAGATTGAAGGACATGGCGAAGGCCATGCATCGGGATGAGCTCGATATCGAAGTCGATGGCGGTGTCACACCGGATAATATCCTTGCACTCGGGGAAGCCGGTGTCACCATTTCTGTCGCAGGCTCATCCGTCTTCGGGAAGCCGGATCGCAAAGCAGCGATCGAGGCTTTAAAGAAACGCTGACCGGGGATCTCTCTTCAGAGAGACCGTATAAGGAGGAAGTCGCAGAAAGGGCTTCCTCCGTTTTTTTCAGGGAGGTGATGGTATGTCTTTCGAGCCTTTCCAGCTTATTTTTTTCCTGATCTGGGGGTTCTTTCTCTATAAGGCACTCTTTAGAAGACGAAAGAGGCCGCCGGTGAATATGCCGCCGGATGTTCCGCATGAGGGAAAAAGCGTGCCGCCTTCTGCTGCTGATACGGATGGCGAGTATGACTACCAAGCGCTTCGCAAGAAGATCCTCACCACCTGGGGCAAGCAGGAAGAGGGAAAAGAGCTGGATCTGCCGGACGAAATGGAAAAGCCAGTCTATCATGAAAAACCTTTACCGAAGCCCCCTCTTTCTGCTACAATAAAGAAAAAAGAAGTGACAGAAGCACAGAATCTCTCGATGCAGGAAAGAGCACGCCTGGAACAAATGCAGGCCTATGTCAGAGAGAAACCGGTGCCGGTGAAAGAGAAGTGTGAACATCGAGAAGGGACGCTTCCGGCGGAAGAAAAGTCCGTGCCTTCTGCCAGAGAATGGACGGAAAAGGATGCCAGAGAATGGGTGCGCTATGATGCGATCTTTGGATCCCCTCGATCGAGGTCGCCATGGCAGCCGATCGGAAGGCGATGAGTTTGCATTTTGTCCTTTGTTTCGGTACAATTAGGCGTATTCCGTGGTGATAAAAGAATAGGTTTTAGAAGGAAGGTGAGACGATGGATAGGTTTAATGAAGAGATTTATGGGAAAGTACTGTGGGAATGTTATCGATCGAAAGTTTACATCGTCACGCTTTCACTGATGTATGTGCTGCTCGGAGCCGCTGCAGTGATCTGGGCGATGGATAAGGATCAATTCCTTTTCTACGTTCTGGCGGTGGTCGTGATCTTCTTCTGTCTGTGGCGGATCAACCGCGTGCATCACCCGGTCGCGCTCATTTGCGAAAGGAAGCTGCTCGTGGCAGTTCCCTGGTCCTTTTTCACGTTTGACTACTACATCACGTTTCGTGCGCTCTACATGCCGGTGGCGTACAAGGATGTGGCAGGCGTCTCGAGCCGGTGGAATCATTTGTATATCGGCGGCAGAGAAGAGGGCGGACTTGTCTCTCTTCCCGTACAGCTCGCCTATGTTTCCAGAGATGGCAAGTATGATTTCCAGAACTGGGTCGAAAGCAAACAGTGTGAATAAGAAAAAGAGCCGGCCCTCCGGCTCTTTTTTTGTTGATTTTTTCTCCGATATCAGATACTGATGTACTGAACATTTTTCTCACCGCCTTTCGCATCCTCTGCGTTTCCCCTTGCAACGCTCGTCTCATTATGTTACCATAGCGCTAGTGTGGAAGAATGACTTCCTTGATCATGATTGATGAGGTGAAAAAATGGCTGCAAAGATTACGTATACGATTCAGGAAGAACTCGGGGATCTCTCCACGGCTTCCAATGGATGGAAAAAACAGCTGACCTATACCAGCTGGAATAATAGAGGCGAAAAGTTCGATCTGCGTTCTTGGAATGAAGAACACACCGCAATGACCAAAGGTCTGACGCTGACGAAGGATGAACTGATGAAGCTTCGCGACATCCTGAATGACATTGACTTCGACAAATATAACTCATGAGGATCCGTCCTCCCGCTTTTCCAGAATGGAAAAAGGCTCTCCCTATGGAGAGCCTTTTGGCGTATATGGGGAATTTTTAGGCAGTCCGTCGAATAGGGGGTAGGAGTACATGCATCGGCATATATGAGGGGGCTTTTCATTTATATTAGAATCGGACATGGAAAATACACGAGTGAAAGCAGCTAGCGTCACAATGAGAATGCCGCTTTTCCCGCTTCTGTCATTTGAAGCGAAAGCGAGGGATGCCGATATCCTCGTAGGCATTACGCGCTCCATTCTTATTGTTTTTGCTGACTTCACAGCTTGGTATGTCACATTTGTTTTTTTATAGGAGATTACGATCTATGCAAATTCTTTCTACTGATGACAAGGCATCGCGTACACAGCAGGCGATCCTTGTCGGGCTTGTCGGTCTGGCCGTGAACTTTGTCCTTGGCGGTGTGAAGGTATTCATCGGCTGGCAGAGCGGTTTCCTCTCTGTCATGGGGGATGGCTTCAATAACATCACTGATATGGGCTCGGTGCTCCTGCTCATGATGACCTTCTACTATGCCGCGAAACCGTCCGACACAGAGCATCCTTTCGGACACGGGCGTCTGGAGTATATCAATTCGACCGTGATGGCAGCGGTCATCCTCTATGTAGGGATCACACTCGGAAGGGAATCCATCGAGAAGATCCTGCATCCGGAAGATACCCACTTTACGCCGCTTGTCGCCGGCATTCTGGTCTTCGGCCTCATCGGGAAGCTCTTCCTGGCATGGTGGTATAAAAGAGCCAGCCAAAGGCTTTCCTCGGATTCGTTTCTGGCCTACAGCGCCGACTCCCTCTCGGATATGCTCTCTACGGCAGGTGTCCTTGTCGCGACGCTCGTAGAATATTTCTTCGGCTGGCACATCGATGGTGTGATGGGCGTCATCATGTCTCTCTTCATCCTTTGGACCGGCTATGGCATCATGAAGCAGGCGGTGAATGATATCTTAGGGTCGACGCCGGATGCAGAGCTGTACAAGGAGATCAAGGATACGATCCTTCAGTGTCCGGGCGTTTATGGTGTCCATGACCTTATTGTCCATGACTATGGGCCGGAGAACCATTTTGCCACGGCCCATGTCGAGCTCGACAGCGATCTGAGTCTCGTCGAGAGCCATGAGCTGGCTGAGAATGTCATGACCACCCTTCGCGAGAAGCTCAAGGTGCAGGCGACCATTCATGCTGACCCGAAAGCCGTATCAAATCCGAAGGAAGGCGAGTACCAGCGTGATCTGGAAGCAGCCATTTACCGCTCCGGCCTGCCCTTGTCCTACCATGATTTCTTCGCCGAAGAACAGGGAGATACGATTCATATCTCCTTCGAAGTCCAGCTCAAGGGCGCATGCCGAAAGACAGATCAGGAAATCTACCAGGCACTCCAGAAGGAGCTTCTCTCGATCGATCCGCATTATCACATCGAGATGATGGTGGATCGGAACTTCATCAGCGGGAAAGTGTACGGAGAAAGCCGCGATGATCTTTTCGGGAATGAAGAGGGGAAAAGTGACTAAGTGACTAGTGACTCATATAGGGCACACCCGCGGGCGTGCCCACTGATTCCTTTTGAAAACTTCGCTTGAATGAGAAATTAGAAATGAGAAATGGTGGTGCGGCGCAAAAAATAATGAAGCGCCGCAGAGTTTTGATAGCGCTTCGCGCCGTCGTCATCTCGAGCGTAGCCGAGAGATCTCTCTTGCAGAACGGTCAGCGCACTATTTGCGCTATTTCGATTACCGCTTGCTTCTAATCCCTAATCCCTAATCCCTAGCCACTCATTCCTGCTTTTAAACTTCGTGGTTCAGGGGGAAAAATGAGAAATGAAGGTAGCAGCTCCGCCGCGAATATATTTTGCAGCGAAGCTGTCACCACAACCTTGAACCCATCAACCTGAACCCTGAACCCTTAAACCCATTTACAAAGGAGATATATTCATGAAACTGGAAGAATTCAATTACGATTTACCGAAGGAATTGATCGCTCAGGAACCGGCAGAGCCGCGTGACTCCTGCCGCCTGATGATGGTTGACAAGAAGACGGGGGAGTGGGAGCATCACCATTTCCGTGATATCCTGAACGAGATCCGCGAAGGCGATGTTTTCGTCTTCAATAACACGAAAGTCATTCCGGCGCGCCTCTATGGCAAGAAGAGGGATACCGGCGGCAAGGTGGAGATGCTGCTCCTCACGCCGAAGGGCAATGATACATGGGAAGTCCTCGTGAACCCGGGCCGTAAGGCACTGCCCGGCGTAGAGATCGAATTCGCAGAGAACTGTTACTGCAAAGTGCTGGATAAGACGGAATTCGGCGGACGTCTGGTCGAATTCCACTATGACGGCAATTTCGACAGCCTTCTCGATCAGATCGGTGAGATGCCGACCCCGCCGTATATTCACAAAAAACTTGGCAACAATGATGAGTACCAGACTGTGTATGCGAAGTATAAGGGTTCAGCGGCTGCTCCGACGGCAGGCCTTCATTTTACCCCGGAGCTTATGGAAGAAATGAAGAAGAAGGGCGCGAAGCTCCTCTTCGTCACCCTTCATGTCGGTATCGGTACCTTCCGCCCGGTTTCTGAAGAAAATATCGAAGACCATGAAATGCACAAGGAGTGGTACACGGTCAGTGAAGAAACTGCGAAAGAAGTAAATGCTGCGAGAGCCGAAGGCCGTCGTGTCATCGCAGTCGGCACGACCTCTGTCCGTACATTGGAGTCCGCTGGTCAGAGCGGTATCCTTGAGAGCGGCAGCGGCTGGACGCAGCTCTATATCTATCCGGGCTATCAGTGGCACATGGTCGATGCCATCGTTACGAATTTCCACCTTCCAGAATCCACCCTCGTCATGATGATGGCCTCCTTCGCCGGCCGTGAGCACATTCTTGCCGCGTATGAAGAAGCCGTGAAGCAGAAATACAGATTTTTCTCCTTCGGTGATGCCATGTTTTTGCGTTAAGGAAACGCTGAATTTAATCAACTATCTTTTAGACATCATAAGGATCTACAAACTATGGTTATTAACTACGAACTGGTTGCCGAAGACAAGAAGACCGGTGCGCGGGCAGGGCTCCTGCACACGCCTCATGGCACGTTCAAAACGCCGATGTTTATGCCGGTCGGCACACAGGCGACAGTCAAGACTGTCACACCCGAAGAACTCGAAGACATGGGCGCGCAGATCATCCTCTCGAATACCTACCACCTGTTCCTGCGTCCCGGCACGGAGCTGATCAAAGAGGCTGGCGAGCTGCATCGTTTCATGAACTGGCCGAAGGGAATACTGACGGACAGCGGCGGCTTTCAGGTCTTCTCTCTGGGAGCTATGCGCAAGATCACAGAGGAGGGCGTGCATTTTCGCTCCTTCCTTGATGGATCGAAGCAGTTCCTCTCTCCGGAGGTTTCCATTCATGCGCAGGAGGATCTGGGGAGCGATATCGCCATGGCTTTCGATGAATGCATCCCCTATCCGGCAGACTATGAGTACGCCGACCATTCCACGGCGCGCACGACGCGCTGGGCAGAGCGCTGCATCAAAGCGCATACCCGCACGGATCGCGGCATGTTCGGTATCGTGCAGGGCGGTATGTACAAGGATCTTCGGAAGCGGAGCGCACTCGAGATTTCCTCTATGCCCTTTGACGGCATGGCGATCGGCGGACTTTCGGTCGGTGAGCCGCATGACCTCATGTATGACATTCTGGAGTACACCACCCAGTTCCTGCCTGTGAATAAAGCCAGATACCTCATGGGTGTCGGCACGCCGGACTGCCTCGTCGAAGGCGTGGCTCGCGGCATCGATATGTTTGACTGCGTATTCCCGACGCGTGTTGCCAGAAATGGCATGGCCATGGTGCATTCCGGCCGCATGAATATGAAGAACAAGAAGTATGAGAAGGACTGGGCACCGCTCGAGGAGGGCTGCGGGTGTTACACCTGTCAGCACTACAGCCGTGCATACATCCGTCATCTCTACAAGTCGGAAGAGCTTCTCGCCTTCCGCCTCGTGACGATACACAATCTTTTCTTCCTGCTCCAGTTTATGCGTGATATGCGACAGGCGATCATAGATGGAAACTTCACGGAGTTCAGAGAGAGCTTCATGGCGGGCTATCATCGGTGATCTCAGCTCCCTTTACAACATTTTGACATATAATTAGAAAATAACTACAGACAACGATCATCAAAGTATGGTAAAATAAATACTATATGATTTGACGGAGGTGAATCAAATGGAACAGGTAATGAATTTCGTCAGTCTGGCATGGCCATTTCTGGTGCTGGTCGGTATTATGTATTTCTTCATGTATCGCCCGCAGCAGAAGCTGAAGGTGGAAAGAGGTCGTTTCCTGATGTCCCTGAGAAAAGGGGATCATGTAGTAACGGCTGGAGGCATTCACGGGACGATCAAAGTACTGCGTGACAAATACGTAGAGCTGGAGATCGCACCGAAGGTCATCATCAAAGTAGAAAAGACCGCTATTCAGCACGGTGATGTGAAGCTCATCGACGAAGAGACCGCCAAGAAAGCCGGTGCGGCAGCCCTGGGCGCTGCTTCGGAGGAACAGGTCATGAATCAGACCAAGCACAAAGACGAACCGGAAACCGAAGTGGTGGAAGAGGTCGTCGAAGTGGATGATCCGAAAGATGCCGGCACGGAAGTGGTCGAGGAAGTCGTCGAGGTCGAAGATAAAGACGCTTCTAAAGACAAAAAAGAGGAAAAGAAATGATAGAGACGGATACTCCTTCCGTGACACGGAAGAAGGAAATCCGCCAGAAGATGCTCGCCTTACGGCGGGCTCTTTCTGCTACTGACATGGAAGCTATGCGCCTCGCTCTGGCGGATCGGATCTGCGAGTCAGCTGTGTATCAGAAAGCCCATCGCATCATGGCTTATCTTTCTATGAAGGGAGAAGCCGATCTCGATCTTTTCATCCGCCGCGCTCTTTCTGATGGGAAAGAGATCTACATCCCTGTATGTCTGCCGGGGAAGCAGATGGAGGCGGGACGGCTCATGGATATGGAGCATTTCATCCAAGGGCCGTATGGCCTGCGGGATCTGCCCAAGGGCTATGAAGCCATAGCGCCGGACATGCTTGATCTAGTCCTCGTACCGGGGACTGCGGGGACAGAAAGCGGCGCGCGCCTGGGGATGGGAGCCGGATACTATGACAGGTATCTGGCAAAGATCTCCTATGAAAAAAGGATCATGACATTGTGGGATTTCCAGGTCGTAGATTTCCTCCCTGAAGAGCCCTTCGATCAGTGCATGGCCGGTATCATTACAGAGAAACGAAGTATCATCACGAAAAGAGGTTGAAGTTTTGGAAAAGAAAAGGAACAGCAGCGTCAGAAGCGGCGCGCTCATCCGATTCTGGGTCGTTATCGCGGCCATTATCGGAATTTTCCTTGCGAGCGTAGGCTGGCTGGCCGGGCATATCCGTCAGGGCCTTGACTTGCAGGGCGGCACACATATCGTTATGCAGGCTGAGGATACCGAAGAAAATAAGGTCACCAATGAGGCGATCACGCAGGTCATCAATATCATGCAGAAGCGTGTCAATGAAATGGGTCTGACGGAACCGATCATCCAGCGTGAAGGGGCGAACCGTATCATCATCGAGCTGCCGGGTGAAAAGGATCCGCAGAAGGCCATCGAAACCATTGGCAAGACCGCTGTCCTCCAGTTCAAGGATGAGGAAGGCAATGTCAAGCTGACGGGGGAAGACCTGAAAAATGCAAAAGAACAGATGGGGCAGAACAAGCAGCCGCTCGTTGCTCTGGAATTTTCCGATGAGGGTGGAAAGAAATTCGGCGCTCTCACCGCAGCAAATATCGGCCGTCACATCGGGATCTATCTTGATGGAGAGCTCCTGACGAATCCGGTCGTCAATGAAGCCATCACCGGCGGCTCGGCTGTCATCACGGGGCAGAGAACGCTCGAAGAAGCGAAGGATCTTGCGATCCTTCTCCGAAGCGGTGCGCTTCCGGTCAAGGTTTCCGTCATGGAAGTCCGTACCGTCGGTCCGTCTCTTGGACAGGACTCGAAGGATAAGTCCGTCGTGGCTTTCACCATCGGTCTCTCTCTGGTCGTTATTTTCATGCTGGCCGTGTACCGTATGGCCGGCTTTGTCGCGGATGTGGCGCTTCTTGTGTATGTCCTCATCCTTCTGGGCATCCTGAATATGCTGCATGCGACACTGACACTTCCAAGTGTGGCGGGCGTCATTCTGTCCATCGGTATGGCGGTCGATGCGAATGTCCTCATCTTTGAACGATTCAAAGAAGAGATCGCATCCGGCAAGATGCTTAGGCTGGCTGTCCAGTCCGGCTTCAAACGTGCATTTGTCACCATCTTTGATGCGAATATGACAGTCATCATCACCTCCTTGATCCTCTTCTTCCTGGGCAGTGCGACGGTGAAGGGTTTTGCCTTCTCGCTCGGCCTTGGTGTCGCTGTATCCATGTTCACGGCGATCACCGTCAGCCGTACACTGCTCATGTTCCTCATCGATGCGAACTGGATCCATAACCCCTGGTGGTTTGGCGGAAAAAGGGGGTACGATAGATAATGTTCAACAGCTTTGATTTTATCGGCAAACGAAAGCTCTGGTTCGGCTTTTCCGGACTTCTGATCATTCTTTCCGTTGTGTCCATCATCCTCTTCCGTTTCAACTGGGGTATTGATTTCACAGGCGGCACCATTCTGGAGTTGGCATTCCCCAAGAATGTCACGGTAGAAGAGGTGCGTGACGGTCTTCGTGCGGATGGTCTTGAAACAGCGACCATTCAGCTTTCCGGCAGCAATATGCAGGGAGAGTCCGGCGATGACGTCATCATCCGTACCAGAAACCTCTCTGCTGAAGAAGCACAGACGGTCGTTTCTCATGTGAAGGATAAAGTCGGCGAAGCCGAAGTGAAGCGTATCGAGACTGTCGGTGCCGTGATCGGTTCTGAGGTCACGAAGAATACACTTCTCAATGTCATCCTGTCCTTCGGCGCGATGATCCTCTATATGTCTATCCGCTTTGAGCACCGTATCGCACTGTCTGCGATCGTAGCGATCTGCCATGATATCCTGATGGTGCTCGGTGTCTTTGCATTCTTCCAGCTGGAAGTCGATGCATCCTTCCTTGCGGCGATCCTGACGGTTCTTGGTTACTCCATGAATGAATCTGTCGTCATCTTCGACCGTATTCGTGAAGCTATTCATACCCATCGCCGGACGGACAGCTTTGCGAAACTGGCCAATGATTCCATTCATCAGACCATCCGTCGTTCCCTCTATACACTGACTACGACGCTCTTCTGCGTGGCTTCGCTCTACTTCTTCGGCGGCGATACCACGAGAAACTTCGCACTGGTCATGCTGATCGGCTTCATCTCCGGGGCCTACTCCTCTGTGTGCGTAGCGACATCTTTGTGGGTCACATGGCATGAACATACCGGAAGCGCTAGAAATGCGTCTTCGCGCGAAGAGAAGAGATCGAAAGCATAGGCGGTATAAAAAAAGACTGCGAGTATTCGCAGTCTTTTTTGCGTGGGATGAGTAGCTAGGGATTAGGAGTCTCAAGTGACTTGCTATTATCCTCCTTTAGAGTGATATATATACACAGAAGGGGAGAACAAAGAGCCCCGGGAATTTCCAAAGGAGGAACACACCATGAAAAAGGAACAGTAGAGAATTTATTGGAAGGTGGAAGCGATGAGAATTGAACGTGGCAGTAAACTGGGATGGGAATTGGTCGAAACCTTCAGAACCGCTGAAGCCGCAGATGACTGGATTAGAAATCGGATATTCTAGGGAGACTTCTACGGAGACTACCGGGTGGGGACCATTGAGATGATTTTCTAAAAGGAAAAAGCAGGGCAGCCCTCCGGGGCTGTTTTTCGTTGTGAAGAAGGGAAATCTATGATACGGAAACTCAAGGACTATGAGCCTACGAGATTTTTGGAGAAAGGCTCGCACTACGACAAGGCGAGAGCGGATTACGCTGTGTCTTTCATCGAGTGTCTCTGCTACACCAAGGTGCTCTGGGCAGGTAAGCCTTTTGAACTCATAGACTGGCAGGAGCGGATCATCCGTGACCTTTTTGGGTCCATTAAGGGAAACGGATACCGGCAGTTCAACTCGGCCTACATCGAAATACCAAAGAAACAGTAAAAGAGCGAACTCGCTGCGGCGGTCGCTCTTTTACTTTGATGCTGAGACGGGGAGGAACGTGCTGAAGTGTATGGCTGCGCGGTTGACCGGCAGCAGGCGTCGATCGTTTTCGACGTGGCAACGGACATGGTGCGCATGTGCCCGGCGCTAAGCAAACGGGTGAAGATTCTCGCATCCCAGAAACGGATCATCTACTACCCGACGAACAGTTTCTACCAGGTGCTCTCGGCAGATGCCTACAGCAAGCATGTGTTCAATGTGTCCGGGGTCATCTTCGACGAGCTACATACCCAGCCGAACAGAAAGCTTTTCGACGTCATGACCAAAGGTTCGGGGGATGCAAGAACCCAGCCGCTCTTCTTCTTCATTACGACGGCGGGGACGGATACCCAGAGCATCTGCTACGAGACACACCAGAAGGCGCTCGACATCCTGGAAGGGAGAAAGATTGACCCGACCTTTTACCCGGTCATTTACGGGGCGAGCGAGAGCGAGGACTGGACGGATCCTGAAGTCTGGAAGAAGGCAAATCCCTCGCTTGGCATTACGGTCGGGATCGATAAGGTCATGGCGGCGTGCGAATCGGCTAGGCAGAATCCGGGCGAAGAGAATGCTTTCCGGTAGCTTCGCTTAAACCAGTGGGTGAAGCAGTCGATCCGCTGGATGCCGATGGAGAAATGGGACCAGTGCGCCTTTCCGGCGGATCCGGAGAGCCTTCGCGGGCGCGTCTGTTATGGCGGGCTCGACCTTTCCTCGACCACGGATATCACGGCCTTCGTCCTTGTGTTTCCGCCGGAGTACGAAGACGACAAATACCAGATCCTTCCCTATTTCTGGGTGCCGGAAGATACGCTTGACCTTTGCGTGAAGCGTGATCACGTGCCCTATGACGTGTGGAAAAAGCAGGGATATCTCCAGACCACGGAAGGCAATGTCATCCACTATTGATTCATTGAAAAATTCATAGATGACCTGGGGAAGAAATACAACATCCGTGAGATTGCCTTTGACAGGTGGGGCGCTGTCCAGATGGTGCAGAATCTGGAGGAAATGGGATTCACTGTGGTTCCTTTCGGGCAGGGCTTCAAGGACATGAGCCCGCCGACCAAGGAACTCATGAAGCTCGTCCTCGAGAAACGCATCGCCCATGGCGCTCATCCGGTCCTTCGATGGATGATGGACAATATCTTCATCCGGACGGATCCGGCGGGCAACATCAAGGCGGACAAAGAAAAGTCCACAGAGAAGATCGACGGGGCCATTGCCATGATTATGGGGCTTGACCGTGCTCTTCGCTGCGGACTGGGAAGCGACAGTGTATATGACAGCCGCGGGCTGCTTTTGATATAGAAAAGGATGGAGACCTTGATTAAGTGCTGGGATTCGATTCGATTTCACCAATTATGCCACGGTTTG
>ENA-ORTS01000268-ORTS01000268.1-human-gut-metagenome-genome-assembly--contig:-NODE-268-length-44704-cov-7.463011_pt1 | contig 44704 bp, 51 predicted proteins | sample MGYA00241911_ERZ509186 | MGnify/ENA primary metagenome ERZ509186 (study PRJEB26280, sample SAMEA2338852) | human gut metagenome | biome: human gut; feature: human-associated habitat; material: faeces...
GTTATCGCCGACGCGCTGCATCAGGTGGGCGTGCGCACTGCCGCCGACAGCTGGCACGGCATGGAATTGACTTGGAGTAATATTTTACATTTTGTATACACGACGCTGGCGGGCAAACACCTGTTCTGGCCGCTGGTGCTGGCTGTCGTTCTGCTTTTGGCGCTGTTTGCAGCCAGCATCCGGGACAGGCAGCAGCTCGCACGCGCACTGCCGCTGGGGCTCTGCGCGCTGATGACCCCGGCGTGGTTCATCGTGCTGCGCACCCACAGCATCCAGCACGGCTGGTTCACCTGGCGCGCACTGGGACTGACCGTCTTTGCAGGGCTGGCGTTTTTGTATTATTGTTGTGATGTGCGGCAAATCGCCAAACGCTTAAAACGCACGTAATATATCAGCCTGTCGAAAAAGGTGTGCTCACCCCTTGGCCCCCTCGCAGAGGGAGGTTTTTCGACACGCTGAATATATGTAGGGGCGGCCATTGCCCCCTACACAACAGGATTATAGGTAAGGCAACAACAGGGGAAAGTAAAAATATGAACGAACTGAAAACGAAAACCGAAAAAACAACCGATGAAGCGCTAAAAAGGAACCCGTGGCGGCGCCTGCCCAAGGGTGGCAAAATCGCGGTCATTGTTGTCGGCATTCTGGCCGTGCTGGCTGTGCTGGCGGCCCTTTACGTCAACGGCAAGCTCGACCTGCTGCGCTATGATGACGGCAGCGTCAGCGAGATGGGTGAGATCGGCGCGGACGAGGACCAGGACCTGGACGGAACCGGCCTGACCCACACCGAAAGCGAGATGACAATGCCCGAGGGCAGCCCGTTCTCTGACGACAACGTGCTGAACATCCTGCTCATCGGCACCGACGAGCGCACCGAGGCCGTCAACGACGCCGATGCCTTCACCCACCTGAACCAGCTCGACGGCACGGAGGACACCACCGAGTTCAGCGACGACGCGCGCGCCGACAGCATGATCCTGGTCTCGCTCGACATCAAGGATCACGTCATCCGGCTGGTCTCCATCGAGCGCGGCACGAACATGGGCTTGCGGATGTACTGTGCGAGGTCAAGCGATTTGCGCTCGAGCGAGGCATTCAAGAGGTCCTTGGCGTAGAGCACACCGCAGAAATCGTCGAGGTTCTCGCGGCCAACGGGGAAGACATTCTGCGGATGCTCGCGGATGATGCGCAGGTTGTGGCGCAGGGAATCTGTCAGATCGAGCCAGAGCATCTGCGTGCGCGGCGTCATCAGGGAATAGGCCGTCTGGTCGCTCATGTGGAAGATGCGGTCGACCATGGCCTGCTCGGACTTCTCGAAGGTGCCGTCTTCTGTGCCTTGTTCGATGAGGTCCTTGACCTCGTCCTCTGTAACGGTGTCCTCGATGTTCGGGTTGATGCCGAGCAGCAGCAGGACGCCGCTCGCGGAGCTGGACAGGAAGCGGATGAACGGCCGTGCGAGATGCGTGAGCCTTGCGACGATGCGGTGATACTTCATGAGTATGCGCTCAGGATTCTGTGCGGCTTTCTTCTTCGGCAGGAATTCGCTGAAGAGCAGGGCGATGTACGTCACGACGACGATGCTCAGAATCATCGCAATGAGCGTGGCATGCGGCAGGAACGAGATGAAGGTGGCGAGGTACGGCGCGATGAACGCACCCGTACAGATTCCCATGAGGATACCCGTCAGCGTGATGCCGACCTGGACGAGGGAAAGCGGCGCTTCTGCGTTCTCGAGCAAACCGAGTGCCGCCTCTGCGTCGCGGTTACCATCTTCAGCGAGCTTCTCGAGGCGGCCGCGGTGGCTTTCCGTCAGCGCCGTCTCAATCAGGGAGAAGAAGGCATTGGCAAACAGCAGTAACAAGAGTAAGACGAGCAGTAGGCCCGCGTCAGTATTGTCCAAAAATGATACACATCCTTTTATCTGCATGAAATATAGTGTAAACTGTGTTCTTTATAATATAGCATAACTATATAATATAGCATAACTATGGTGCTTTGTCACATCTGGCGGAGCAGGAGCAGAAGACTCAGTCATCATACCAAGGGCCATTGCCGATGATGATGCCACCGTGCAGCGTCACAGGCGTGGAGTTGCCGACTTTTGTCGGCATGCGCGTCGTGATCTTGTAAGGCGTATCGACGAGCCAGGCCGTGACGAGCACACCGTCGTCCTTTATCTTGCGGTAGGCCTTGCGGTCGAGCTCTGCTTTGTAGACTTCGATCTTGTGGGCGGCGACGGTGGAGCTCGTCAGGGCTTGCGTGAAGGCCATGCCGTCCGACCACTTGTAGAGCGTCTTGCCGTTCTTGTCGAGGATGGCGAAGTCGTAGACCTGGCCGTCGCGATGCGCGATGGAATAGTCGCTGTCACCGTCATTCGTGACCTTGAGCTCCATGACGAGGCGCCCGTGTTTTTCCTCGACGGTCAGTTCCTCGACGATTTTGTCGAAGCTGAAGGCAGCATATGACGGCACAATCTCGCTGCTGTGCGAGCCTGAGGTTGGGAACGAGACGCCGATGCCTGTGCCAAAGGATGCCGAGGCCACCGGTATGGAGGAAAGGGAGATGGCGCCGACTGCAAGGGCGAGCGCGGGGATGAGGGTATATTTCTTCATGATGATCACTCCTGATTCTGTCGTTTTAAATCTGGTATCATTAGTTCTATTGTACCATGATATGCTATAATGAATATGAGATTTTTTTGTTCGGAGGAATCGAAACACATGGATAAAGAAACAAGAAATGACCTGCCGGGAATCCAGTGGTTCCCTGGCCGTATCAAGAAATGAGTGAGAGAATCCTTGTACGGCAAGGGATTCGGGCAGGTCTTGCCCACCATTCCTGCCCTCTTGCCCACCGATGGTCGCGGGCGGGGCGTCTGGTGGGCAGTTGCCCACCGATCCTTACAGGATGTGTTTCAGTTTCTTTGTGATCATCTGTACCGGCCTCTCCTGCATCTCGAGGCGGCTGTCGACATAGGTCATGGTGCTCTTGGCATCGCTGTGGCCAGCGCGTGTCATGATCTCTGTCAGGGACGCATGAGACTCGCCGAGCATCGTCAGGTTGGTGTGTCGCAGGCAATGGAAATCGAAGTCGCGGATGCCCATCTCGCGGATGCGCTTGCACTGGTAGGAGAGCGAGCAAGGCTTGATGTACTTGCCATTGGGCTGCGTGCAGATGAGGTCGAGGCGAGGGCCGGGTGCCGGGTAGCACTTCTCGAGGGAGACGATCTTCTGGATCGGGCGGCCCTGGTAGTCCTTGGCGGGGAGGATGTAGTTGTAGAAGTAGTCCTCTCCGTAGGCCAGCTCGTTGGCCCGCTGCTGCTGACGCCAGCGCCGCAGCAGCGGCAGGACGATCTCGCTGTCGAAGACCAGCGTGCGATGGCTGCTCTCCGTCTTGAGGTCGCAGAGATAGTGTAGGCTGTGATGGCCGCGCATTGAGAGGCGCTGGATCTGCAGCCGGATATGCAGCTCTCGTGCATCGAGGTCACAGTCAGCCCAGGAGAGGCCGAGCGTCTCGCCGATGCGCGTGCCGAAGTAGAGCCCCAGAGCGAGCGGCATGTGGTACGTGTTGCCGAACGGGAAGTGATCGAAGAGCTGTACGAGCTCGTCGTTCTCGATGCGGCGGCGCGGGCGGCGGCGGCTGAGCTCCGCAAAGTTCTTGCCGGGGACCTTGATGAGCTGTGCCGGATTGGCTTTCAAGAGCTCCATCGGCCAGATGGCGTAGTCGAGGGCCACCTTGATGTTGCTGAGCATGCGGTCGACCGTCTCATACGAGTAGCCGTCCTGACGCTTCTGCCGGACGAAGCCGTCGATGATCTGCGGGGAGAGCGATGTCAGGCGGTAACTGCCGAGAGCAGGCTTGAGGTGCAGCCGGATGTTCTTCTCGCGCAGCTCCAGCGTGTTGTTGCGGGCGTCGAGCTTCGTGCGCTCGAACCAGATGTCGAGGAAATCGGCGAAGCTCATGTCCGGCGAATTGCCCTGGCGGATGCCGTGCTGGTAGTCTTCGTAAGCCTTGATGCCTGCCAGCTGCGCGTCTTCGCGTGTAGCAAAGCCGCTGCGTTCTACCGTCTGGCGTTTGCCATCGACCTTGGCCCGCTCGAAGCGGTAGCTCCACTTCGAGCCACGCTGGCGTACGTGGACATGCTCCAGCGCATTGCGGGATGAGAGAATGATTTTTGACATAGGATAACCTCCTTGTTGTAAAGCGGAGGCGAATCCCTTATAATAGAGATGCGATGGATGCGATTCGCCTCGCGTCTATTCCTGCCGTTCAGAGGTGGTGCTCTGGGCGGCTTCTTTATTTGCTATGGCCTTTTTGGGGGCCATTTGGTATACTGAAGGTGTGAAAAGCTATTGAGCAAAGAAGGGAGGCATCATCATGGATCAAGAAAAACGTCAGTCCATTGCACGAGCTGAGAGAGCCGCCAGCACTGTGCTGAGGGATCACGGTGTACATGGTACTCCTATCAATGCAGTCAAGCTGGCAGAAGCTCTTGGATACGATGTGTATCAGGCCACCTTCAAGGACGGTGCCATCAGTGGTGGCGTAAACTTTCAAAAGAATGGTGGCAGAATCTATTTGAACCAGAACGATTCACCCACACGTCAGCGCTTCACTTTAGCTCATGAAATCGGCCATTGTGTTCTGCATCGTGATAAGCACGAGAACGGGATTCTAGAACGGATAGATATGTTCCGCGATCCGGAGAACCACAGCCAGGAAGAAGTGGAGGCTAATGCCTTTGCTGCGAATCTGCTGATGCCGGAGCAGCTGGTGAAGGAGATGTGGAAACGCTGGGGCTCCACGGAGATCCTAGCGGACATCTTCAAGGTATCCCTGTCTGCCATGTCGTACCGCTTGTATAATCTGCATCTCAAGGGAGACTGGTGAATATGTCGGAAAAACAACCGAATGAACAGAATGATGAGATTCAGGAATTTTTCGCAGGCTCCATGACTGGTGAGGCAACCAAGATCGTTGATACGGATGCCTTGGTAAAAGCAGATGGGCCAACAGCGGATAACCTGCAGATCTACATGTCCAGTCGGATTATTGAGACGTGGAAGACGCAGCATGATTCTGATATCGAACTGAGACGGAAGTATGCCAAATATCTATTGATAATACTTGCTGTTGAGTCGGCCCTCATGTTGGGGATATTCTTCGGGATTGGCATGAGATGGCTTGTTTACACAGAGATTACGGTGCAGCTTTTTCTGACACTGTCCGTTGGACAGACCATCGGAGCGATATATATCATCGTGAAGTACCTGTTCTCTAAAGACAGTCATGTCATCCTTCGAGACATCGCAGATGTCTTGGGCCGTATCCATAAGTAAGGACCTGATAGAAGGGCACGTTCTTTGGGACGTGCTCTTTTGCTGTATCAAGGGAAGGTGTTTGTCCTGTTTTTCAGCCGATGGATATCAGACTCTGCATCGTTCACTCGATTCTCTAGGTCGCTGATATCAAAGTCGTCGTGCCACTCGACGGGGCTGGGCGTGTTCTCGACATCACTGAGTCGGGCATCCAGTTCCTCGAGGTCTGAGCGGAGGGCGTCAATCTCCTCTTGATGGGAGTAGGCACTGTCAATCTGGCTCTCCAGATTATCCACCCGGCGGTTCAGCTTTTTGATTTCCTTGCTGACGGAGCCGCTCTGCTGGGATGCTGCGAGCTGCTGGATGTAGTTCTGCTGCTGATAGGTGACGATGCTCAAGGTGGCGATGGCCACCGCCATTGCGCCAATCAGGATGTTTTGTGCTCTCATGATGATCACTCTTTTCTCAGGAAGAACAGATGGTCTGAACTACAAGGGCTTGATGAGCTGAGGGGACATTTATGGCTCATGGCCGATGACATTATTTTGCAGCTGCCATTGCTGTGAGGATGGCGAGAAGTAAGGTAGCTGGTACGACGACCAGGAAGACCAGGCAGCCTGGGGCGAAGGAGTCTGATGCGCTGGAAGGGTCGTCTTTCTGCGGTGGGGCGGGCGGCTTTGGATCTGGTGGAGGTGCTGGCGGCAGAGATGAGATTTCATGAGATGCTTTGGACGCCAGCAGTTCCTGATTTTTCTGTGTGATCTCCTCAGACAATTCAGCAATCATGGAGAAGCTGCTGTGGCTGCTGGGAACGTATTTCATGGCCTGCCCGATGTATAGGGCGGCAGGCTTGTACTGCTCAATCATGATGCATGACTTGGCAAATTCGTATTCCGTCACGCCGTAGGCTGTATTGAAACGGACTTGGAAGGATTGGTTGGATGGCCGTTCCAACATGGACTTCAGGTTATTGCGCAAGATGTTTGACATGGCAAGGAACTCGTCATGGAATTTCTGGATCAGCTGCATGCCATTCACCTTGTCCATACCGAAGTGAATGTACTGACTGAGGATGTCCTTGTAGGTGATGCACTGCTGCGCATACCAGTCTGTTTCGTTTGAGAGGATGGCATGCCAATTCGTAGGCGACATGTCTCCATTGCAGGAGTAATGGCAGTGAGGACAGCGCCAGTATGTGTCAAAAGGTTCATGAAATTTCGTGTCAAATGGATTCATACTCGTTCCACATCTAGGACATTTAAACATGTGCATCATAATATCACGCCCCTTTATAGCGTTCCGAAACATGCTCTTCTCTGTAAGGTGGTATCAGTAGAAGAAAGTTTGTAATTATTGGATGCGTCTGGGCCCATTCATCGCGTAAAATGATAAAGAATTTTTACCTGAAGGTCTCGCAGTAAACCAATATATAATACGACGATCTTCTTTCCATATAGAAGATACTGTATATTCTTTATATGGTGAAGGGACATCCTGATTTAAAAGTCGCATAGCTTCTTCATACGATAATCCGATGCTTTCTTCGATGAGCGCATCTAATTTAACAAACGTATCAAATGTCTCAGAATTAGGGTCATTCATAGATATTAGAACAAGCCGAGTTAGTCCACTGGGCAAATCACTGGATGTGATAGTGATATAGCAATAATGATTTGGCGTGCCAGCTTTACAATATACCGTCTCACCAGAAATTGCATGTTTACGTATATCATAAATGTGTACTTGGAAGAAATCTTGTCTACTAAGCATTTTATCCAATACTTTATATGGCGTCATTTTGCATAGTGGAGCATCATGATAAAGTGTATCTTTTGCAAAGCTCGTTGATGGAAAGATTAATAGGCATATCAGTAAAATCCCGAATACCTTCCTCATAATAATCATCCTTTCTGGATTCTAGAACGCAGATGGATAGAGGAGAAAGTGAGGCCGCCCGCGGGCGGCTTATTTTTTATGCAAGTGGGAGATGATGCCGGAGCTTCCATAGGAGGAGGCTGATACAGCCTTTTCTTCATTGTCGAAAGCCTGATCGACTTGACGATGGTAGGAGCGGCGGATGATGTCGGAATCGTCATCGTCATTATCGGGCGGTGAGGCCTTTGCATTGGTAGGTTCAGCCTTGGTAGCGTTTGAATTTTCTGTATTACCTTCGGCCATAATCTTGTCAAAAATCTGCTCCAGCATCTTCCACTGTGGCTCGTCGAGCTTGGCGAGGACTTCGGCGAGGCGGTAGGGGAAGGAGTCATGCGGGGACTGCGAGACGCGCTCGGCCCATTCCATCAGCTCGTCTTTCTTGGTACGCTCTGCAAACATCTCGCCAATGCCATCAACCAACCATTCGCGCCGCACCTGGAACTTTTCACAGATCAGCTGAATGTTCTGGTCTACCACAGCGTTTCCCGGTTTCTCGAGTTTACTGATAGCACCTTGTTTTAGACCGATAGCTTTACCGAATTCTCCTTGATTCATATCTTTCTTTTTTCGGAGCAACTTTATTCTGTCATTAATTGTTTCAGTCAAGATATCCACCTCCTACTATAAATATATACTACTGCGTAGTAAAAAGCAAGAGAAAAATATTGACATAAATTCCTAAGTAGTGTATTATAAAGATGAAAAGATTCCTGAGTAGTATAAATACAGGAGGTGACCAGTATGGCCATGACCGAACAGGATCATGAGATTGTCGAGAAGATTGCGAGGGTCCTGCCGAAGATGACGGAGATGCAGAAGACCAAGCTGCTTGCGTCGGCACAGACGCTCGTCATGATTTTCGACCAGTCGGCATCAGAGGGGGCGGAAGAGGAGGGGCAGAAGGATGATGACCCCAAGCCCAAGTCCGCGTGAAGGAGGAGATTACCATGACTGCAATGGAGACGTTGATGATTATCCTGATGAGCTGCCTGGCTCTTGTCGCATTTCTGTCCTGGCGCATGGATAAGGAGCGCCTGCTGTACGTCGAGAAACTTGACGCGATGACGGACGAACTCCGTCGTCTTCACGAGGACAATATCCGCCTGCGCGATGAAATGTCCAAGTGCTATGTGGAGTCGGTGTGCAGCTACGGGAAGATGTGCCGTGACCTGCATAAACTGATGTATTGCGTGGACGAGCTCCGCTGGGCCATCAATACGAGCAAAGCTGTGAACAAGGATGCAGCCGAGCACCTGCGTGATCCGTTCTTCCCCGAGGAAGAGGATGACTATGGATGGACTGGCCCGGTGGAGACGCCGGACAATCCCATTGAGAAAGACATCATCGAAGGCCTGAAGCATGACGGCGTCTGGGATCCAGAGCCAGACAACCACGATAAACGCTCGGCATGAAGGGAGATGGTCTATCGAGAACGACGGCAGGGACAGAACGCGAGGCGACTACATTATATAGAAGGGAGGTGAAGTCCTTGGAGAGTGCAGCTATCGAGATGATGATTGTCAATGCCATCGAGAGAACCGGGCGGGCCATGGCCAAGCATATGGGAGAGCGTCAAACACCAGACGAGCTTCTGACGGTCAAGGAAGTGGCCAAAATCCTGAAGGTCAGTCTCAACTACGCCAACCATCTTGTGCAGTCCGGCATCATACCGGGCCTCAAGATGAACGGCATGAAGGTCCGCCGCCGTGCCCTCGAGGCATGGATGGCGGCGATGGAAGGGCAGGACCTTTCGGACCCAGCGCAGCCGGTGCCCATCCAGCGCCCTAGCAAGAGCGCATGAAAAAAGAGGTGCCTGTCATGGCACCTCTATATCAAGAGTAAATCTCTCGGCGATGTCCGATATGGAGCATCAGGATGACAACGTGTTCCTCCTGGATGTCTGCGATTAGACGGTAGTCGCCGACACGGTAACGCCATTCGCCGCTGTGGTTGGCCGTGAGTCCTTTGCCATGCTGGCGGGGGTTCTCGCATCCTTCCAGATTTTTGCGAATCCATCCGAGGATCAAGGCGGCCGTGTGACGGTCCATCTTCTTCAGTGCCTTCTTGGCAGCTGGAGTGAAAAGCACATGGTAGGTCACGCGAGGCCCAACTCCTTCTCTACTTCATCTAACGTGTAGGTTTCTGGGTCGTCACGATATTCCTTCATGGCGTTCTCGTAGCATTTCATGTCGAAGTCATCTTCAATTCGCTCCATCACAGAGCGGCGGACGAGTTCGGACATGGAAAGCCCATTCATCTCGGCGTATTTGCGGAAGAGCATGGCGTCGTTGTCATTCAAGCGAACAGAAACGGTCATAAGAATCCCTCCTTTGTAATACATTGTAATACACAAGGGGCGGAATGTCAAAAGAAGGTGATACCTTGCTGGCCATAAAAAAATAGAGCTGCCTGCTCGGACAGCTCTAGGTACAAAATCGATTGTCGAACCCGATTTGTACCTCCTATTATATAGCACGAAGCTCCCGGACGCAAGACAAGCGGCGAATTTTTGAGGGTGGGATCCCTCTTTGTCCGCTTGATAAAGGGATTAATGTACCGACACGTATCCGCATAAAGATACAGAATAGAGGAACAAGTAGAACAGGAGCACAGAGATGGCATATGTCAGGAGAAGGTGGGTAGCCCACCATCGGAGATACATCGTGGAAGACAAGTACCACACCCAGAGGATGATGCCGGAGAAGAGGAGTATCCGAGAGAGGCGAAGACCTCGAACGGGACTCGGCACATCGCAGAAGCAGGCGAAGATCAATGCCCGGCAGCGGGCGGAGCGCCTGAGTTGGCTCATCCTGGACAACTTCGAGCCAGGGGACTGGTATGTGACGTTCACGCTGAACTCGGACCTGACGGAGGATGCCATCAAGACGGCCTACGGGAAGATGACGCGCGAGCTGCGGCGCTGGTACAAGAAGCAGGGAGTGATCTGCAAGTACATCGCTGTCCTCGAGAATCTCAAGAACGGCGGCCGCAAGCATGGCCACATCCTTCTGCCAGCCGTACCAGATGCCAGCTTCCAGGAGATGCGCCGCGCTCTCAAAAAGGCATGGCCACAAGGCGATGTCTACCTCAAACCCTATGCCGGTGAAGTCATGGATGCGTTTCGACTGGCCTCTTACTACGTCAAGGAAGAGGTCAAGGTGGACCGTCGCACGAAGGTGGGCAAGGCCTGCGAGGAGCAGGATGCCCAGCCCATGCGCGGCCGCCTCATGACAAGCCGGAATCTCTTGCGCACGGAGCCCACGAAAGAGCCGATCCGGACCGCAGAAACCTATCGGGAAGCCATCAAGGCCCCAAAGGGATATCACGTCGTGGTGGAGCTGAGCTATAACGGCTTCACCGAAGAAGGCTATCCGTACCAGCACGCAGTGTATGAGGCGGATGAATTACAGGAGGAAAAACAACATGATCATCATCACCATCGCAAACCTGAAAGGCGGCGTCGGCAAGACCGTGACCGCGATCAACGTGAGCTACCTGCTCGCCGCCGAACACGGCAAGAAGGTCCTGCTCGTAGACAATGACCAGCAGGGGAACTCGTCGCAGTTCTTCAAGCGGTACAGCTACGACCGGCCGAGCATGGCCAACGTCATGAAGCGCACGGTGCGGGCGGCGCAGGTTATCCAGCATACAGACTTCCCGAATCTCGACATCATCCCGGCCAACCTCAAGCTGGCCGAAGCCGAGCGGGCGGTCATGATGGATACCGTCGTGCCACAGCAGGTCCGCTTGCGTGAATGCCTGCGCGAGGTGAAGGACGACTATGACTACGTCATCATCGACAACCCACCGAGCTTGCATATGTGCGCGGTCAACGCGCTCTCGACGAGCGACTACCTCGTCATCCCGGCCGTCATCAGCCGTTGGACATTCGAGGGCATCGACAGCCTGCTCGAGCAGGCAAGGCAGGTGCAGGCCTACCTCAACCCGCAGCTCAAGTTCCTCGGCACGCTCATCACGTGCTGCCGGAGGACTACGAGCAATCAGCAGGGGGCGGAGTGGCTGCGCTCGCATGGGGACTACAAGGTCTTCAACCACTACATCCGCTGGACTGACAAGGTCGACGAGTCGACGTTCTCGGCTGAGCCAATCGTACTGCACTCGCCGCGCTGCGGAGCCTCGAGGGATTACCGTGACTTTGTGGAGGAACTACTCTCGCTTGTGTCCGATTCGGACACCGAGGAAGAAGGTGCGGCAGAATGAGACGGTCCATCTACGAGCCTTCTTTTGCTTGGAAGCGCTACCGTGCGCAGCGTGATCGTCGTCAACAGCGCCAGGCTGCCCTCTGCGAGATCCTGCACTTCTGTGGATGGAGCATCAAGACGATGATGGTCATCGCATTGCTTTACATCGGCCTCTGCATCCTGGCCGTCTGAAAGGAGAATACCATGGCAAATTTTGATTTGATGGGCCTCATGAGCCAGGCAAGCCGCGAGTCGGCTGGTGGAGCGCCCAAGTACGAGATGCGCAAGCTCATGCTGCAGGAGCTCTATCCGAATCCGGACAACCAGCTCGTCTACGAGGTCAAGGATATTGAGGAACTGGCAGATGCCATCGAGATTGCGGGCGGCGTCCTGCACAACCTTGTCGTCGCTCCGGCAGATGCCGACGGCCGCCACATGATCATCAGCGGCGAGCGCCGCTATCGTGCCTGCTGCCTGCTCGTCGATCGTGGCGAGCGCCAGTACAGCGAGGTCAACTGCATCATCGAGAACGAGCGGGACAAGGACCTGCTCGCCCTCATGCTGCTCCTGACAAACTCGACGGCCCGGCAGCTCAGCGATGCTGAAAAAGTCAGGCAGGCTGAGCACCTGACGGCCGTCCTCAAACGCATGCAGGAAGCAGGCAGAGTCGAAGGGCGCATCCGCGACATCGTGAGCAAGATGCTTTCGACAAGCTCCGGCCAGCTTGCCCGCTACCATGCCATCGCCGAGAACCTGCAGGATCCCGAGCTCAAGCAGGCATTCCACGAGGGGCGCATGGGTATCAGCGCGGCCTACGAGGCAAGCCGACTCGATGCCGCAGAGCAGAAGAAGGTCGCAGACACGCTCGGCAAGGAAGGCAAGGTATCCCTGCAGCATGTCGCAAAGGCCGCGAAGGCCGAGGAAGAAAAGCCGAAGACGGCCTACCGCTCTCTCCATCCGAAGCACCACGAGAAGCTCGTCAAGAAGATGGAGATGGTCGGCATCGAGAACATGACGCCATGCGAGCAGTGCAAGATTGCGACGGAATGCCAGAACTGTTGCCGAGTCTGTGAAACCCCTTGCAATGTCCAACAGGGCTGCCGCAAGGAGCAGGTATCGGTCGCGGCCATCCTGCTCGCCGAACTCGAGGATTTGCGCCAGCGCCATGAGAAGCTGGCAGGAAAGTACGGGGCGGAGACATGGGGCAAGAGCCTGGCCGAAAAGCAGCAGCAGGCCGCACAGGTCCTTGTGCAGCTCATGGATCTCGTGAAGGAGGAACAGGCATGAATCGGTATCTGTCCAGCCGGGAACGTGAGAGTATGGCCCGGCTCATGGCCCTCGTGATGGTCGAAGGCGAGGCCATCAAGAGCTACGAGAAAGTCAGTGATCTCGACAAAGAATTCATGAAGTACCTGCGCATGAGCCACACCTTCCTCGAGAAGGCCATTGCCCGCCGCTACAACCTCATCGACCTCGACGCCGCCAAGCAGATGAAGCGGGCGGCAAGCCAGCTCTGCGTCGTCTTCGTGCCGGAACGGGAGGCCAGGCGGCGTGTCGAGGAGATTGCCCAGATGAAGAAGACCCTGCATCTCTCCATGTCCGATTTCGAGGACCTCTGTGAATGCATCATGCCGCGGCTCTGCGGCGTCTGCTCGGGCAAGAACTTCCGGCACTGTACCTGGAAGGAATTCCTGCACCGCTACCAGGTCGAGGTCGTGAACTACAAAGCCGACGAGAAAACCTGCCCTTACAGCTACCCGCAGGCAGGCTGGACCGTCAGCAAGGAATGGGCCGAGGAAATCCAGAAGCCCTTCGATGGGATTGTGTCCGATTCGGACACCGACGAAGAACAGCCGGAAGATGTGTCCGATTCGGACACCGAGCGCACAGAAGGGAGGTGAACATCATGATGATACTCGTGGTACTCGGCATCGTGGCCTGCCTGCTGATTCTCTACAATCTCTGGCGGGCACACAAGACGCTGCAGAATCTGCGAATCTCGAACTGGTCGCCGGGCGACAGTGAGACGCGCAGCGAGAGGACAAAGCGGTAAGCGAACAGGAGGTTTGGTTGGCATGGGAATGATTCGCTTGAAGAAGAACATGACAGAGCTCGACATCTTGCGGGCTGAGAAAGAGAACGAGGCACGGCGTCAGAAAGCCCTGTCGGATTTCCGGTCAGGGACCATCAAGAGCCAGGAAGCAAAGACCATCATCCGCGTCTGCGACGAGATGAAGAAAGAGCTGGCACGCAGAAAGAGGGGCTTGAAATGAGTATGCAGAAACGATGTATCCTCCCGCATCCCTGCAACGGGCCGCTCTACAAGGAATGGACCGAGACGGACTTCTTCCTGAAGATGCTCGAGGAATTCGACGAGGTCGGGAAAGCCTACGCGAAGCTGCGGGCGGCAGAGCGGGAAGGATTGCCGAAGGAAGAAGGGACGATGCGCTGGTGGAAGCTCATGGAAGAATGCGTCGACCTGCAGGTGGCGGCCACCAGCTTCATGGAGCGGTGCGGCTGTACCGAGGCGGCACGGCAGAAGCTCATGGACTACGTCAATCATCACAACGCCCGCAGAGACAACGGCCTGCGGTTCAGGAAGGGTGAGAGCGATGACGGGGAATGAAACCGGGATGCTGCTGAACATCCTGTTCTTTGCGGCCATGTTCTGCCTGACGACCACGCTCTGGCGGAAAGAGAAAGCCAGGGCCGAGCATCTGGACAGGGCACTGCGGCAAATGGCCGACAGCTGGATGCAGGACAGCAAGACCATGGAGTCACGCCTGGATCGCTACAAGAAGCGTCTCGATGCCGTGAAAGAAGAGCGGGACCAGTTGGCCGTGCGGTGCAAGAAGCTGGAGCAGGACCTGAAGATGCAGTGGGTCTGGGACAGTAAGCACGGCTATTGGATCCCGAGCAATGCATCTGCCACGACGCTGATGCAGAAGGTGCCGTTCCCCATCATGGGCATCGCCAAGGATGACAAGAAAGACTGACCAGGAAGGAGGAGCAGATGGACGAGGAATCAGCCAAAGCACAAGCCGAGCGGATTGCGCTGGCCATCGAAGAAGACCACCGCCAGGCGGAACACTATCTGCTCTCCTATGCGCGGGAGCGGAAGGACTACGCGAAGCGGCGGGCGGAATACGCCTACAAGACAACGGCTGGCCATGATCCGACAGCAGCGTCAGCAGAGCGGGGCATCTTTTACGATACCCATGCGCGGGCCGCCCATTGGTTGCGGGCGGTCGAGATCCTGGAACAAAGCCTGCCTGAAGAGAAGCAGCTCTTCCTGCGGCTGCGGCGCGATGCCGAGAAGCAGAAGGGCAACGGCTTCTCCCGCGGGCGGCATGGTTGGGTCATCCGCGTGCAACACCGGCTGGCCGAAGAGATGGAGAGCCGGTACCCTGGCCGCTCGTTCTGGATGGGCGAGCGGACGCTCAAGGTCTGGTGGAAGGACATGATCTGCCGGACAGCCGAGATTGCCGCCCGTCTGCGGAAAAAATAAAAAAGGGCAGCACGTTATTCCAGAATCCGCATGGTAAGATAATAACAGACCAACCCATAGAAAGCCTCGCGAGCTGAGTAGAGCCGCGGGGCTTTTTCCGTGGAAATCACTTGACAGGTAGGAACGGAGAAAGAAAACAGCGTGGATGAAAGCGTGAAACCCCTTGAAATACAAGGCAAAGGAGGTGCTGGCGATGAAGAAGAAACTTTACAAGTTTGTACCGCAGAGAGACAAGAATCGTTTTCTTAACTATCTGGTAGACTGCGGGACGATATCCAAGGCAGCTCAGGCCATGGGCATCTCGCGCCAGACACACTACCTCTGGCTGCACAGCGATTCCAACTATGCCATCGCCTTCAACCGTGCCCGCGCCATGGCCAACGACCTGCTTGAAGAAGAAGCCTACCGGCGGGCTGTCGAAGGCTGCGAGCGCGGCATCTACTACAAAGGCGACAGGATCGCGACGCGCATCGAATACTCGGACACCCTGCTCGCGATGCTCCTCAAGGGAGCGTTCCCCGACAAATACAAGGACCGCGTCCAGCAGGAGACCGTAGGAGATGGCGGCGCAGAGCTCGCCTGGGAAGGAGATGACGACGATGATGACAACGCAGAAGAAACGGATCACGATACCGTACCGGCCGGAGCCACTCTGGAAAAAGACCATCCATCCGGCACTTGAGAACCACCGCTTCTCCGTCATCGTTGCCCATCGCCGCTTCGGCAAGACCGTCGGGACCGTCAACCACATCATCAAGAAGTGCGTGCAGAATCATCAGCGTTCCCCGATGTATGCCTACGTTGCGCCGTTCCGCAACCAGGCCAAGCTCATCGCCTGGAACTACCTGAAGTACTACACACATGTCATCCCTGGCGTCCGCATCAACGAGTCGGACCTCTTCATCGAGTTTCCGAGCCGTTATCAGGGCGCACAGGGCGGCCGCATCTACATCATCGGTGCCGACCATCCGGACAATCTGCGCGGCACGTACTGGGATGGGGCCATCCTCGACGAGTACGCACAGATCAAGCCGGAGCTCTGGGACGAGGTCATCCGCCCGTCGCTTGCAGACCGCAACGGCTGGTGCATCTTCATCGGCACGCCGAAGGGCCAGAATCAGTTCTACGAGATCTACCAGAAGGCACAGCGCGAGTCGGACTGGTACTGCTGCATGTACCGTGCCGACGAGTCAGGCGTCTTTGCACCGGACGGCCGCCTGGGACCGAAGGAACTCGAGGACATGAAGCGGGACATGAGCGAAGAGGGCATCCGCCAGGAGCTCTACTGTGACTTCACCGCTTCGGCCTACAACATCCTCATCACGATTGACATGGTGACAGCAGCTTGCAAGAAAATTTACCAGAAGGCCGACATCCTCGGAGCCCCGCGCATCCTCGGCGTCGATGTCGCACGCTTCGGCAATGACTCATGCGCCATCACGCGCCGCCAGGGGCTCGTGGCCTACAAGCCAAAGGTCTTCCATGCCATCAGCAACATGGACTTCGCGGCAAGGCTCATCCAGGAAATCAACGACTTCCGGCCGGATGCCGTCTTTGTCGACTCCGGCCGCGGCGAAGGCGTCATCGACCGCTGCCGGCAGCTCGGCTACGATGTGACCGAAGTATCATTCGGCGGCAAGGCCCTGGAACCAGCGCACTACGTCAACAAGCGGGCAGAGATGTGGGATGCCATGCGCAAGTGGATGCAGGCGGGCGGCTCGCTTCCCGACATGCCCGAACTCAAGACAGAACTCGTCACGCCAGAGTACAGCTTCGATGCGGCGAATCGCATGAAACTCGAACCCAAAGAGAAGATAAAGGAGCGGATCGGCAAGTCGCCGGACGTGGCCGACTCTCTGGCGTTGACGTTCTCTTATCCCGTCGTGCCGAAAGAAACCGTGCATGGCTCAGGTGCGACGTGCAATACAGACTACAATCCCTTCTGACGATGTGTCCGATTCGGACACCGAAGGAAATCAGCATGGCATGTGTCCGATTCGGACACCGAGCTACTGGAAGGAGGTGAGCGCCATGTGTTCTGGTGGAGGCAGCTATACGCCGCCAAAAGTAGACCCGGCACCGACGACAGTCGTACCAACGGATGAAGCGGCGACGACAGCTGCAATCAGCAAAGAGCAGAAACGCAAGAAGGGCCGCAGTGCAACAGTACTCTCGAGCGACCGCAACAGCCTGTTGTCGAGTCTCGGCAACAGCAACAGTGACAGCGGCGTCAGGAGAACGCTCGGATAAGGAGGAGCAGCATGGAACGAGACAAGCAGGGAGCGAGGCTCCCGCCGGGCGGCATCTCACTCGTCAAGATGTCAGATGTCGGCAGGCGGCTGAACATCTCGAAGCGGCGTATCCGGCAGCAGGTCAGTGCCATGCTGCAGAAGCGCACGGCATACGAGACACGCTGGAAAGCCATCCGGGATTATCAGCTGCCGTACATCGGTTACTTCGACGACCGTGATGACGAGCAGACAATGGCCGACCGCAAGGACCGGCATATCTACAACAGCACGACCTGGCAGGCGAACCAGATCTTCGCGGCCGGTGTGATGAGCGGCTTGACGCCGCCGTCGCGCAAGTGGTTCCGGCTGAGCTTCTCGAACAAAGAACTCACCGACAACTCGAATATCGGCAAGCTCCTGGACCAGCGCATGGATATCATGAACGATGTCCTCGAGAAGTCGAACTTCTACACTGCCATCCACTCGTGCTACCTCGAGCTCGCATTCGGCCAGGCACCGCTCGGCATCTTCCCGGACAGCCGCTACGGCGTTCACTTCACGGCCTACCCGGTCGGCAGCTATGCCTACGAGTGCGGGTCGGACGGCCTCGTCAACACCTTCGTGCATCGCATGAAGATGAGTGCCCAGCAGCTCGTCGACAAGTTCGGCCGCGAGAACGTCACGCAGGCCGTGCGCGACGAGATTGACAACGGCGCAGGCGTCAAAGCCGTGCATCGCGTCGTCTGGTTCGTCACACCGAACCGCCTGGCCGCGCCGGACAAGCTCGGCAGCATCTACATGCCGTACTTGTCGGCTTACTACCTCGAGGAGAGTGACGAGGACGATTTCCTCTACCTTGGTGGCTTCGAAGAGTGGCCGGTGCCGGTCGCCCGCTACATCATCACGGGCAATGATGCCTACGGCAAGGGCCCTGGGTGGTACGCCGAAGGCGATGCCAAGGCCCTGCAGCTCATGGAGAAGGACCTGCTGACCGCCGTCGAGCTCGGTGTCAAGCCGCCGATGCAGACGACTGCAGAGACCGTCGCCAAGGGCATCAATCTCGTCCCGGGCGGCAAGACGTATGTCCGACAGGATGGAGCCGTCAAGCCGCTCTTCCAGGTCCAGACCGATATCGGCGACCTGCGTGCGCAGATAACCCAGCTCGAAGACCGCATCAAAGAAGCGTACAATGCAAACCTCTTCATGATGCTCAACGAGATGGAAGATAAGACCATGACTGCAAGGGAAGTCATCGAGCGCAACCAAGAGAAGATGACCGTCCTCGGGCCAGTCGTACAGCGCATGCAGTACGAATTCCTCTCGAAGATCATCGAGCGCGTCTACATGGTCCTCGACCGGGCCCAGGTATTTCCTCAGCCGGAAGACCCTGCAATGCAGGAAATGCTCGCCCAGCAGGACATCAAGATCGAGTACATCTCGCCGCTCGCACAGGCTCAAAAGGTGGCAGGACTCACAAACATCGAGCAGTTCTACGCATTCCTGATGAACCTTGCGCAGGCCAACCCGAACGTCATCGACAAGCTCAACTTCCCCGAGACGGTCAACCGCTACGCCGACATGCTCGGCACGCCGGTGGCCATCCTGCGCACGGATGACGAGTACGAGAAGCTCCAGCAGGAGAAAGCCGAGAAGCAGGCCCAGATGGAACAGCTGCAGCAGGCCAAGCAAGTGGCCGACATGGCAGCACCGGCAGCCCAGGCCGCGAAGAATGCCGCACAGGCAGCACAGGACGGCAACCCCGCCTTGCAGCAGTTGATGGGTGCCGATACCTTGGGCTATGGCCAGGGAGGATGACATGGACCAACAGGAGAAAGAAGCGCGAATCATCGCCTATGCCAGGCAGGAGCAGGAGAAGCGCGACGTTGCCTCTCTCGACTACCTGATGGCAGACGAGCGAGGAAGGTGGTTCCTGATGCGGCTCATGGATCGCTGCCACATCATGGACTCAACCTTCCCCGACAGCGACCACACGAACCGCATGCTCATCGCCGAAGGAGAGCGACGGGCGGCCCTGACCGTGCGGCAGAACATCATGCACATGGCAGATGGCCTGGCACAGTATCAGCAGGCCGAGCGGGAATACATGGCCTTCCGGCAGCGCATGGAAGACCTCATGCAGACAACAGAAAGCGAGGATCATCATGAGAGACCTGTTTTTTAAGCTCCAGCGTTTTGGAGCACCTGTCGATGCCGCGGGAGATGGCGATGTGCCAGCACAGGGCGGTACGCAGGACCAGCAGGATACAGGAGCGAGTGCATCACAGCCAGCCCAGACAACCATCTTGGGCAGTCAGACAGAGGCGAGCCAGGGCGGCGAGCAGGCACAGGGACAAAGCAGCCAGGGCAACACGGAAACCAAGACTGGAACAGAGCCACCTGCCACCTACGACTTCTCGGGCGTTGTGCCAGAAGGCCTGGAATACGACGCCGAGCGGGCGGGGCAATTCGGCGCCCTGGCACGCGAGTGTGGCCTCTCACAGGAGCAGGCAAGCAAGCTGGCAAGCTACGGCATGCAGTACATGCAGGCCGGACAGCAGGCGGTAGCAGACGGCATCCGCCAGACGATGGATGGATGGGCTCAGGAAGCCCGCCAGCAGCTCGGCGGCCAGTTCGACGACGTCACCGCCAAGGCCGCCGTCGGACTCAATGCAGCCGAGCGCAAGATCCCCGGTCTGCGCCAGATGATGAACCTCACGGGCGCCGGCAACCGCGTCGAGATGATCCAGCTCATGGCCGAATTCGGGAAATTGGTTGGCGAAGACCCCGGCCATATGGGCGAAGGCGCGCACGAGAAGACCCTGTATCCGAACACAGACTTCAGCAGATACTGATACACTACAGATAGCACAGAAGGAGGAACTCCATCATGGCATTACTGGGAACCCAGGCGCTCACACTGAGCGACCTGCAGAAGCGAGTGGACCCCGACGGCAACATCGCCTACATCATCGAGGCCTTGCTCAACGCAAATCCAATCATGGACGACATCGTCTGGAAGGAAGGCAACCTGCCGACGGGCAACCGCACGACGGTCCGCGCTTCTATGCCGACGCCGTCCGTTCGCCGCATCAACGCCGGTGTTGCTCGTCACAAGAGCAGCACGCGCCAGGTGCAGGATACCTGCATCATCCTCGAGGACCGCTCCTGCATCGATATCGAGGAACTGGCACTGGCACGCAACCGCGAGGCATTTCGCCGTAGCGAGGATGCAGCCTTCGTCGGCGGCTTTACAGACGCTGTGGCAGCCAACATCTTCTACGGCAACACGGACGATACGCTCGACACATTCAATGGACTGACAGCCCGCTACGACACCATCGGTGGCGAAAAGAACGACGCAGGGTACCAGGTCCTCGCGGGCGGCACGGCAGGCACAAACACGAACACCTCGGCCTTCTTCGTCGGCTGGGGCACCTATGCGACAACCGGCATCTACCCAAAGGGCTCGCAGGCTGGCTTGCAGCAGCGTGACCTTGGTGAGCAGACCGTACAGGATGCCGACGGCAAAGAATACCAGGCCGTCACGACACTCTTTAGCTGGAAAGTCGGCATGGCCGTGCAGGACATCCGCGCCAATGCACTCGTCCGCAACATCGACGTCTCGAAGCTGTCCAGCATGACGGCAGCTGACAGCAAGAAGCTCGTCAACCAGTTCATCTACGCGAAGAACCGCATCCGCAACCTGCAGGGCCGCGATAAGAAAGTCGTGCTCTACGTGTCGCCGGCACTCTTCGACTTCTTTGAGATCTACCTCAATGACAAGAATAACGCTTACATCACGCGTCAGGAACTCATGGGCGGCATCCCGCAGCTCTACCTCTCCGGCATCCCTATCAAGAAGTGCGATGCGATCAGCGAGACGGAAGCGGCCGTCGCGACGGCGTAAGAGAGGAGGACCATCATGATTCTGGATAAAGAGAATACTTTCTTCAACAAGAAAGCCTTGTCGGCTTCTGATCTGACGTCGGACATCGTGCAGGTGGGGCCGGGCGAATCGGGCTGTCCACTCCACCTCGTGGCAGCCGTCACGAAGGATGCAGGGACCGGCACCCTGACCACCAAACTCGAGACATCCGCCACGTCGGACTTCAAGTCCCCGAAGACGTTGGCGACCTACACCGCCGTGCCACTCGCCGCCGACGTGCCGCGCGGCAACCTCGGCTACCTGCGCCTGACGGTCACATCGACCTATAGCGAAGGGACCTTGACCGCGGGCCTTGTGCTCGACGACGATATCGACTGGTAAGCAAGGGCCGGACCCCGCAGGGCCCGGCCTTTTGTTATCGAGAAAGGGAGGTGCAAGAATGAACAGCATCGATATCTGCAATATGGCCCTGTCGTTCTTGAACTGCGGTCGTATCAACTCGATTGACGATACGGACACAGCGGCCAGACTCTGCAAGATTAACTATAATCACCTTCGTCGGCGGCTCCTGCGCATGTACCCTTGGGGATTTGCGGAGAAGATTACCAAACTGGCACTCTTTGAAGCGCAGCCCATCGGTTACTTGTATGCCTATGCCTATCCAGAGGATTGCTTGCTGATGCACTTTGTCTTTGATGAGGATCATGCATCAAACTATGAAGAAGAGCGTCAAGACTTCCGCGTTTGTCAGCTGGCAGATGCGGGCCAGGCCATCCTAACGAATGTCGAGAAAGCATACGCATGCTACACATCCGACATCAAGCAGACGCAGCGGTTCAGCGCAGAATTCGTGGACGCATTGTCGCATCTGCTGGCAAGCTCCATCGCCATGACACTGACGGGAAACACAGAGCTGCAGAGCATCAACCTGCAGCTCGCACAACAAGCAGTGGATCTGGCAAGGTATCAAGACGCGACAGAGCGAGAACGGCACACGAGGTATCCGCACCAGTACAGCGATGCCAGATTTATGTGATGGGAGGGGGACGAGCATGAAACCATACTATGCAATCCAGCCAGCCTTCACGGGCGGCGAACTCTCGGAAGATGTCTCGAACCGCGTCGACCTGGACAAGTACCAGCTCGGCCTCAAGCAGGCGGAGAACGCCATCATCCGTCCCTATGGCTCAGTCCATAAGAGACCCGGCATGATTTATTGCGGGCGGGTGAAGTATGCAGCAGAAGACAAGGCTGTTCTGCTGCAAGAGTTCGACTTCCTGACAGATCTCTCGTACCTGTTGGAGTTTGGCGATAAATACCTGCGTATCTGGCGGGATGGTGTATACCTGGGCGTCGAGCTCACAACACCATTTTCCTCGAGTGAGCTGTCAAAGCTGCGCTTCACGCAATCTGTTGATGTCATGTATATCTGTTCCGGTACACACCCCGTGCAGAAGCTGTCACGCTACGCCGAAGATGATTGGGAGATGACGGAAGTGGCATGGGACATGCCGCCTTTTTGCGACGTCAACAAGGATACCGACTGCAAGATCCACCCAAGCGGCGTATCCGGCAGCATATCGCTTGTAGCAACCCGGAATATTTTTTCGGCGGACAACGTCGGTGATATCATCAAGATGGAGCAGTACGTGGGCGGGAAATCAGTAGAAGTGGCCAATGGGACGAGCGACAAGGTTCTTGTAGGCAAGACTTGGAAGATTATCACGCACGGCACGTGGACGGGGACAGTGTGGCTGCAGTATAGCGAGAGCAAGGGCACGGGCGAGGCGACCGACTGGAAGACGCTGCGCACGTACACCTCCTCGAATGACTACAATCCATCTGAGTCAGGAGATGTAGAAGAGTATACCTACATGCGCATCACGACAGCAGTCACATCGGGCTCCTGCAAGGCTACACTGTCATCATATCCCTACACGCACACGGGCTATGTGACGATCACGAGCGTAAAAGATGGGCTGCAGGTGCAAGGGACAGCCGACTTGCTCGGGAGCACAGAACCGACATCGGAATGGTACTGGCAGGCCTGGAGTAAGACGAATGGCTACCCATACTGCGCGACATTCTTTCAAGACCGTCTTGTCTTCGGCGGCAGCCCGAAAGAGCCGCAGCGCGTCTGGATGAGCCGCTCTGGCGACTACGAGAACTTCAGCGTCGACAAGGAGAGTGGCACCGTGACAGACGACAGCGCCGTGACGGCGGACCTACTGAGCCGCAAGGCTTGCGCCATCAATCACATGGATGCAGGCAACGACCTGATTGTCTTTACCGAGGGCAACTCGTGGACCATTTCAGGAAGCGAGACCGTCACGCCGTCGAGCATCACGCCACGCAACCAGGAGAACTACGGCGTTTCAGATATTCCGCCACTGCGCGTCGGCAATCGCGTCGTCTACGTCCAACGCCGCGGCTCAATCATCCGCGATACGGGGTATGACTACAACACAGACTCATATGTCGGCATGGATCTCACCTTGCTATCTAAAGACCTGATCAGCGGCAAGACTATCGTCGATGATGCCTTTGCGCAAGAGTCAGATTCCCTGCTCTATTTTGTTCGCTCTGACGGCGTCATGCTTATCCTGACTTATGTCATAGACCAGAAAGTGTACGCATGGTCGCATGTTGTTACAGACGGACAGATTGAGAGCGTCGCATCTGTCAACTACAGCAACCGGGATGATGTCTACGTCGTTGTGCGACGCACGGTTGGCGGCAAGCAGATGCGTTTCATCGAGCGGTTCGATCACGACCGGACCTCGACAAGTCAGCAGGACTACGTCATGCTGGACTCGGCTGTCATCTACGAGCTTGACAAGGCGGCGCATATCATCACAGGACTCGAGAATTTGGAGGGCAAGACCGTGCGTGTGCTGGCCGACAACTACCTCTACAATCCGATGACGGTCGCGGGTGGCAAGGTTACATTGCCAGATGGCGTAGCAGCCAAGCGACTAGTCATCGGCATCCCGTACACCATGTACCTGGAGCAGCCGAACTGGGATGCCGGCAACACAGAGAGTGGTACAGTACAGGGCAGGAAGAAGACCGTAACGAAAGCAATCCTGCGACTGAAGAACAGCTTCGGTGGCTGGATCGGCCCGGACGCAGGCCATCTGCAGGAGATTATCTACGATCCGCATCATCTGGAAACAGGAGAAGCAGTCTTGGTGACCGGTGACACAACGGTGACATTGCACGAGAAAGGCGTCAATACGGAGGGCCGGACGTATATTCGACACGAGACACCGTACCCGTTTACCTTATCGGCCATCATAAGAGAGGTGACATTCCTTGGTTAAAGAAAATCACAAGACCTACACCATCTGGAAACTCGATTGGCCAGAAATCCTCAAGGGAGAAGAGACCTATGGCCTGGCACGGGAGCTGACGACGAATCTGCGCGAGGTGGATCAGCGTGAGATTATGGCCTTCACCGACGACGTCGAGCGGGAAGTGCAGGAATCCATCGACTGGAGTTATGAACTACAGTACGCCACAACAAAGGATGGCCGCATCATCGCCATCTGGGGCGTACAGCCGAAGCGCAACGACGAGGGACTGCGGACGCATGCCCTGATCTGGTGTCTCGGGACGGACCTCATCAAGCGGTATACCGTCTCGTTTGCCAAAGAGTCCAGAACCATTCTGCAGGAGTGGGCCAAGCGATACGGCTCACTCTACAACATGGTGGGCGCATTCAACGACGACGCCATCCGATGGCTCCAGTGGGTAGGCGCGTCATTTGATGCGTCCGCGATCATCAAGAACGGGGAGACCTTCCTGCCGTTCGTCATCCATCCAGAGCCAGAGAAAGGAGGAGATTGAGATGTGCAGCGTCATTGCAGGGCTGACCGCCCTGGGCGGTATCTTTCAATATCGCCAGCAACAGCAGCAGGCCAATGCCCAGGCAGCCATGTACCGGGCACAGGCTGATGCGGCCGAGCAGAATGCCAGGATCGAGAACCGCAAGCAGGAACAGATTGCCGATAACTATGCCGCGCAGGCCGACAAGCTGCGCTCGCGCCGCCGCCTGATCGAGGGCAGCCAGCGAGCCCAGACCGGTGCGGCCGGGCTGAACTTCGGCGGCTCGGCCGTTGATATCCTCTCGTCGAGCAACGATGCCTACCTGCAGGATCAGATGACCCTGCTTTCAAACCAGCGCAACGATAACTATAACTCACGTGTGGCAGAGAGTAACTACGAGGCGCAGGCGGCCAACGACAGGACTGCGGCAAGCAACGTCAAGCGGGCGGCAAAGTGGCAGGGCCTTTCGACCATCCTCGGCACAGCGGCCAGCGTTTACGGCGTCGCGCAGCCCTGGAAGGATACCGGAGCCGCTGCTTCGAGCAGCGCGGGCGGCGCGTACCAGTACTACAACGAGAAGACCACGGCAGACACATGGGCCAAAGCCAACCGGCAGTTCCCGACCGTCTCGGGCACGGGCTACCTGACGTATGGCAAGCCCGTCCTGTCCTACGGCAAGAACACGGGCTGGGATATCCGGCCGGACTACTACAGCCGGAACGGCAAAGTAAACTTCCCGTTCCGCTTTTGAGTGAGGAGGAAACGACATGAAATTCAGCAGCTACCAGCCCGTCGTCAATCCAAACACCATCAATCCACCAGCCGTCCAGGCACCGAAAGACCTGGAAGTGTACGGCACGGGCGGCAAGGAGTGGACCGCACTCGCTGGAGCAGTCGGCCAGGCCACGAAAGTGTTCGCCCAGAAGCAGGACGATGAAGATGCAGCCGACGTCATGGACGCCAGGAACCGCATCATGACCTCACTGAACGAGCAACTCTACGGCGAGCAGGGCCTCATGACGCTCGGCGTAGGCAAGAATGCCAAGGGGCTGACAGACCGCGTCACGCAGGCCATCCAGGACACCTCAGCAGAGATCGCCAAGGACTACAACCCGCGCGTCCGCTATGCGCTGAAGTCCACGTTGAATGACAACATGCTCAACTACCAGCGCATCGCCACCGGCCAGGAGAATCGGGAGCGGGAGAGCACCGAGCAGGCAGACTACCAGGCAGCGCTCAACATCAACACGCAGAACGCTGGCATGACCTGGGACGTGACGAATGCCCTGACGAACTACGAGAACGACACGCGCCGCATCATCCTGGCCTACGGCGCGAAGCGCGGCTGGACCGGCGAGCAGATACAGTCCGAACTGATGGGGGCCATAACGAAGCAGGTCGCGTCGGCCGTGACGGCAGCCATTACCGCAGGCAACTATGACCGGGCCGCACAGATCCTGCAGGTGAACCGCGGCAAGATGGACCAGAACGTCTACAACCAGCTCTACGGTACCGTCAAGCAGAAAAAGGACGTGGCCAAGACCTACACGACGGCAGAGGATATCGTCAATCAGTGCTGGGACCCGAAGACGGGACGGTTTGATTGGAACAAGGCCAATGAACTCATCAAGCAAGCTTCCTACCGGAACGTGGGCGGGCAGGGGGCATCCGATAAGGAGGCCTTCTTTGCGGCGGTGGAACAGCAGGAGAATCAGAACGGAGATCCGAACGCGGTCTCATCAGAAGGTGCCGTTGGTATCTATCAGATTATGCCGGGCAACTGGCCGGCATGGTCGAAGGAAGCCGGGCACGAGGGTGCCGACCCGAACGACGAAGCGGCGCAGCGTGCGGTCGGGAGGTTCAAGTTGGGACAGCTGTTCGATAAGTACGGTCCGGAAGGGGCACTTGTCGCCTGGTATGCCGGTGAGCAGAACGGACAGCGCTGGGTGGCTGGCGAGCCGGACGCCATTGACGAGAACGGCAACCACTATGCCTGGGATAAGCAGCTGAGCAATGGCCCATCCATCAAGGAATACGTCAATAGTGCCATGAGCAACTACCACCCAAAGAATGCGGGTAGCGGGAGTGGTACCGGAGACAATCCGGCAGGTGTCACGCCCGTTTGGATGGGCACGCAGGGCGGCAACATCGATGAACAGGTCCAGTCACTCAAGCCTCAGTGGAAGGATGGCGTCTTGGGAACAATCGGCGGTGTCCTGCAGCAGAAGTTCGGCGTGACGGGCACGATCTCTTCGGCGGCCCGGACGTATGAACATCAGATGGAAGTCAATCCAGGTTCACCGAATAGTTATCACGTGATTCAGGGAGACGGCGGCGATGCAGTTGATATCGTCTTGGACGGCAACTTGCCGGATGGAGTCACAACAGACGATCTCTTGAACTACTTCAAGGACTCCGGCAAATTCAAGGAAGTCCTGTTCCATGATGCAGGTTCCGGCTTGCACCTGCACCTGGGCGGCTATACGGGCGGCTGGGGAACCAATGGGACCGGCAGCGCTGGCGGTGGGAGCATGGTCTTTGATCCCGCTTATTATAAGACACTGTATGCTGCGGTAAACGCAGGAGCGACCGATAGAACAAACCACTGGAATCTGGACAAACAGCAGCATTTCGAGAGCGTCGAACGAGCCGTCGATACTTCAACTTCTTATTCAGGAGCTTTGCAGATCATCGATGGCGATACCTCTCTGAGCCTGTCGGACAAGCTTCGCCTGAGAGGTTGGGCCGCCTCGAAATATAATGTCAATGAGAATACTGGCTTGCCTGTAGGAAGCGGCCGGAGCGGCGGGGGCGGCAGTAATAGTGGAGCTGGAGGGGTTACTGCATCCAAAATCGAGACGGCCTACAACACATTGGAGAACATGAACATCAATCTGCAGAATGGCAATGCCATTGAGACGGCTTCGTTTACTGCAGCAAGGCGGGCCGGAAACCTGCTGGATGACAATGGCGTCCTGACAGATGAACAGTCGAGTGAATTGCGGGCGGCCTACCAGAGCCAGGACTTTATGTCGTCGCTTACGGATGATATCGAGACGAATGGCATGGGCGGTGCATACAATCACTTGATTCAGAATGGCATGGACCCGCTCGTGGCGACGATCATCATCACGAAGAGCGACACGCACTACCTGCAGAAAGACTATCAGGGCGATCAGGAAGAGCCGGAGGAGGGCTGAAGATGGCGTTTGATTTGGAAGGCTACCAGAACATGGTGGCTCAGAAGAAAGAGAAGAAAGAACAGGCGGAGGCAGAGGCACAGGCCGAAGCCGCCAAGATGGCGAATGGGCCCTCTCTGCTCGACCGCATTGGTGATCTGGCATCAGGTGCCGTAGAGACGGTCAAGGACGTAGCAGATGCTGCTTGGACGATGGAGAAGAATGCGCAGGATGTCAAGACGCGTGGGCAGCAGTTGGGGATGGCCTACACCGATGCATCCATCCAGCAGTCCGAAGCGAGTGGCAATTATCAAGTACAGGAGAATGCGTATAAAAACTTCCAGCAGGCAGGAGCTGCAACAGAAGGGACCGTTGAGAATGTGCTGCGGTCCCCGTTCCGTCAGGCATCTCGTAGCTTGATCGAGAATTATGCTGACCGCACGGATGATTCTATCCTGGGCGATGCGGCCAAGGCACTGCAGCGCACGGATGCAAACCTCGAGTATTTCATGACAGATGAGGAGAAGCTGACCAAGGCTCGCCAGATTGAAGCGAGTACCGGCATCCCTGCGGACTCCTTCTTGCAGGATAACAAGGCATACAAGCAGGCACTCGATGTCTATCACTACAAGCAGAAAATCGATGCGGCGGGCGGCAATATCAACGACGTTTGGCAGGAATTCCCGGAGCTACAGGGCGTGGCCGATATGGACAAGGAAGGCGCAGCGATTGCCCTGCACAACCTCGATGCCGTCCGCTCGACGCATGGCATCATTGACACCTTCCAGAAGATGCTGGAGCGCGGTAACGTCAAGCTCGAGTACGACAACCTGCAGTATAAGATCATGATGGGAGTGGCAGATGACAACGACCGGCAGCGGGCGGAAGATCTCAAGAAGCAGCTCGAGGATCGTCGTACTGCGCCGTCGTTCCTCGAGGACCCGATCGCGGCCATTGTGGGCGGCGTGGCAGAGTCTGCGCCAGAGATGTGGCAGTCGACGTCGGAGTCTTTGCGAGAAGCAACGGCAATGGCCGTGATCGCGGCCGCAGCCAGCGCGGCAGCGGGCTCTGCGGCAACGCCAATCGGCGCGGCAGTGGGCGGGACTGTTGGTGCAGCGGGCGGCTTTGTCTATGGCATGGGACGCAGTTTCCTCGCACAGGTTGCAAGGCGCGAACTCATCGCGGCAGCAGCCGGCACAGGCTTGCGCCTCGGTGCCTTCATGGGCATGGCACGTCCCGAGATTGGCTCGCGTTTTGCCGAGTACAAGGACCTCAAGGACGAGAACGGCAATCCCTTGCTGACAGAGAACCAGGCAGCAGGCTGGGCCATGCTGGGGGGCTCGCTCAATGCGGGCATCGAGCTGGCGAACTTCGGCGTCGTGACGCGGGCACTGGCCGGTGCGCCGCATGCGCGGAAAGTCTTCGGCGACATCATCGAGCAGACAGGCTCGAGAATGCTGACGCGTGAAAAGGTGCTGAATGCGCTCAAAGACCGGACAGGGGATGTCCTCAAGATCACGGCATCCGAGGCAGGCGAGGAAGGCCTGCAGTCCATCTCGGACGACATGGTCCACAACGGTATGGAGTGGAGCACCGGCGACACGAGCAACAAGATCTATGGCCCGGGCGAAATCCTGGAGCGGGCAGGCAAGAGCACCCTGCAGGCCATCCCTGGCTCGCTGGGCTTCGGCCTGCTCGGCGCGACGGGCGGCACAGTATCGTCGGGGTTCCGGCAGACGGCAGCCATGCGCCACCTGGCAAAGTTCGAGGCGATGTATGGCGAGAATGCCCGCAAGACATACACCGGCACTGTCATGCTCGAGCAGCTGCAGCAGGCCATTGATAAGGGTAACCTCAAGGAGAAGACCCCAGATGTCCAGAAGAAGATCCTGCGCGAGCAGCTCAAGAATACAGAGTATCCGAACACATACATTGATTCCGAGATGGCCATGCAGCAGGACGGCGGCCTCGAGAACCTCAAAGCTGTAGCCAAGGCGGCGGGCATCTCGAACGACGAGCTGCAGACAGCCATCGAAGAAAAAGGCCAAATCCTCGTGCCGACGGAGCAGTTCCTGCAGGCTGGCACAAGCCCGGAGTTCTTGCAGAACGTCTCCTTCTCACCAGAGGCAGACAGCATGGCCAGGATGCAGCGGGATGCCAAGACCATCATCGAGGACATGCAGAAGCGGCAGCAGCAGTCCATCGACAAGCAGGTCGAGCTCATCAACACCGTGCTCGATCAGTACTTCCCTTTGCACGAGAAGAGCTCGACAGAAGAGCAGGCCATGCGCGACATGGCCGCTGTGGCCATCTACAGTGATCCGGCCAACCCAGCAAGAGGCTGGTCGGCAGCCATGAAAGAGCGTCAGGACCGCCTGCAGGAGATCATCGGCCCTGTACTGGAACGTCTGCGTGATGGCATGGGCAAGGGCGGCCAGCTCATGGAAGTCGAGGACGAGCAGGGCAACAAGAAGACACAGCGCTTCACCGAGAACGACGAGTGGTACAGGGCCTTCTACAAGGCGTTCAAACGCCAGCCGACCGAAAAAGAACTCGAGGACATGGCCGTGGCCGTCGTGACCGGAGACCCATCCGCGCCAAAACTCGAGGGATGGATCCCGACGACCGAGGAAGAACACCAGGCCATGGCAGCAATCAAGCCCGAAATTGACGAGCTGCGCAAGGACATCGAACACCTTGAGGCCATCAAGGGAAAAATGAAGTTCTTGACTGGTGCTGAGATGGAGATAACGCAGGGTCTCACCAAAGAAGGCTTCCAGGTCTATCACATCATCCGTGACCAGCTTACGAACGTCGACATCGACGGAGGCCGTACAGCCCGCGCTGCCCGCCTCGACGCCATCCTCTTTGCCCGCCATGCCGACATCGTGGCCGACATCATCAGCAAGAAGACCGGCAAAAAATATACCGCCCTCGACTACATGCGAGAGCGGTATGGGTTGAATACGACGGGGAAAAACGTAGGAGATCTGGCACAGTCTATGAGTGATACGGCTCTTGTCAGATTGCAACAGGATCAGAAGGCCTGGAATAATCTCATAGATGAATATGAGAAGTCAGATAAAAATGTCTGGAAAAAGTACAACAACGGTAAACTGTATGACTTAATGAAGATTCCGTTGGTGCTACAGCTGCTTCACGTGCCCTATGATGATATTAAAGTATACGGGAGCTTTTTCCAGCATAGCCTGCGCGCCAGCCACCCCGGTATGACTACGAATCTCTTGCGGCAGCTTCCTGCGAGCATAGCTGACCCTGTTATGGTCTTGCGTGGGAACAAACCAGATTCCTATGTGTTCGTATTGGAACTGAAAACGGATAAGGGCGCATCCGTCGTGGCTCCGGTGGAAATCAATAAACTAGATGAACGCAGGGGAATCGTCATCAATGTGCTGAATAGTGCATTTGCAAAGGAAAAAGCCAATGGTGAACCTAGCTATGGTTGGCTGAAAAATGCGATAGAAAGTAAAAATATCTTGTACTTGAATAAAAGAAAAAGCATCGCCACAGCTGGGGCCTACTGGAACCAATCACCAGCGGATGCCCAACTTAGCAATGCTTTATCTAAGTTCATTATATCGAATAGCTCAGATGGCGTCAAGACTGAAGAAGATCTTGAAAAATTAAAAAAAGCGAATCCGGGGCTTTATCAGATGGAGGGGCAAAAATTATCAGCCCAGCCAGTAACCAACCAGACTCGCAGCAGGGAGTCGCATGGCAGTATCACACCGATGGCGAATGGGCAACGCATCATCTCGCTTTTTGAGAGTGCAAATGAATCCACTTTCCTACATGAGATGGGGCACATGTTCCTGATGGACCTCGAGGACCTGGCCAAGATTGATGATGTTTCCAGAAAGGAACTTCATATCGTGCAGGAGTGGGCTTCCTGGCATCCTGATGACTATAAGCTGTATAAGGATTCGAGGTTCGAAAAGGAGTTTTATGACCGGGAAATGGCCATCATTGCCGCAGAGCAGCAGGGGAACACGGAACAGGCAGAGTTTTTGAAATTTGTCTGGCAGCAGGAGCGCTTCGCCCGTGCCTTCGAGATGTACCTGCACGATGGCCATGCGCCAGCGAAAGGCCTGCGGGCGGTGTTCCGCAAGTTCCGTTCCTTCCTGATCAGCATCTACAGTGCCATCATTGGGGATGACGTGAAGCCAAGCCTGCCGGTGCGCCGCATCATGGACCGCATGATTGCCACCGAAGAAGAGATTGACGAGATGGCGCTCGACGACCGTTACCGTGATGTCACGAAAGCGGGCGGCGAGAAACTGCTGGATGAGTCGGAAGAAGATGTCTACAAGCGCTGGAAAAAAGATGCTGAAGACGAGGCCAAGGAACACTTGACGAAGCGTCTCATGGCAGACCTGACGAAAGAGAAGAAAGACGAGTTCCAGCACCGGATGGACAAGGAGCGGGAGACCTTCCGGAAGGCCTTGCAGAATGAGGATGTGTATCTGGCCGAGCAGGCCATCAAGGCAAGCGGTGGAGATGAGAATATCGTCCTGAACTGGTTCCCGAGCGTCGAGGCGTATCGAGAAGCGCGGGATGCAGCACCGCCACTGGAGACGCTGCTGAAAGAGCACATGGATGCCTATGCAGAAGAGCTGGACCGGGAGCTGACCGAGAGCCATCTTTCCGAGGAAGCCGTGGCCAAGGCCATGGACTCCAGCAAGTATCGGGCGAAACTGGAATCTATGACAGCGACCTGCTTCGCCAAGAAGAAAGGACTGCTCAAGAAGATTACGCGTAAGACGGAGCAGGCCATGCGGTCGGTCGAAGAGAAGATCATGGGCCTACCGGATGATATCGACCTGAAGATGGAAAAAGACAGCGACCTGGTCAAGGAGCTCATGAAGGCCATCAACCGGCTGCGCTTCTCGACCAGGTGGTCGAGCAAGGATTATGAGACCATCCAGCAGATGATTGATGCTGCCACGAAAGAAGAAGCCAAGAAGGCCATGGACGATGTCAAGCAGAAGATGAAAGACGACAAGGCCAACGAGGATGCCGTGTTCAGGGCTAATGAGGGCAAGATGCGCGTGTTCCGGAATCTGGCCAGGAAGACCATCCAGGCCAAGCCACTGCATGAAGCCTGCAGTCCGGGCTACTATACACATGAAGCGAAGAAGTGGGCCAAGGTCGTGGAGCAGTCCATCCGCAGCAAGAACTGGGACAGTGCCATGATGGCACAGGAGAAGAAGGCCTTCTACATGGCCATGGCCGATGAGTCCAGGAAGATGAAAGACCATGTCAAAAGTCTCCTGGCTCGTGTCAAGAAGATGCTGCAGGCCAAGTCCGTGAAGCTGCCGCGCAACGAGCGCTACTGGCTGCGGCACATAGCATATCTGTTGCGCTTGACGAAGACGGATGCCAAGTTGGACGAAGGGGAGGAAATGCCGAAGCTGGATGAGATGTTCAAAAGCCTCGAAGATAGTCTGGACATCCAGTTCACGCCCAGCGAGATCTTTGAGATCGAGAGGAAGGGGGAGGACTTCCGCGGCTACAAGGACCTCAATGCGGATCAGTTCGAAGAATGCGTCGAGGCCATGACCATCCTCTACACGACGGGGCGCGACAAGTTCAAGATGAAGACCATCGGCGGGCGGACGATTGACGAGATTGTACAGGAAATCATCAGCGACAATGAAGCGGATGCCCGCAAGATCGGCGTCAACCGCCACCGTGTACAAGAAGACACGGGCGGCATGGGATGGAACGATGCCTTGGCAAAGATTCCGTTTGTTGGTGAAGGCCTGGCACGATATGGCCAGGAAGGCTTGGCTGCCATTATCAAGCCGGAGGAGATCCTGAACGCATTGGGCAAGAAGGCCCACCGGTATATCTACGGTATCTACGAGCGGGCAGCTGAGAAGGAGAGCCGTATGGTCAAACAGGAATTGACCGACCTGCAGAAAATCCTGTCCGGCTACTCCCATGCAGAGCGCCGCCACTGGAAGGATAAAGAATACACCCTGACGACGGCCGATGGCAAGGAACTCGAATCGAAAGAGAACATCCTCTGCATGGCGCTGAATCTCGGCAACGAGACGAATCGCCAGCGTCTGGTAGATGGTCTGGGTATAGCCGAGAAGGACGTGGTCAAATTCGTGGAAGAGCATATGACAGCCAAGGACTGGCAACTCGTACAGGACATCTGGGACCACATCAATACGTACTGGGATGATACCGTAAAGGTCGAAGAAGAACTCGACGGTGCCCACCTGGAGAAAGTAGGGGCGGTGCCATTCACTGTGACCGTAGAGGAGAAGGGAAAGAAGAGGACACTGGAGATGAAGGGTGGCTACTATCCGCTCGCGTACAATCCAAAGAAATCCAGCCGCGCGGAAGAACAAGATATCAACGAGATCGTCAGACAGAGTATGTCGGGCGCGATGGTACTTGGCACGGGCCGTGGTTTCACCAAGAACCGTTCGGAGAACGAAATCCAGCGTCCGCTCCTGCTCGAGTTCCGGGTCATCCCCAATCATGTCCAGTATGTCATCCACAACATCGCCTTCCGCCTGGCGGCCCGCGATGTCTACCGACTGGTTTACCATAAGGATTTTGAAAATTACGTGGCCAGCACATTAGGCCGTGAGTATCACACCATCCTGAAGCAGTGGACGACGGACGTCTGGCAAGTTGTGAAAGACAACAACAACCAGGCAGCCAACATGCTGGAACGCGGCCTGAACTGGCTGCGCAGCAACTCGGTCATGGCCATCATGGGCTACCGCATCTGGCCGGTTGTCGAGAACATCTCGAACATTGCGCCGGTCATGGAGAAACTGGGCAGTCTGCATACGATGGCCGCAATCACATCTTTTTATGCTCACCCGAAAGAATCGGCAAAGCTCCTGAAGCGGTCGGCTTTTATGCAGGACCGCATCAATTCCCTGGATCGCGATATCCGCAGTCAGCCAGGACTCTTTGATGCCGACTACCGCGCCTTTGAATTGGTCCGCAACCATGCCTACGATTTGATGCTCTACTCTGACCTGGCACTCTCTGCGCCACTTTGGGTGCAGTCGTACCGCGATGCCTACAGCGGTAACCTTGCGGCCATCCGCAAAGAGAACGCCGAGAACCAGCAGAGCGTCCTGGCTGCCCAGAAGCAGGTCAAGCAGCTGAAGGCCGACATCATCGACCATTCCCAGAAGGTCAGCGACATCCGCATGGACATGGACCGCCGCCACAGTGCCGATGAGCAGGAACGTGCGCAAGCACAGCAGTCGCCGTTTGCCGTGCACAGCGATGCCACGATGGAGCAGATGACAAAAGAGGAAGCGGCCAAGATCAAGGAGATTAAGAAGGACCTCTTCAAGGCCGAACAGGACCTGCATGACGCAATGGCACTGCCAATCTACACGGATACCGAGATGCTGCAGGAAGCGGAACGGCGGTCCGTCATGGATGCTGATAAGGCCATTCGTGACACGTTCGGCAGCGGCCGGACAATGGACCAGTCGTCTCTGCAACGCAACAAGAACGCCTTCCTGAAGCTCGCGACGACGTTCTACAGCTTCTTCAACACACAGTTCAACGCCATCTGGGCGAACTACCGTCATGCGCGGTTCGGCGCAGAGCCGCGCTTCATCAGGCGCTGGGCACCGTTTGCCAAGTCAGCCATCTATCGCCTGATCATCATGACGCTGATCGGGAGCGCGATGAAGTTCGCGCTGGGGATCGACGGCAGTGATGACAAGGACAAGTACCGGACAGTCGTGAACCTGCAGACAGGGGATAGCGATTGGGTCGAGATTCCCTGGGACGAGCGGTTCTTCAAAGTGTATGCACAGAATGTGCTCACGTCGGCGGCGGGCGGCTTCCCGTTCATCCGCGATGCTGTCAACTTCGCTGTCTCGGCCATCTTCGATGGAAGTATCTACGGCCGCAGCGCCTCGCCCTTCTCGGTGGGCGAGCGGGCCGTGCAGGAGATCTCCAAGACCATCGACCTCATGGCCAGGAAGAGCAGCCACAACCTCGAGGTCGACGCCAAGGAAGCCAAGCGACTTCGGAATGAGGCGGAGAAGATGAAGAAAAAGAAGGGCAAGGCTCGCCGGGAATACCGCAAGAAGCTCGAGGAGGATGCCAAGTACCGCCAGCCAGTCAAGCACATCACCAACAGCGAGATTGCCCGCCACGGCCTCAACGCGCTGAGCTCCCTGACGGCCGCCAGGACCGGCATCACCTCGACCATGACCGACGCCATCACCGGCACGATGCAGTACCTCAACGACAGCGACAACCGCTATGATGCCGACTGGAAGAACATCATCTGGTCTGTTGTCTTCGACAAGAAGCCAGTCGAGCGCGACATCCCAAAACGCCCACCAGCAGAGCCGAAGAGCAAGAAGAAAAAATCATAAAGGGCAGCACGTTATTCCTGCCCAGGCATGGTAAGATAGGAGCATAACAAGAAGAGCCTCACGTCGGATGACGCGGGGCTTTTCCGCGCATGGCATGTATGAAGCGAGGTGAGACTATGATTGAAACGCTTACCACAAAGGTGACTTATCAAGGTGATGGAGAAACAGTATCATTTCCATTTTCATTTTCTGTCGATGAGGCATCCAGTGTTTGCGTTGCAATTTACAACAAAGACACGCAGATAACAAAGAAATTATTGTCTGACTATTATGTAGATATGGTGGGAAAAACAGTAAAGTATCCGGGATATGCCACCGGACAGACTCCGCCGTTTACAGAACAACCAGCAGTTTTATCTGCACGTGAGACGATCACAATTTATCGTGAAACGGAAATTACACAACTAATAAATCTTGGCAATAAGTACCCGTTACCAGATATCGAGCGTATGTCAGATAAAATGACGCTAATTGTACAAGAGCTGAAAGAAATCCTAGACCGAACAATCACAATCGACATCGGCAGTGAAGAGACGGCGGGTGACTTAAAGGAGCGAATCTTTACAGCAGAGGAAACGGCATCTGAAATGGCGAGACAAGCGAGCACCAGCGCGGAAAACGCGGCTGCCAGCGAAGGAAATGCAAGTGCCAGCGAAAAGAGCGCAGCGAAAATCCTTGCAGATATCGAAGTAGCTGCTGCAGGCGTAGGCGGCATTGCGACTATTTATGACAATACAAGGACCTATCAGTTGACAGATCAGGTCATGCTCCCCGATGGCACGACGTATCGCTGCATTGCACAGAGCACAGGGGAGTATCCGCCGACAAGCGGAAAATGGGTACAGACTGCGATGAGCACGCAGGACACATTCGAGCGGGACCTCAACGATGATTTGATGCCGACAGAATACGCAAAGGCAACACGACTTTGGGCGATTGACACAGCAGAGGATATCTGCCCGGCTGAAAACGAAGGGTGAAAGGAGAAGAAAATATGAGCAAAAAGTACCCTAACATCGTCCCGGCAGGGGATAAGACGCAGAGTCTCGGCACGAGCGAAAAGCGCTGGGCAGAAGTGCATGCAGGAAAAATCGAGGGCGAGAATTTTGCGGGCAGGCTGGCAGAGATAATCGATTCGCTTGCAACGAAGACTGCACTTGCCGAAGTGGAAGGAAAAATCGGAACTGCAAGCGCGCCCCTTTATTTTACCTTGGACACGCCGTTCGCAGCGAGCGGTAAGCGGGCAATAAAGACGCCGAATATCCTGTGGTTGAATATCAATGGCAAGGGACATAAGCTCACGTCTGCACTTACATTTGATGTTGATATGGCGGCAAACTGGGACTTAAAGGCGACACCTTGGAGCAAGCATACCAGCTACACGGCGGGAGACTATGTCACATCGACGGACGAACAGGGAATCTATTGCTATAAAGCAACCACAACAGGTACGACAAGCGCAACGCTTACGCCGGAATGGCCGCAGGAGGCAGGAAAGACAGTCAATGATGGCGAGGTAGTCTGGGAGTGTTGCACGAATCCAGCGAACCCAGTAAACCGAGCAGGAAAAGACTTCTACCTGTACGCGATTTATAGCACGGCAGACGTCGTGCCGAAATTCACTTTTTCAGCAAACTCCACGGTGCCTGAGGGATACGATGCGGATACGACGCGAAAGATATGCGGCTTTCATTGCCTTTGTGCAGATGTAGGGACAATCGATGGCCACGCACTTACGGGCTATGTAGCAGGCGACATCCTCCCAGCCTCTGTATGGGACCTCTATCACCGTCCGAAATCTGAACCTGAAAGCATGGTCTATGACAGATTTTCGGACGCATGGCTTGATATCTATGGAGATAGTTGGGACGGGAAAAAACTTGTCAGCGTCTATGGAGGTGTTTGGGCGGACGGAGCCTCGGAAAAGAAGTGGCACGGCGAAGCAAGTCTCGAGCAGCTCATGCGACAGGGAAAGCGCTTGCCTTGGCGCTATGAATTCCAAATGGCTGCAAGAGGTAGCAATGAAGGTACAAATATTAAGGGGTCGGCAGATCCAAATACAACAGGCGGCCACGTCGATACTGCAGGAAGACGCATGATCAGCGATATCGGCCTAGAAGATTGCTGCGGTGTCCTTTGGCAGTGGGGAAATGACTTGGGTTTTGCTGGTGGAAACGGCTGGACAGACTCGGTTTATAACTCAGCTGTAGACGATAAAAAGTACGGGCAAACCTACGGCAACCTCTTTCGGCTGCTTTTCGGCGCGCGCTGGGCTGACGGTGCGTCGTGCGGTTCGCGGTCAGCGGACTGTTCCGGCTTGTCGTCCAACGTGAACGCGGCTTACGGTTGCCGCGGTGCGTCTGAGCCGTTGCACCGCCAAGCGTTATAAACGGAGGACGGAAGGCGAAATATGAAAGACGAAAAACGAGAAACGGAACATCCACCGCCCCAGTTAAGGCGGCGGATGTTCCGCAAAAACAGGGCAGGCGGCGCAGAGGCTGCTTTTCGGCGCGAACTGGAATAACGGTGCGTCGTGCGGTTCGCAGTCAGCGAACTGTAACAACGTGTCGTCCAACGTGAACGCGAACTACGGTTGCCGCGGTGCGTCTGATACGTAGAGTCAGTAATAGCATGGTGCGTGCTTGACTCCACGGCTGGCCGCCTGCCCTTGTCCAAGAGGCAAAACACACGACGGAGCGTGGGAGTGGCTAGTACCAAAACTAAAAAAGAACGTCACTCCCATGGGAAAGGAAAACATGAAAAGACACGGGCATTTGTGGGAGAGGATTACCAGCGACGAGAATATCCGTTTGGGAATTGTGAACGCATGCCGCAGCAGGAACCGGAAGACGCCGGCAAAGAAACGGAACATTCTCTACACAAAAGAACACGAGGAAGAAACGGTGAGCAAAATCAAGACGCTGCTCCTAGATGATTTCCACACATCGCCATACTATGTATATCCACTATTTGATCCGAAGCTGAGGTTCATCTACTGCTTGCCGTTCTACCCTGACAGAATTATCCATCACTGCCTGATGAATGTCCTCGCTCCCATTTGGGACCGTCTTATGTACAACGGGAGTTGTGCCTGTCGCAAGGGGCATGGGCAACATGAGGCGGGGACAAGATGCGGTATCTATGCCAAAAAGTACCGTTACTGTGCACAGTTTGACATTTCCCAGTTCTACGTCAATATCAATCATAGAATCCTGAAGGGAATTGTCAGCCACAAAATCAAAGACAACAAAGTGCTTGAGATACTAGACGGCATCATCGATTCCATCGATACGCGAAAGAAAAATCTTACTATGCTTTATCGTATGCGGAAAGCAGGGAACACCTGTAAAGACATCCCGCGAGAGATTCAAAAACTTGAGACAGCAGCGGCGAGAGACGAAGCCGAAGAAGATGTCGGCCTCCCTATCGGGAACTATACGAGCCAGTGGCTCGGTAACCTATATTTGAATGAACTGGACACATTCATCAAGCAGGTGCTGTGCGTAAAAGCTTATGTAAGGTATTGCGACGACTTTCTGCTGTTCTCCGATGATAAGAAAATGCTTCACGCATATGCGGAGGCAATACAGGATTTCTTGTGGGAAAAGCTAAGAATGATGCTCAGTAAGAAAGAAGTATTTCCGACATCGCAGGGGATCGATTTTGTCGGTTATCGCTACTTTCATACCGGGCTAGTCCTTCTCCGTAAACGGACGGCGAAAAAGCAGCGGCAGGCAATCAAGGAAATCCGCAAGAGTATAGAAAATGGCACAGTAGATGTGGATGAAGCGAGGGCACGCCTTGGCAGCATGCATGGGCTTTTGAAATGGGCGCGGAGTTATCATTTCCGCCGGGCAATCCATTTCAGTGAGACACTAGAGGAGGTAGGGCGGCTTGGAAAAGTTTAGCGAATTCAACCAAGAAGTGGCGTTGGATGGCGATAAAATCCCACTGTCTGACGTGCTCAACCAGGAAATTATCATACTCAACTACCGCAAGTCGAAAAGCAAGAAGCGTGAGAACACAGAGTATATCACTATCCAGATAGAGCACGATGGGAAGCGCAGAGTGATCTTCACTGGGTCGGAAGTACTCAAGAACCAACTAGAAAAATACAAAGACCATTTGCCATTCCAGACTATAATCAAGAAAATCAATACTTTTTACAGCTTCACGTGATGAGGAGGAAAGCACGATGAGAGGATACCCAAAGCACCTGAACACACGTGCAGATTACGAATATGTGCGTACACATTTTCCAAAAGAGATGTGGAAAGAGGATTTTGAAGCTCTGATCGCAACCGAAAAAGAATGGTATAATATTGGCGAAGTTGAAGGAATTGGCGTAGAGGACGATACGCATAAAGTGGTGATTGATGAAAAAGGCAAGAAAAAGTATCAATATGAATACAAGATAAATCCCAATGCAAAAATCCACAAGCTGAGATATACAACGGAAGAGATTGAAGCCATACTTAAGTACGGGAAGGAATAATCATGACTTTCGGGGAAGCGCTAGAATACGCTAAAGCAGGTCGACGTATCACGAGGACAGGATGGCCATTCCCAGATATCGTCTACGTGGAATACACATTGGACATGTCACCGTATCTAGTGATCCAGTCAGAAGGCCGCGCAGCAATCCCATATTTTGCGACGGATATCGACCTGTTTGCTGATGACTGGGAAACGATATGAGATGGGAGGAGAATACCGATGAACGACATTTTATTGACATTGAAAGCATACGCGCCGGTTCGTCTCGAGTACGCATGGGGGACTATTACCGGTGCGGTGGGTACGATAGCAGGTTACATATTCGGTGCATGGAACTCGGCTATCGAGGCTCTTGTCATCACGATGATCATCGATTACATCAGCGGTATAATCGCAGTATACCTCAATCCAGATTTAACTCTCAGCAGCCAGCGCGGGTTCCGGGGCATCCTGAAGAAAATCATGATCTTGATGCTAGTGTCCCTGGGACACTTCCTAGATAACGCAGTCGGGACGCAGGTTATCTGTATGGCAGTTACATTTTTCTTTCTTGGAAATGAGGGCTTATCTGTCATAGAGAATGCAGCTAAAGCAGGACTCCCCATCCCGGCAAAGCTGCGCCAAGCGCTGGAGCAGCTCACAGAAGAAAAGAAGAAAAGGGAGGAGAACGCAAAATGAAGTGTGAAGTAGGTTTATCTTTCGGTCAGGCTATTGAAGCGATGAAGACAGGAAAGCGGTGCAGCCGCGTTGGCTGGAACGGCAAGAACCAGTACATCGAGCTTGCGACGAATATCAGCTACAAGAATGCACATGGTGAGACTGTCAATGCCAATCATGATGCTATTGGCAATCGTGCCATCGCATTCGTTGGCACATCCGGTGTCCAGCTTGGCTGGCTGGCTGGCTTCCCAGTCAGATATGCTTGCAGAGGATTGGCAGATTGTAAAGTAAAAAGAAGGTGCAAATAATGAAGGTCTTTTTGAATCCCGGTCATGCACCGGGCGGCGTACCGGATCCGGGTGCATGCAATCCTGTGACAGGGCTGCGCGAATCGGATGTGGCGGAAAAAATCGGCGCACTGGTCCAGAAGTATCTGGAAGCTGCTGGCTGCACGGTAGAGATGCTGCAGAGCAATGATTTGTACGAGATTACCTCAGCTTCGAACAACTGGGGTGCAGATATCTTCGTCTCAATCCACTGTAACTCGGTACCGGATCCGGATGCCAATGGTACTGAGTGCTGGCACTACTACTCGAGTACAGCTGGACGGACGCTGGCCAAATGTATCCAGAAGCAGATTGTGGACAGCTTGCCGGTCACAGACCGCGGGACGAAGGGAGCAGAGCCAGGCGTCAATGGGCTCTACGTCCTGACGAATACAGATGCGGTGGCATGCCTGGTCGAGACAGCCTTTATCTCCAACCCTGGGGATGAGGATTTGCTCGAGACGCGCCAGGATGACTTTGCAAGAGCGATTGCTCGTGGTATCACGGACTACGAGCTCCTAGATCGCGTATGAAGCGTCCCAAGAAAATATCAAAGAAGGAGCGCGAGCGAATGGAGCGCGTAGCCATGTGCGGCGAGTGGCGTGGCTTGATTAAGCTGGAAGATGTGCCAGCTTTTGAGCATTGGCTGACGGATGATTGGCACGAGTGGATTGGGCAATCCCCAGATGAGGGCGAGATCCTGCGCGTATATAAGCATGGCATGACACGCACTGTCAGATGGGACGGCCGCCAGACCATCTGCGGCCGCCACATGATGCTGCTTTGGCATACGTTCTGTTGTTTTCGCGATGGATGAGGAGTGGATGCGATGCATGCATTGTCATATCAAGCATGCTTGACCGGAGAAGAAAGGTTGACCGAATGGTGCTCCTACAAAGGGATGCCGTGTGGAGAATGCCCTTTCAGTATCCCTGCAGCAGAAGACGGTGAGGACTTTCAGGAGGACTCATCGACGTATGAATGTGGTCTGTTGGAAATCATGGAAGCAGGCAAGCATTTCCGAGGATATAAGGTTGATGATAAGGAGTGATTATCATGAGTAAGTGGACAGACATCCGTGACAGCATCACGGGGTATCTCAAAGTAGACGATGTGACCGAGGAAGTCAAGGAAAAAGTCTCCCAGGCCATCCTGGACGAGATCCTGCCGCCAATCGAGATGGTAGTCGATGACTTCGTGGACAAACTCAAGCAGCAGGCACCAGGCGAGAAGGGTTGGTGTCGGATCCGCGACGGCATTGTGCTCCCACTGGTCATGCAGGGGGTAGTGTACGTTGTCAAGGTGGTGCTTACGAAGGCGCTGGGCGCTCAGGCGAGCACTTCTGCAACGGCCTGACTTTACAAGGCGAAAGAAGTCCGATACAATAAAGACAGCTGTACGAGTTGGTACAGCTGTCTTTCTCTATTATAAGGAAGTGCCTCTTGGCTGATACGAGGATGGGCTTGCCCACCGTGAGGCAGGTTTTGCCCACCGATTGCCCACCAAACGGTGGGGAGATGGATAAAAATGGATTGATATGGATTGAGATGCGCTTGCAGAATCGAACGGGGTATGAAGAGCTAAACCCAGTCGTGGCAAGGCTTTGGAGGGATAAAGATACAGATGGATAAAGAAACAAGAAATGACCTGCCGGGAATTCAGTGGTTCCCTGGCCATATGAAAAAGGCGCAGCGGTTGATCGAGGAGAATCTGAAGCTCGTCGATGTCGTCATCGAGCTGCTCGATGCGCGCATCCCGGCGAGCAGCGCCAACCCGATGCTGGCGGAGATCATCAAGGAGAAGCCGCGCCTTATCGCGCTCAACAAGTCGGACCTCGCGGATTCGGCGAGCACGAAGCGCTGGCTTGCGTATTTCCGCGCGCAGGGCATTCCCGCTGTGGCAATTGATTCGGTCAAGGGACGCGGCATGAAGCAGCTCGTGGCCAAGGCGGAAGAGCTCGCGCGCCCCAAGACGGACCGCTTCGTCAAGAACGGCGGTCGGTCGCGCGCGGCGCGCTGCATGATCCTCGGCATCCCGAACGTCGGCAAGTCGTCCCTCATCAACCGCCTGGCCGGCGCGGTCAAGGCGAAGGCAGCCGATAAGCCGGGTGTCACGCGCGCGAAGCAGTGGATCAAGATCGGCGCTGCGCTCGACCTGCTCGACACGCCGGGCATCCTCTGGCCGAAGTTCGAGGACCAGACGGTCGGACTGAAGCTTGCGTTCACGGGTGCCATCAACGACGACATCTACGACCGCGAGCAGGTCACGGCGCTCCTGCTCTCTGTCATGCGCCGCGATTATCCGGAGCGCCTGCAGGAGCGCTTCAAGTTCAAGGGGGATATGCCGGAAGATGGCATCGAGCTTTTAGAGGCCGTCGGCCGCAAGCGCGGCTGCCTCGTCAAGGGCGGCGTCGTCGACCTCGAGAAGGCGCAGAACATCGTCCTGACAGAGTTCCGCAGCGGCAAGCTCGGTCTCGTCACGCTCGATGAGGTCCCCCAGTCTGCCTCGACGGAAGCTGCTGATGAGAAGCGGGGGGATGAGGCATGAAGGCCGTCGCAGACTGCACGATAAAGGAACTCGAGGCGGCCTTTGCCGCTGGCGCGGTCAGCGAGGAATTCCTCGCCGCCTGCCGCGCGGATACGCGCAAGGCTGCGGCCCGCCTCGTGCGCCGCTACGAGAAGGCACAGGCGGAGCACGAACGATTGCTGAAGCTCTACGCCTACGAGCATGCGGCC
>ENA-ORTS01000271-ORTS01000271.1-human-gut-metagenome-genome-assembly--contig:-NODE-271-length-44263-cov-4.645585_pt1 | contig 44263 bp, 67 predicted proteins | sample MGYA00241911_ERZ509186 | MGnify/ENA primary metagenome ERZ509186 (study PRJEB26280, sample SAMEA2338852) | human gut metagenome | biome: human gut; feature: human-associated habitat; material: faeces...
CCATATTTCTGACTTATTATCTATAAAATATTGAGTAATAATCGGTTGTAAATACGAATATTGTATTAAAAGTTGAATATTCACCACCACCAGAAATTGAAGCATTCAAATTATACATAGGAGCATTTCTTAGATATGCATCTTGCCAGTCAGTATTAATATCAGGATTAGTAGGATGAATATTTTCTGGAGCTTGAGTCTGGTTTGTTGAATTTGCAACAATTTGCTTAGTATATTCGCGATGCTCATTTGCATCTAGAAAATCAAGATATTTAGAAGGAGTCTGCAAAGAATAGTTTGCAGAAATTTCAACTTTTGCTTTACCTTTTTGACCATGCTTGGTAGTTATCAGCACAACCCCATTTGCAGCGCGAGAGCCATAAATGGCAGCCGCCGAACCATCCTTCAGGATTTCTATTGATTCAATATCTGAAGGATTCAACGAATTTAGCCCATTATTAGAAAATGCACCATCAATAACATATAAAGGTTCAGTAGCACCAAATGTACCTGCTCCCCGAACAAGTATCTTGATATCTGCCCCAGCTTCTCCCCCCTTTTGCAATATTTCTACTCCTGGAGCCCTCCCCTGCAAAGCAGCTGCAACAGAATGCCCCATCTGTTTACTCAGTTCTTTTGCAGGCACTGTCGCCACGGATGCTGTCAAACTAGATTTTTTTTGAGTTCCATAACCAACCACCACCACTTCATCTAATTGTTCCAAATCCTCTTTCAGAGTTATATTCACATTCTTTTCCCCTTCCAAATTAACAGCAAGAGTCTTATAACCGATAAAACTAATAATAAGAGTTGCATTCGCAGGAGCTTTAAGTAAAAACTTACCATCCATATCAGTAATAGTACCATTAGTAGTCCCCTTTTCCATCACATTAACTCCTACGATAGGTTCTCCCATAACATCCATCACAAGCCCTGAAATATCTTGTAATTTTTTCTCGTTCAACATGGACTGTTCTACTTCCTTCTTCCGAATAATGATATTTTTATCTTTTATCTCATAAGAAACATTTTGTCCTTCCAAGATTTGCTCAATAACTTCTTGCAGTTGCTCAGCGTCTATATCAACAATCTTTTTCGTATCTAAATCCCCAGCTATATACACAAATGAATATCCACTTTTTTCTTTTAGCTCAGTCATAGCTTTTTTCACCGATACTTTATTCATTTTCAATGGTATATTCTGTGAGAAGATATTCAAATTAAGGCAAAGCAAAGCCCCGACCAATAATATGGCCTTTCTCTTGTTTTTCATAAATTAGTAATTTATTAATTAAAAAATTAAATGAACTTAGCTTTTAAAGAGAAAAATCATTAACTTTGCATTCACTAAAAGCGCACTCACAATCGTAAGTCGAAAAAGAGATTTCATCAAGGTGGGAAAATCCCTATATCTTCCCACCTTGTCTTTTTCATCCCTTTCGTACCCCTATTACAGTATTACAGCTCTAATTCTATTCATACTTTTAATTTTAAGGTTAAACAATTTTAATCCACTCCCTACTTAATATAAAGTTATATTGTGTCCTTCAATAATATAATGAATCTTACGGGTCGCAGATAATGCTTCCAAAACTTCCTGAATATTTTGCTCACGATGAACGAAATTTCCATAGAACCTGAAAGTATTCAAAGTATCACTAGCTATTTGTATTTTCACATTATAACTACGTTCTAACTCCTTCACAACATCCGGCAACAATTCCTCATCAAAAAATAAATATCCATTAGTCCATTGTAATGCATTGGAAACAGTAGAATACTCCACATGCATTCTGCCATTCTTTTTATTCAAAACCACCCTTTCATTGGGTAACAAAAAAGCTTCTTTTTCTTTTTTCAATAAATTATTCAATGCCACTTTTCCTTCGGACAAAGAAACAATGGCTTCTGCATCATCCGGATAATCCCGAAAATTAAATTTCGTTCCCAATACCTTTACCAGCAAACTATTCGTTTTCACAAGAAATGGAACTTCTTCATTTCGTTTAACTTCAAAATACCCTTCTCCTATCAATTCTATTTTTCTATTCCCTACTCCGAATCCTTGTGAATATGTTATACGCGATCCGGCATTCAACCACACTAATGTCCCATCCGGCAAGGTCAATTTTGTTCTGGAACCAAGAGGAGCCTCCACAATGATATCCGAAAATACCTCTTTTATACTTATTCCACCCCTCCAATAAGAAAAATAAGAAACTGAGAACAATACAACAATAACAGCTGCATAACGCCAAAATTTAGACAAACAGAAATTTTCACGTTCTCTTTTATCATTCAACCTCTGATTAGCAATTCTATTTTTAAATTGTTCAAATGCTTTGCTCTTATCATATTTAACATCCTCTCCCAGTGTGCCGTGTATGCCTTTTTCTTCCGCCGGTGTAAACTGTTTGCCAAGCATTTCATGTTCATCAATCAAGGGTTTAAGTTTAAAACTCTCCATTGTTTCAGGACGTGTCAGCTCCTCTTCCGGACGATAAACATAATAAATTTTATCGGGTTCCAGTTCAGGGCTTATTTGTCTGCCCAGATACGGAAAAACCCCGACTTTTGTAATGGGGTTGTCATACAAGTACCAGTAGCCGTTAGGGTCAACTTCTTTTTTGTCCTGCGCGTGGTTTATCGATTTGAATTTATCTTTTAGCATTGTTAGTCCTCAAAATCTAAAACAGCCTGCATTATACACCTGCAATATGGCTCTTGCCCCGGGTAAATATAACCATCTCCCTTTTCGTTCGGTGCACCTTTATCTATATCAAATATCTGACCGTTTAGTACATTCTTGTGATATTCTCGTGGGTCACGGCTTCCACCCGAGTGTAGCCACTTAAATTTGCGTATTCCGTTTTCCTGAAAGTTTCTCAGATTTATTGAATTGTAAGCTTTTCTGGTCTGGTCTTGCGCTATTAATTGTGCTCTGCGGTTTGTTTTTGCCCCGTAGGAATTTAAGTCCTGTACAAGCCGCTTTATGCCTTCGCCGTTTTCAATTGAGCGGGCAACAGAGCCTGTTATCTGTTTGAAATACTCATTCGGAATCGAACGAATTAAAGAAACATTTTCAAAAATCAGGGCTTTCATAATCTCCGACTTTTCGGGACTTATTGCCGAACCTTTAAGTATAAAATCTTTAGCCGATGCACCCAGCATCATTTTTAATGCCGTGTTAATCTGATTGTTGGAATATCTGTTAGTTTTCCTCAAAAGACTCTTTACAAGCGTTTTAGAGCGTTTTGTAAATTTATCCGAATATTTATCATAAAGTTGGTTCAATGCTATACGTGCCTGAGAAGAGATACTTTCATCAAACGCAATCTGCGGATAACCCTTTTTATAAATCTTCGCTAATTCCTGCTTACACTCTTTAGTCATTTGCTGCGTAAGCTTTTGAAGCTCTTTCACATACCACGACATTATGCCGGCGTTGACATTCAAGCGGTTTGAGATTAGTTGATTTTTCATGAAAAATTTCCACAGGAAAGGACAGCTCAATAAGCTGTCCTCACAGTTCTTTCTATCTATTTATACATTTGATAGATGAATAATTTGTTTTTCTTTGGTTAGGTTCGTGTCTGAATCCGTAATCAATATTATATTTCTATACCGTCGGCAATGTCCATGGCGGCTAAAATAATATCATCTGAATCTATTACGTTTTCTTCCTCAATAAAATCTATTAGTTCCCTTTTATTCTCGTCCGTTTCCAAATCCTGAAAAACTCCAACTATATACTCTTCATCCTTCCAGCTTTTTAGCAGAAGACTCAAAAGTTTTTCATCTAATTCAGTTTTGATTATTTTTTCACGCGGGAATAAAGTAAATTCCATTATTTAATTTCCTTTTTGCCGATTATTTTATAATCATCTTTCAAGTTTTGAATTGTGTAACGAGCGTTTCCAATATATTTTTTAAAGACTTTTTTCTGCTTTTGCTCAGGTGTAATATTGGTACGTATTGCACTCATAACCCTTGCATATTCATCTTTTGGAAGCTTGACCTCATTACGAGTTCTTTTTCTTATTTTATCACGTTTTGAAGATTTTTCAACCTTGCCGCCCGAACCCTCACCAAATTGACCGTTGTCTTTTCTCGGGTGTTTACTCTCTTCCCACGCATCTTCTACGCTAAAAGGGTTTTGTGATGTTTCACTACCTCCTAATAAGTCGCCAAACGGGTCGGGTTCTCCCTGCTCGGGAATTTCTTCGGAAAGCACATTATACCCCGATTTTTCATCTGCCCTCAGTACCCCGCGGATTTCTTCCGGTGATACTACCCCCGCGTTAATATAGGTTGCGTCCGTGCGTGAGTTGATTTCTCTTATTTCCGCGCGTTCTTTTTCTGTAGGGGTATCAATATCATTAAATACGCAGGAATACTCTTTATCAATACCAAGTTTTGACTTTGCAAGCAAGCGGTAATGAAAATTCAATATCGGGACATAATCTATATTTTGGATACCCTGCTGTAATTTTCGGTAGTTATCATCTTCATAACTTCCTGTCGACTGCCAGCCCTTCGGTGATGTTTCAAGCAGTCTCGCTGACGGTATACCCGAAATTGCCGCAACTATCTGGTAACCCAGCATAGTCACAGCATCGAAATCTGTCAATGTTGTATCTAATTGACCGATTTTCTGGTCTTTTTTGATTAACAGCCAGCCCCAGTTATTTCGCAGCCACGACATCAAAGTGAGTTCTTTATTTAAACGTTCTTCGTCTGCTAGGTATGCGTTAGGGTTGCCTTCAACATAGTTTAAACGTTTTGATTGGGCAAGCATCGGGGCTTCTTTTGCCGTTTTATGCGCAGCGTAAACCTGTTCGTACAACAATTGAGGCAATGGAATTCCGCCATAATAATATGTTGGTTTCAAAAGGTCTGATACTTCCGAGTAAATATTAAATATAAACCAGCTGTAATGAATGTTTTTGCCGTTTGGAAGTCTGAACCATGTAGGCTGGTAAAATCTTTTGCTCGCAGGGTTTGTACCGGCTTCAATATCAAGTACAGGAGTAACCCAGATTGGCTCAATAAGCATCATTCCCTTATATGAACCTGTTGTCACTGCATCAATATTAAACGGTACCGAGTAATCAACATTATCTACAAGCGGAATACACAACGCTTGCCCATATTTACGCTTGTTTTCGGCAAACTTTTTACATATATCTTTGATTTTAAATTTTTCAGAGTGTGAAAGCCTTTTCAGCTCCTCAATAACATTCTGGTCTTCGTCTGTTACTTCGCCATCGCAGTCGTTAATATCATAGTCAATTGCGATAGAGTCCTCACACGGTGCAGTTATACTTTTACCAATAAGCCAGTCCTGCGCAAGAATAGCACAGTTATTGAAACCAATAAAACCCTGTTTTGCAAAGTAAGTAAAAATAATTTCCTGACCTGCCAGGTTCATCTCAAATGATTTTGACAAAATATCGCAAGAGTCTTTTATACTGTCAGTTGCGATATTTACAACACCCCCGTCTTCTGTAGAGTATTGAGCTATAACAAAATCGTTTGCCTGTTTTTGGACAGAGCATTCATAAAGTGCCTGCAAGTCTGATTGAGGAAGTACAAAAGCCTTTTTCTTATCCGGTTCAGACTTATGTGTAGATTTTGTTTCTTGCTTCTTTTTGAAAAATTTAAACATTAGTACTCAAACTCATCTTCTAAGCTGTATCTGACAGCATCTATCGTGTGATTATCCTTATCAGGAAATTTGCTTTTTATTTCTTCGTTTTTATCAACTTCGTATGAATATTCCGTAAACTCACGTGCCGCATTCGGACAACGTTGCGGGTCAATAACTATCTTTTTGAGTCCTTGCAAACGCTTGATGCCATAACTGACAGAGCCCGGACCCTTTCTCGCTCCTCTGATAGGCAAGCCAGAATTATCAAAATCGTCAATACTTTTTGGCTCCTCACTGTCTGCAATTATTTCGGTTGATTTTGTATGCCTTCTTATAACCTTTTCGATTGCATCGTCATTGCTCAAGCCGACCTGATAAATTTCATCAAAAATATACAGGGTTTTGTATTTACGGTGATAATGGACTTTTACCCAGACAAACGGGTCAACGGCATACCCCCAGTCAACGCCTTCACAAATATTATCAAAATGGTTTATTTGTTCGGCCGTTATCTGCTGCAAATCAACATTATAGAACACGTTTAACCCTGTGCCGACTTCTTCACCCAAATATTCATTACGATATGCAAGCGGGTTTGTGTTTTTAAGGTCTTCCGCTTCTATAAAAAAAGGTTTGCCCAGCCATTCAGGCGGTACATCTAAGTAGGTTGAATGTTTTACAAGTCTTTGAAGTTTATTTTGCTTAGCCTCTTTATTAACCCAATTTCGCGGGTCTTCCGGCGGGTTATAACTATAAAAAATTAAAGCTTCGTCACCACCTCTAACTACAGATTGTTTGACGTCTCTTATTTCTTTCATCCCGTCAAATTGCTTGAGTTCCTCAAACCATAGAATTTTTATATATCCAAATTCTAATTTAATTGACCTTGAATTTTCCGGGTCATCCAGACCCAAACATAGTATCTGCTGCCCTGTTGGTATATATTCAATTTTTAACGGATTTTTATAATATCTGAAAAATGCTTTCAGATCTAATGCGTTTATTGCCCACTTTATCTGATTATATACGCTTGTCTCAAGCTTGTTACCAATCTTACGGTAGCATACTGCATGTATATTAGGGTCTTTTATTAAATTTAAAATTATTTCTATAGAAATAAAACTTGATTTTGTTGAGCCTCTACCGCCTTTTAACCAGTATTCAAGATGATGCCCCGCTTTTATATCCCTATGGACTTCATAAAATGTGGGAATTATCAGACTTTTCAAACTTATTTCTGTCATTGTCCGCCCTCTAAAAAGGGTTAAATATCATCCTTTATCACCGGCACAATCAGCGCTTTCTGCTTGTTATCTATTTCATAAACCCCGTACATCTTGCCTTTGAGCTCCTCGGCTTTTATCGCCGCCGATAAATTGCTATAATTTCCTTTGTCATCTTCTATCAAAGCCAGCTCTTGAATTTCACAAAGCTTTTTAAAAGACTGCTTGACAGTGTATTTAAAATCTTCTTCTATAGCTTGTTGAACTTTGGGTTTTAACGTTTTAATTTCATCCTCATATTTTCCTAATAATTTATGTGCGAATGAATTAGCATATTTTTCGCTGTACCCTGCTTTAATACAAGCCTGATGTGCACTTTCACCCATAGCTACATACTCGCAAAATTTCTGCGGTCTTGTCTTTTCTATTTCAGAGTTTGCCATAAGTTAATCTTTCACCTGCAAATTAACTAAGCCTAACTTTTGTTGTAAATTCTGCGCGATACCGTCAACAAGACTTACTTCCGCCCTCGGTGTATCTTTTTCTTGCAACATTTCTTGCATAAGAACCAGACAATCAACTAGAAGCTTTTGCATACTTTCAAAGTCTTTTTTGTCATTGTATTCTATCGCCGGAATAAGACTTGTTGCCCTTATAAGATATTCTCCGGAATGTAAAGGCAAAATGTCATTACCCAAAAGACAGGTTTCTTTTATTCCGTCAATAAAATCATCTAACCCGTCATAAATACGGTCAGCAAGCAAATGTTTACCGTAGAATGCTTCACCTTTGCAAGAATAATGAATATCTTTTGCAAAATATTGAATCGCCATTAAACAACAAATTAATTTATTAATATTTTCCATAAATTCACCAATAAAAAGAGCCTCAAAGATTGAGGCTCAAAATAGTTAAGTATTTAAGAGTAAGATAATTTGAAAGGATTGCTCTATCTTTTTTTACATTCTTACCTTAACTTATTTTGAAGGTGTAAACAAGTGTGAGCAGGTGTGAGTTTTTTTTGAAAGGTTTGAGCATAAAAAAAGAGGCTGTTAAGCCTCTATATTGTATGAATAAAATTTATTTATTAGGTTTTATTTGATTTACCGGAATACATAAATGCTCCGGCTTCATTGTGAATGTGCGCAGGTTTACTCCTTTTCTATATGCAGCACGCCTCAGACGCTTTAAGTATTTCACATCTTTTTCGCCGCGTTCCATAATCAAGACACAAGCTGCCTGTCTGTTTGTCATTTTGCCGTAGTAAAGCGCCTGTCCGATACATTCAGCCCATTTATTCGCAAAATCAAATTCAACAGCCATATTCGGCAATAAACAATCAACACGTGTTTTGTCACTAAGTTTATATTCGGTTATCCCGTCGCGTTTGTCACACCAGACTTTCTGGTATTCAGCTTCAGGGTGCATTCTCTTAGCCGATACCGGTAGTATTAACGAAAACATAACTATAATAGTTAAAATTACCCGCATAAGTTTATTATACCCGAATTTTGTCAAAATTATACAAAACTATAGCCGGATAGGTAAAGTTTTATAGATTTATTGATAATAATTTCTTTATTTCTCTATATTTTTCTAACATACGTGTAACAATTTTTTCATTTATTTTATTACACTTATAACGAGCATCTCTTGAATAGTTATATAAAAAATTATAATATTTTTCAAAAATCATTAAGTTTTTAGCGTTTCTTTCGGTAGTTAACCAATACATAATGGATTTGTGACTTGTAATAGATTCTTCAGGCATATTAGGCATTGAATATAAATAAGCCTTCACATAACATAAAGCACTATAAAAAATAGAAACAGCTTGCCATTCTACAAATCTTTTTTCTTGTGCTAAAAATTCATATAATTTAAAGTTTTCTTCACTTTTTTCTTTATACTTTTTAACCAAATCTTCTTTTTTCATTAAATGCAATGAGCTCCATCTGGAATATAAAATTCTTCTTCTTCATTTATTATATGAAGTTCAGGGAATATTTTATAACAAGCTTCCCACTGCGAAAATGTTTCCATAATCTTTTCGTTTAAATCTATATCATCAGATGTTGTAACAACAAAAATATCGCTAATTCCAGGAAGGAAACAAATCTTTACAACATTTTCTATGTGTTTAATTTTTAATAACGTATCCATAAATTCAAATACAATAGATGGAATCTCTTCTCTGGAAACATTATCTGTGTTTTTTATTTCTTCAGGTGTTGTAAGCATAACTTCTCCTTATGTTTTAAATTAATTATAATAAAATTATGACAATTTGACATTATACGTTTATATGATTATTATGCCCTGAATTATCTATTTTTTATTGTGTTTACTCTCTTTATAAGAGTAATATATAATATAAAACATTCTAAATCAATAAATTTACTGCTTATATATTATATGTAACTATTTTGTAATAATTTCAGCAACCCTGCAAGACCCCATTAATGGATAGGTGTTTTCTTTATCTGAAATTACATCTAAGATTGTGAGTAAGAATATTCCACTAGCTAATTTTCCTGCCCTTTTTTGTATCCATATCCATAACCACCGCCAAATCCTAATAATGCAGTTAGCAACGGTGTAATTATTCTTGATATTCCATCCAAATTATTTTTAAAGGCTATTAAAATTATTACAAGGAATATTAAAATGCTTATTATTATAATTAGACTATATCTTCTAGCATCTTTTTTATCCATATCATCACGTTTAGAAGCCTCGTCCGAGTTTTCAATGATTTTACAGAGAACTTCCTTATCGATATGCTCTGTAAATGGATCAATAGGACGTATATTCCCATGCATACTCATAACAATAGATTCTCTAACAATTTTTTGTGTTTCTTCCGGAAGTTTTTCTATTGCTTGTTCCATATCCACAGGTAACTCAGTTGATAGAGATTTATCAACTTTTTTATTATCTTTTTGTGTTCTCTTACTCATACCAATCATCCTAAATTAAGAAAATACCATAGAGTCTTTATTATATTTCATGAGATTTCTATAAATATAACGTCTAATATATCCAGAAGCTATGTTTTTGAATTGTGTTTCAGGAATATAACCATTTTTATAAGCTAATGCAGCCTTACACAAAATTTTGTATTCTTTATCTTTATACATAGCGACCCTCCATTTATCATTATAAACTAAATTATAAATTGTGCAATAAAATCCATATTAATTCATATGTTGTAATTTGTAATTAGACATATAGTGTATTTTTAGATGCTTTATATTCTTTTATCCAAATATTTCCCGTTCATTCTGCCTGAAAAAATAACGTGACCTATCAAATGAACATCATTCATCTGCTCTTTTTCAATATATTGCGTTGGGAAGTCAGGATTTTCACTTTCAACAACAATCTGATTTATATTTTTGGTAAGCCGTTTTAAATAAATTTGGTCATCGAAGCAAAATATGTACATTTCGCCATTTTCAATCTTCATATTATCTTTATGTTCACAAATAACAAAATCCCCGTCCCAAATACGCGGGTACATTGAATTTCCTTTTGCATGACACATAGAATAACCTTTAACATTCTTTGATGGCGGGAAAAGCGTTGCTGGTACACTATATTGAATACATTCCTGTGACATTTCAAATCCGCCAGGACCGCAAGAAGCTATTACATCAGGATAATAATCTACTAGTATTTGCGGTACAATATTTTCTTGGCAAACTTTGTTAATTTCATCCTTAAAAGCTTCATCTATCATTTTAATTTCAAATTCAGCAAGTGGTTTTTTACGACTTTTCCTATTTCTTACAGCTTGTCCGGTTTTTAATCCTAAAATAGGCGCAAGCTCATCATATGTTACTTTACGTTTTATTAAATTTTGCAAATCCTTAATTTTTTCATCTATAAGCATATTTAGACCCTTTTTTAAAATTTACTGGTTATATTTTGTTTTATTTTGTTGCTTTTTATTTCTTTTTGTGTTATACTAAATTTGTCAGTTAGAAATATTAAATAAAATCGTTAAATAATAATATTTCAAAACTGTCAGTAGTTCAATCGAATATTAACTTTTGTAAGGTGGAGCAGAACAACCTGCTGAACAAAGGGAAAAAGAGAACCAGTCAAGGGTTACAGGCAGATTGAACAACATAGCCAAAAGGGTAAGTTTTAGAAAAGGTCTTGAAAAAGCCCTCACTAGGGCTGGCTAGGCTATGCAAAATTCGAACATTGAAAAATAGTTCAAAAAAGAGGCATAAGCTTGCGCTCATACCTCCCAGTCTGGTAAATCTATTTGCTTTTCATATCTTTAGTTTGAGCTAAAGCTGAACCGGCAACAGATTTTGACTTATCGCTGTAGCGTTTATCTCTGAGAATATCAGAGGCTTTTGTGGCTACATCGAGGTTGGTTTGCTTTTTGTTCATTTCAAACATCCTCTCATCTTCCTGGCAGATACTTTCAAGCCCTCTGCCACTAGGGCAAAGATTGTAATTATCTTACTCTATTCAGAAGTATGAGAGGTGCAAATCAACTTAATTCATGTAAGCACAAATCAGGCAGGGCATGTATTTTGAACTGTTTTTAGTTTTACAAATTTTTACATTGTTCCTTGACAACAGAATAACATAAGACCACAAGCAGAGCGTGGCAGAAAACAACTGAATATAGTGCGTAATGCGCTCTCCCCTGTCTGGTCGCGCGGACAGGCTAACAACGACATTACTTTTGCACAAGCGAATTAAGTTTTTAATCAGTTGTTCGGATTTTCCGGACAACTGCCATAAGAACTTAGAAGAAGCATAATAGAGGGGTAAGATAATGGAAATCTTAATTAACAAAGAAACAGATAATTTGATGAAAGACACCGATGCGTTTCTGTTATTGCTGAAAATCGCATACAACACAAAGCGTGAAGATAGTTTTTCAATACCTGATCTGGATGTTGGCGAGGCGTTAATAAACGCTGACATCTTAGGTCTGGGTTATGAAAAATACAGAAGTGCTAAAAAAAGACTGGAACAATGGGGCTTTGTCACATTCAAAGCTACAAACAAAGGCACTATTGCAAGAATAATCACAAATAAATTTTTTATAATTTGAGCTGTCAATGATTCCTTGACAGTTGCCTTAAGAACTTAGAAAGGATAAAAACTATGAATGATGAAAAAACAAGCATTATAGCGCCTATTGAGGCTATTATTAAACACCTTAACCTAGAATTAAGGAAATGCAATTATGAAGAAATTCTCAGTATTACCTTTACAGACAAAAACGGGGCAAGATATTCATATCAGTGCCCTGATGATTTTATTAGAAAAACTTTATATTATTAAAGTTTTTCTATAGTTTGAACTTCAATGATTTTGGAATAATCAATAAATATTGTTTCAATAGCAGTTCTAGGAGATTTGTTTTCCTCAAATGGTGAAACAGTTTCTTCAATAGTTTTGCTCAATAAACAATATCCATCCCGGGGTTCATAAATTGTTGTTCCTACTGCACATCTGTGTTGCAGGTTACCATAAGTAAAAATAGTTGCATAACTATATTTACCAGAGTTGAATACTTCATCTAATAATTCTTTAACATTTTGCATTTTAAACCTCGCTTTCTTTACAAGGGCATGATAATTCATGCCCTGCGGGGTTTTCAAGTTATCTCAATCAATTTTTACAATAGTACACCAAACTTATAATCACAGTTTATAACATAAAATCACATATTAACAAAAAAAGGAGAGAAGATGTTTGAAATTGAATGTCAAAATTGTGGAAAGAATTTTTATACGGAACATTCTAGACAACAGAAAATCTAATTTAAGAATTTGTACTAGTGGAGAAAACAAAAGAAATCGTAGGAGTTATAAGCATAAAGGAGATACTACAAATGGTTAACTTTTGCATGCATTTTTGCAGAAATAAAAAATGCAACAATGGGTGGATTGATAAGGATTTGACCAATGCTAAAAGTCCCCCACCAGACTGGAAATATTGCAAAGAATGCGCTGAAAAGTTAGGTCTTGATTACGATGCACAAACTCCAACAAGCAATTTAACAGAAAAAGAATTGGCTCATTTAGAAATTATGAAAGAACGGGCTAGAAATATGAGAGAAAAGGCAAAACAAAATATTAAATCTACGGTTACAGAATAGGGGTAATTTCGAGACTTTACCCCCCGGCAGGTATAAATTATCGTCCGACATCTTTTAACCAGTCTTAACGGAGATAAAAACAATAAAATTGAGTACTAACCAAAAACACATTTAACTCGCCCTAATACCGGTAGAGGGTACATATAAAATAAACCGGGCATTTATCATATTCTCTTACTTTTGTACCCTCTTTTTCTTTTGGTTAGATTTAGTTAACAAAATCTTTTTAGATTGCCCTGAGTTGAACTCTCTCTTCCTTCAGCTTTCAGGGCAGCCTAAAGAGATTTGAAAGGAGAAGTTATGACAAAAATTGAAGAATTAACTCAAGAGCAAATTGAATTACTTAGCGTTTATCGTGATAAATGGATAAAAAAAGGTCTGTCTACTGATAGATTTACAAAAGAAGACGCTCAAAAATATGCTGATTATCTTTATGAAAATATTTTAAAAAAGAAAAAAGTTCCTGTTATAGTCGCAGATAGTCCATTATCTGCTTGGATAATTGTCAACTTATTTGCCTTCGCAGAAAAAGGGTATAAATTGCCTGTTAAATCCCTCCCGGGTTCCGTGTGGGATTCCGTGTGGGATTCCGTGAAGGCTTCCGTGTCGGGTTCCGTGTGGGATTCCGTGAGGGATTCCGTGAAGGATTCCGTGAGGGATTCCGTGTGGGATTCAAAACTTATATCTTACATTCCGCCCCATTTGGAAGGGAGTTTTGATGCAAATATTTATGCTTTTTATAATTATTGTCATGAAGTTTTAAACATTAGCTATGATAAGGTTCAAAAACATTATGAATGGTGGTGTTCCACAGTTAAATTCGGTCAGATATTCCCGCTGGATAACGTGTGCGTGATTTCTCAAAAGCCTGTTGAAATAAATCAACTGGGAACAAGATTACACGCAGACGGCAAGCCTGCTGTTAAATATGCAGACGGATTCTCTGTATGGGCTTTGAATGGGGTAAGAGTCCCGCAGTATTTAGCTGAAACTCCCGCAAGCAAGCTCAACATTGAATTCTTTAAGAAAGAACAAAATGCCGACGTTAAAGCTGAATTCATTCGAAAATACGGAATCGAACGAATGGTTTCGTTAGGTAAGTTTGTCGATACATGGGAGAATCACGAAAATACTATTAATTTTGAATGGTACAAAAAATCGGAGTACAAACTTATAGATATGTCACCGATATTTACCAGATATGACTATTTACCGTATTTATATATGAAAAATCAAACTGTTCCCGGTATTTATCATCTGGAATGCTGTTTCAATCCAAATTCATCTAAACAACCACAAACAATTCTTGAAGGGTTAACCGTACGCTTGAATGGTATAGACCCAGAAACATTAGAGATAACCGCAATTGCCTAAATGGCAGAAAGGAAAACTATTATGACTAAAAAAGCATTATTTCACGGGGAATGCGTAATCAGACAAATTGATAAACTCCCTAAGGGCTTAACTCCTGTAAAACCTGAAAACGGTTACGTAAGAATAGCAGAATCAGAAGTTACTGGAAATCATCACCAGGTTGCAGTTAAAGACAAAGATATTGAATTTTACGAAAAAGACGGCGTACTATACGCAAAAATCAATGAACCTACAACAGTTGAATGTGTACTAAAAGAACGTCACGATGATTGTATTTTACCTGTCGGCTATTGGGAATTTAAAAAAGCGCAGGAATATGACCCTCTAGAGGAAGAATTACGCAGTGTAGCAGATTAAATCTTTATCTCAGCCCTGTATTTTAGCAGGGCTTTTAAAAGGATTTTAAATAAAAAAAGGATTAATTATGCAAAATGAAACTTTTAGAGAATTTATTGCAACCTGCGCCTTTTTTGGCCCAATGATTGCAATGGTAGTTGGAGGGCTGTTATATGGCTCTTGACGATAATTTTTTAAATCTTGACCCTCTAAACTATGATACAGAGCTTGAAAGCTTATTAGCTACAAGCTCTCTTTCTTTAGATGATTGCGAAGCGTTATATCAAAACGGCAAAATGAGTAAAGAAGATTTTGAATATGCAAAAGATTGGTTTGAATTTTACAAGTAAGGAAAGGATAAAAAAAATGAACTATTTGCAGGACACACAAGACAAAACACAACTATCTAACTTCCCTAATGTAGGGCAGGAAATCGAAAAAGCAAGAGCTTTACAGGAAGTTCAAGGCGCAATTTTTATGGCTCGTCAATTTCCCAGAAACGAAATGTTAGCTTGCCGTAAGATTATGGAAAGCGCAAAACGTTTAACTTTGGCAGAAAAAGCTACATACTGTTACCCTCGCGGCGGGCAACAAATTAAAGGGCCGTCAGTAAGAGCAGCTGAAGCTATTGCCAAATACTGGGGAAACATAAGCTACGGTATTAAAGAATTAAGCCAAAACACCTCGGAACATACCTCAGAAGTTCTTGCATTCGCGTGGGATTTGGAAAGCAACGTAAGAGCTGAAAGAATTTTTAAAGTACCGCATACCAGATACACGAAAAACGGCGGAAATCAAATATTAACTGACCCAAGAGATATTTACGAGCGTATCGCAAATGACGGTGCGAGACGTAAAAGGGCTGTTCTTTTGGAAATCTTACCAGGTGATGTTGTAGAAGATTTCTTGAATGAATGTGAAAAAACATTAGTAGGATCTAACACCAAATCGCTTAAAGAACGGGTAACAGATATGTTAAAAATGTTTGAAGAATTAGGTGTTACTCAAGAAATGATAGAAAAACGTATAGGTACTAAATGCGACAACTTTATCGCAAAAAATATTGTCGATTTAGGCGGCATTTACAACTCTATTAAAAACAACTTTGCTCCGATTGAGCAATATTTTGAAATGCCGTCAGCCACAGAAAAACAAAAACAAGAAACGGAAGCTAGGCTAAAATCATCCGGTAAGGACGGGAAAAAGAAAACTTATGAGCCGACTCCGGAAGAAATAGAACAGCTGGAAGAAATTTACGGTGAAAGAAATGAAGAAGTTTAAACTAACAAAAGATAATTATTACTCGAAAGAAGCAAATCAAGCTTATTTTTCAGTAAGTCAGGTTAAGGATTTTCTTAAATGCGAAGCTTACGCAGTGGCTAAAATTGGGGGAGAGTGGAGCGAACCTCCCTCAACTGCCATGCTTATGGGTTCTTATGTTGACAGTTATTTTGAGGGGACTCTGGAAGATTTCAAAGCCAGAACCCCTGAAATTTTCAAAAAAGACGGAAGTTTAAAATCGGACTTCATCAAAGCCGAAAAAATTATTGAAAGAGCTGAAAAGGAAGAACTCTTTATGACATGTATGTCGGGTGAAAAGCAAGTCATTATGACTGGAGAACTTTACGGCGCTAAATTAAAAATCAAAATGGATAGTTACATACCTCATGAGGTAATTGTTGATTTAAAATTCATTCAAAAAATTCGGGATATTATCTTTAACAAAGCGGGTTGGAAACAAACATTTATTGAAAACTGGGGGTATGATTTACAGTTAGCCGTTTATCAAGAAATCGTCAGACAAAATACGGGCGAAACTTTACCTTGCATAATTGCGGCAGTAGATAAACAGGAATACCCAGACATTGAATGTATATTAATCCCGCAGGAACAATTAGACTTTCAACTAAAAGAACTTAAATGGAAAATGCCGCGGATTATAGATGTAAAAAATCACAATGCAGAACCTAAACGCTGCGGGCATTGCGACTATTGTAGAGCAACAAAAAAACTTGAACGGTTAATTACGCCGGATGAATTGATTTCACAAAGTATAAGGAGATAAAAAATTATGAAAATAGGTAGTGCGTGGAGCAAGACCAGCGAAAATGGGAACACTTATTTAAGTGTAAGTCTTGAGGATTTTGTTAAAGACTTATGCCCTGTATTAAAAGATTACAACATATCACTCAATTACATAATTTACGCTGAGGGTGAAAGACAAGAAAATTCGCCGTCTTGGAATGTAAATATTTATAAGAAAAAAGAACAAAATAATTCTAATAATTTGGATACGGTTTAAGAAATAAATAAACAAAACTAAATATACAATCAATTTCTAGCGGGAGATTAGCTCCCGCTTTTTGTTTGAGGAAGGAGAAATTAATGGAAGAAAAAATTAAAGGCGGTTACATTCTTCTTGCTCGTAATATTATTGAATCTCAAATATGGCAAAAGCCGGCTGAATATTTGAAAATTTGGATTTACATATTATCTAAAGTAAATTGGATAGATTCAAAAAAACTAGATAGAGGTAAAGGGCTTTTTAATTTTCGTAAAGAAAAAATACCCGGTGTTACACTTAATCAGGTTTATGAATTCCTGAGATGGGCGAAAACAGTGAACCCCACGGATTCAACAACACAGATTACAACACAGAAAACAACACGGGGAATATATCTGGAAGTCACTAAATATGCCTATTATCAGGATGTGAATAATTATTGTCACCAACACAGAAAACAACAGACTTACCAACAAATCCCCAACACTATATCAAAAACATTAAACAAGAGAGATATTAATAAATTAATATCTCTCTCTATAGAGGAGAGAGATATTTTAAAAAATTATCTTCTTGGATTAAACGAAAAACGAAAAAATAAAATTGAGGATATAGATGCCTATATAAGAAAGCTCGTCGAAAACGGCGACTGCTTAACGAAATTAGACAAAGCAAAGAAGAAACTTGAACGACAAAAAGCAAAAGAAAATATTCCGCCCGCGGAAAAAATTGAAGAAAACCCGGAAGAAATTGAAAAAGCGCGAGCTGCAGCTCACGCTAAAGTATTACAACTTAACAGAAAAAATTAATATAAGGAAATTACAGCAATGAAAGAGAAGAAACAAAAATTTTCAGCGCGAGAAATAGACGTGTTAAAGCTTATTTCAGAAGGATTTATGGATAAAGAGATAGCCGAAGAACTAAAAATAACCTGGCAGTCTGTACGGTATGATATAGCAAAACTGCTAATGAAAACGAGTTCCGTAAACCGTCCGCACTTAGTTAATTGGGCATATAAAAACGGCGTCTTAAAAATTAAATAAAATCTTTTAGAGAAAGGGCTTTATAATGTTTGAACCGATATCAGTAAAACGGCTGGAAGATTATAGTGAGATAGTTAAAGAACTGGATTTTCTCCTCAGGCAAAAAGAACTGTTAAAATCTAAACTCGGTCTGCTGTCCAGTGTTGATTATTCCACAATTAAAGTCACCACTGGTAACAACCTGAAAACCAGCGAACAGGAACATTATGTTATGGCGCTTCAAAAAATCAACAAAAAAATTGATGAATACAAAGCCTGGCTGGTTCCCGAACATCAGATAATAAAAACACAAATTGCCAGAATAAAAAAGTGGAATTACCGGAAAATTTTGGTGTACCGCTATCTCGAAAAATGGAAATGGGCTGAAATTGTACAGGATTTCTTTGAATTTGAAGATGATTATAAAGAAGAAAAGGACACAAAATATAAAGAAAAGGTAATGTACTGGCACCGCCAGGCACTTGCGGAATTGGAAAAAGTCAGTTCAAAACCCTATATAAAACAAGACCGCCAATTACCTTTAAATATGTGAGGTTTTGCGAAAAAGTCTATAAGGCTGACTACAGAGAACAGAAAGCTTGAAAACAAACTAAGTAATATTGCTGGAATTTGTTCACAAATTCTGGATGGTGAAGATTATGTTAGAAGAATTGCAAAAACTATTCTCGACATAATCGACTAAGCGAAAGGAAATTAGAATGACAAATAAACAAAAAATAATAATAAACGACGTTGATGTGAGTGGGTGTGAAAAGTATCCATTAAGTATATTTTGTAAAGGTGGATGTAAAGCATATCCAAATTGTGAATACAAACAACTCCAACGCAAGACACAGGAATGTGAATATTTAGAAGAAGAAAAAGCAGATAAAATTAATTTGTTAGCTCAAATAATTGAAATTTTATATCCCAATGCAGATGATGACGAAAAATATAATATAGCTTTTAATTGTGAATTTATTGATAAAGCAAAACAAATAATGCAAGCCCTTGACGAGATTGAGAGATATACAATAAAAGAATTTTGCGAAAATTGTGATGATGATGAATACACACCTGATTGTACAACGTGTGAATACAAAGAATACCTGGACATCATTAGCAAAGCGAAAGGAGATAATATTGAAAATACTTAATCTTTATGCAGGAATAGGCGGAAACCGTAAATTATGGGGCGATGAACACGAAATTACTGCTGTTGAAATAAATCCTAAAATTGCAGAATGCTATAAAAAACTATTTCCTAAAGATATTGTTATTGTTGGTGATGCACACGAATATTTAAGACAACACTTTAAAGAATTTGACTTTATATGGGCTTCACCGCCTTGTCCGACGCATAGTCGGTTAAGGCTAACTTTTGCACATAACGGATGGGATATTGTTTATCCGGATATGACATTATACCAGGAAATAATACTGTTAAAACATTTCTTTAAAGGTGACTGGGTTATTGAAAATGTAAAGCCGTATTACAAACCTTTAATTGAACCATCTTTTAACATCAACAGACATCTATTTTGGAGTAATAAATTTATAATGACAGTACAATTTGAGCATAGTTTTACCACAGTATGGGATAAAACGAAAGAAATGGCACGGATATATGGCTTTGACATAAATATTTTAAAAAGTTTTAGTCAATATGAAAAAAGGAAAATTTTACGCAACTGCGTAGTACCTGAAATAGGTAAATATATTTTAGACATCATCAGCAAGGCGAAAGGAGAAGAAAATGCAGGATAGATTTAAGTTTAGATATGTATTTAAGAATAAAATATATGATGTTGATACATTATATTTAGAAATACCTGCAGTTTCGTTAGTTGATACAGATAGAATTGGCGAAAAATACTTATTACACACAAGTAAAAGAGATTTTGATTTTAAAAACCTTATTCAGTGCACAGGCTTAAAAGACAAGAGCGGCAAGCTGATTTTTGAGGGGGATATAGTTAAAATCAATGAAAATTACCCCGATTATTCCGCGATTGGCGATTTTTATAAAAATCAAAGTTTTGTCGTAGAATATTTTCAGTCAAATGCTAGATATCTGCTTAAACCTTCTGAGTATGAGGATAATAGTGGCAGTGGTATATATGATTTAAGCCCAGATTTTTATGAATTTCTAAATTGGAAACCAACAGGAAAATTTGAAGAAAACACCTTACAAGGTATTGAAATCATCGGCAACGTATATGAAAATCCTGAATTACTGGAGGAGAGCCAATGCTGACATTCAATCTTAAAAAAGAGTGGTTTGAGAAGATAAAATCCGGCGAGAAAACGCATGAATATAGGGAAAGAACGGATTATTGGAATAGGCGATTGTTCTCTTACTGGTATAAAACAAGGCATAACGAACCTTTTACCGATGCTGACATAATATGTTTTGCTTGTGGATACCCAAAAGCTAATGACTCAGAAAAAAGATTATTTGCAAGGATAAAATCTGTAATTATTACTTGCGGTAAATATAGTGATTTAAAAATCAATAAACAGGTTTACGACATAGAATTTGAACTTATAAAGGAGAAGATATGACAACAGATAGATATTTTTTTTACGTAGGTTATAGCTTCAAAGGACATTGCAAAATTTCACCTGCTAGAGTAAATGCTACGAATTTGACAGAAGAAGAATATACTAATTTTTCAGAATGGTTTGAAAAAGAAATTAGTCCTTTGATAAGTCGGAAATTAGATGAAATTTTGAAGGGAGGTAAGTAGTGAGGAATAAAAAACTATCAAAAGGGCTGTGCGAGATTTGCGGGATTAAGCCTACATACAAGGTAATGTTAGATAGTACATTAATGAATATCACCGAAGATAAAGAACTTGCTGAGATTTCAGCATTTGAAAGTGGCGGGGTAATTGTTGATGCTTATCCCGACTTCACACAGCTGGAAAACTTTGTGAAACTGGAAGAACTAATGCTTGCAGAATTGGCAAAACAAAGACTTACTGTTGTTAAGTGGGTACATTATTTTTCTGATAATACCTTAATGCATGAATATATCTTAATCACAAAATGCGGTCATAAATTCAAATTCAAGCACAATGATATTGCAGTAGATAACTGGTTTGTAGAGCGTGAAAATAGAACAGAATGCCTGATATTATTTATTCTCCGGAAAGTCTTACCTATTTGCGGAGATAGCTTGAAGCAGGCAATAAGAGATCAGGAGTGGATTTATGAGTGATTTTATATTAGCACATTCCTTAGAAATTTTGGAGTTCTTTCTATTGGTACTCCCACTTATGATAGCCATGTATGGGCTTGTAATAATTCTCTTAATTTCTTTATGGAGGTATTTAAACGATGACTAGCAAAATAGAAAAGGAATTTTTTGAGGCGTTCGAGATTAAACCAGAACTAAAATGTTATTACTGGGATTGTCCTTATTCTACCGGAAATTTTATACAAGATGTTCCCTTAGAGAAAAGAGATTGTGTGAATTGCAAAAATCCCAATAAAACAGTTTACCCCGAAATCACCGACCGCATTCTGCTTGAGCTGATTGTTATTAACAACGAAAATGCTCCCGCTGTAGGCGATACACTTGAAGAATTACGAAATCAGGTTTTGTACTGGTGTATCGAATACAAAAATAAGATTTACCACCAAGTCCGGGCACTGTTCGGGGAATGTCCCAAGTATAAGCCACATAAGGAGCTAATAAAAGAGTAAGTAAAAGGTCCGGAGTTATGAACAAGGGACCTTCTTACATAATTATCATTATCGGTATATAACGAAATGTTACAAAATATTAAGCAAATACAATAATATCAAGAAAGTTTTTTTGTGAAAATTTATACCTATAAAAAAATATTAAATTTTTACGCAATATTGTTTACTTGTTGCGTCTATCTGCTAATTTTAAATAACCTATTCTATAAGAAGATAATATGACATTAACTAATTTAACAGATGAAAATAAGTTTTTTTATTTTTAAAAATAAAGACACTATGTCTATATTAGATTTAAGCTATCACTGCAAATGCTCTCCTATAGATATATTTAATCTATACGATGAATATAATATCTCTTGTAAACATAAAAACAATGTTTTTAACTTAACAAGAAGGGAAATTGAAGTTATTGAGCTTGTATCTCAAGGTCTCTCAAATACTGAAATTGCATCTATTCTAAATATGACATTATTTACGTTAAAAACGCATCTTAGCCAAATTTATGACAAATTAGAAGTCAGTGATAAATTTCACAATGATTCACCCATTAGACTTAGAGCTGCATTAACTTATTTAAAAAAAAATAGGTAAACTTACTAATGTTTAGAATTTGTCTCCGCCTGCTCTGTTCTCTGAATAGAAGTTCCAATTACCGGCTCATTTACCTCTTTTTTACTGTTATTTACCACTACATTGTAGGTAATATATACGGTTAAACCGATAAGCACTATCACGAGGAATAGCAATAACCCATAAATAACTTTTAGTAACCGGTCATTATCTGTCTTCAATTCATTAATTTCCTTAATATATAAGCCTTCACGCCCTGCTTTATCCTCTAATAAAAGCACTCTGCTTTTTTCTTTCACCAGCTCGTCATTAACTTGTTGAAAACGTTCATTGTATTCTCTTAACTTCTCATTATAACCGTCATTGATTGCAATTATCCGATCAATTACTTCAGAGGCAAAAGTGGTGTCATTATTATTTTTCACCATTTCATAACCTTCAGCGTCTATTATTGAATGGTTATTGTCTGTAACATTCTCGTAATAATTACCGGTCATTACCTGTTCTTTACCGTAATTTTTTCTAAGCTCGCTAATTTGCTCATCTGTAGTGATTACAAGCGTTGTAGGACGGTTATTCACCTTTTCAGTGACTGTCATTATCTCTTCACGCTCAATCATCTTGTAAACAGTCTTTGCTGCAATACCTAAAAGTGTTGCAAAATCAGCGACTTTAAACTTTTTTTCCATCTTGCAATACCCCTTCTTTTACCGTTAAACGCGGTAATTATCCCGTTTATAAGCGGTTTCTTACTCTTGACAGTATTAAATCATGTCCTATATCATGATTACAAGAAGAGGCATGGAAATCTTTACATGCTCTTTACAAAAACTAAATACAAAAAAGACCTTCTCGGAGGAGAAAGCCTTTAATAAAATCCAACACTTTTATTTTAGCAAAAAACTCTCCGAAAGGCAATATTTGTATTGCAAAAATTAAGATTAGGGGAGAGAAAAAATGCAGCAAGTAGTCAAAAAGCATGCAAGACATGCCATTTCAGGATTTGAACTTTCTAAAAAAGTTCTTCACAATTTGAAACATTTCGGACTTACACCATCTGCAAAGTTAGTTTTATGGGTTTTATCTGATTGCTATAACCCTGAAAACAGCTCTGTTGTTTTTCCATCAATTGAATTTATTGCCGAAATTGCAGACATCGGATTAACATCTACTAAGCAAGCAATAAAAGAATTGGTAAATAAAGGGCTTATAATCAAATCTAAGAGGGGTAAAGTAAGGGGGAACTTTAACAAGTACCTAATTACTCCAAAAGTTCAAAATCCGACCTCTGAACAGTCGGAAAATGAATGTTTTAAACAGCCGGAAAACGACCTTTTCATGAGAACAAATAAAAAGGAACAAATAAAAAAACAAACAACAGAAAAAAATGTTGCTGCTTTTTCTACAAAACCTAAAGTCATAACTCTTTCAGAGGTGCCAAATATCATTAAAAATAATCCTAAAGTCAAAGATCCTTGTGCTTATTGGGCTTCTTTGTCTGATAATGTCAAATCAGACTATTTGGAAGGCAGAAAAAACAAAAAGACTAATCAGGAAAAGCAAGCTGCAGACAGATATTTTGAAAAGCTCAGAGAAGAAAATATCCAAAAACAGGCTGAAATTAATTCAATTGTTGCAGATAATCCTGCTGACTGTGAACGCTTAAGAAAATTTATGCTTGACTTTTACGGTAAAAAGATATAAGGCTTATGGCTATGCAGGATTTGGAACTGTACAAAATGTTAGCCGCCAGGTATTTTAAAAATAGAAAAATCCCCGGTAGCGACTACCGGGGAAGATTTAATTTATTAAGAGAGTAAGAAAAAAGGGGTGTCAATTGTATTATGCTCTGTAATTATCAATAGCTTGTTTTCTATTGTTACCGTCGCTTCTGTATGAAACGTGTATCCATTTATCAGTTTTGTTATACTCATAAAGAAGCTGGTCGTAAGGTAAATGAGCTTTGATATAATTAAAAACGTCCTTAAGATTTCGCTGCGGGACTACAAAGTCAACTGCTTCTCCTAAAAGATGCTGGGAATTTGGACGACCTCTAACCTTTTTATTTAGTTCTGCACATCTAAAGCCACTTGATATAATTATAGGACAGCCTAAATAATTTCTTAATGGCTGTAGTACATTTTCGCATAAGGCTTTAAGATTTGCCACAACCTTTACAGAAGGTCTGTTGTCAATATTATTTGCTTGGGCTGTGACAGAATATACAAGCTCATTCAATGTAAAATTTGATGTCAATTGCATTGCTTAATTCCTCCGGTTACGGTCGTTAACTATCCCAATAAGAATATTTTTCACGTCTGAAACATCCTGATGTATCTGTAACATCTGGTCTTGGAGTGCTTTGTGATTATCACTGTAAGTATCTTTACTTACGAAATTTTCTGATGCGTAAGTGATAAGCTCTGCTTTTAAGTTTCTGATTTCGGTTTCAGTTTCCTGCAATTTAACTTCCAGCTTAATAACGTCTTCTGTTCTTGCAAAAATTTTTAAGCTTAAGATTGCCAATATTACAGCAACTACATAAGGTGCATAAGTTTGAATATTTTCCATTTTTAATTATTTTCCTGAAATTTGTTAAGTAGTTTTATTATGGTTTCTTTATCCTCTTGAGAGAGATTATTGATATATTTAAAAAAGATATTGAACATTTTTTCTGCAATATTTACTGCTTTTTCAAGTTTTTTCAGTTCTTTTAAAATCTGTGTTTGGCATTGTACTTCTTTTTCTGTTTTAAAATAGTTGAAGAGGCTGGTAAAAGCCTCTCCAACTGATTGAACTGCGTCTGAAAAGTCAAACATTATACGTCACCTTTATAAATCTGATCAGCCATAGCAAGCGCAATCGGTTTTAATGAATTAAAAGTAGGCATAAACGCATCATCAATTTTGTTTTCAGAAACTTCTGCGGCTTTGTTAATAAGCTCAAATACAAACTCAATTGCTAATTCTGCGGCTTTTTCGCCATAATTTAAGGATACATCTTTTAACGCTTCTTTCATTTTGTCTTCCATAATTTCCTCACTTTCTTGTTTTTTATTTTCGCAAACAAGGGAGTAAATAATTATTTACTCCCTATATTTGAACCGGCTAAATTTGCCAGTGATTACATCAATTTTGTATAATCATTAGTTTCAAAAAACTCATCAAGCTGTTTTTTTGAAAAGCCTAAGAGAGCCCCAACGGTGTCAATATAAGGATTGCCTCTATAAAAGTTATTAGCGCGGAGTTCTATTTTTAGAGCTTTAATATCAATCGAAGGTTGTTCACTCTCAGTCATAGGCAAGTCTTCTACAAGAGCTATCATATCGTCAAAATCCATACCTTTAACTTTATATATCGCCCTCTCAACATCTGCAGCTGTCATATTTAAATTAGCAATGCGCCGGCGTTCTTTTTCTGCCTGTTCTGCTTCGTAATTTGGATTTTCGATTAACAAATCATCATTAACTATGTACTTATTATTGTCAAAATTAGAAGCCTTAACTCCGGCTAAGTTTTTAATAGGATAGCCATAATCCTTTAATGCATTTTTATTATCTGAATATAGATATAAATTTCCTTCTTTTGTTATATAGTACACTTATTCTTCTCCTATAAATGGGCAATAATAACCGTCTGATGCGCCATCTCTATTAAAAATGTCACCCTTTTGAAAAATAAATTGCAGACAATTCCCGTCTTGCCCCCAAGTGCCCATATTAGGGAGTTTATAAGTGTTACCGTTTCGGGTAACTGTCCAATTTTTCGATTCTTCGCCATCATCGAATGGCTGGAAAAACATTCCGGACTTTGTTGCTGTAAATTCCTGTTTACCTGCTACTGTTACCATACTGGCATAGTCTAAATTCAATAATGTTATAATGTTAGCTTTGCCTGTTTGGGTTAAGTTGTTTGCATCGGTATTAGCTTTTCCTGTAAGTGAAGCAGCCCATTGTGACCAATCCATCTGACTTTCATTTATTGACCCTGTAGAGAGCTGAACAAACCAGCGAATAGTAGGATTATTAATAGAAATTGATTTTGACAAATCAGCTTGGAGTTTCGGATCAGCCCAATAAGCAGAAAAGCAACCTTGAGCACCTGTTCCGTTGCCAGCATGCAACTGTCCATAAGGATGGCCAGAGTAATTACATGTTGTTAGTCCTGTACCACCATCAATATCAGATTTTATTATAGGTTGGGCTTTATCTGATGTTGGAACAACAGGAGCTTCCGCATTAAAATTAATACCCTGGAATAAAGTATCCTTAATAGTCGGGACTTTAAAGTTTGTCCCGTAAGTATAATCAACAGTAACAGTATCGCCTGAGGTTGGATCTCCCATTAAAACAATACCGTAATCCGATAGAGTTACTGTTTTTTGGTTTAACATCCATTTAGAGTTGTCATAACTGAATAAATAGCTGCCAATCTCGCTAACTGTTGTTTCCCAGTCTGAAGTTTTAACTTCTACCCTGGTAATAGTTGAGCTTGACTTATCCGATGTTATGATATGCTCAACTCCAAATGCTGCACAGTTGCCATGCGCAGTAATCTCTGCCTGATATTGTGTGTAGTTTTTTGTAATTAGCAGCGGAATGTCTGCGGTCAGATAATTGTTCCATAAATCTGGAAACTGTAAGTTTGAATATTCTGTTCCATCTGCCGGCATAGCGCCTTCTGGAATGTAAGCTGATGTAGCAAAAACCGGGAATAATGTTCCGACCTCAAGTCCACCGCCTATGGAGGAAGCGAGTGTTATTGCTTTCCAATGTTCCCCATCTATATATGACGGTGTTGTAATAAAATTATATGTATTATCATCAATTAAACTTTTAACTTTGACATAAGTATTATTTGATGTTACATAATCCAAAATCGCCCCCTGAGGATATCCGCCAATTTTAGCGGAAACATCTGCATCAAAAGTTATTAATCCACCGTTTTGCAAAAAGCAAGTTTGTGATGACATCATATAAAACATTCCGTTAAAGTCCTGACCCCACGGAGGTAAACCGCCATCAGCAGGTGCCTTCATTGTCATTCCCGGAAAACCTTCCTGTATAGACGCATAGTTTGAACCCGTTGCGTTATCAGGAATTGTGTTGCGCAACCCCTCATTTGCGATTGGGGCTTTTAAAGGTGTTGGTGTTATCATATCTGTAGATTTCATTTGCTACTCCTTTATATGTATCTGCCATCCCAGAATGGGGCCGTATTGAAGGGCATAAAACCCGTATTTGTAAACCCGAATATTGTTGTCTGGTCTAATAAATAAATCTTGTCTAAAACCCCCACCGGCGTCGGTAGAAAGGTTCTTGAATATATCAGGGCAAGTTCCTCATCGGTCGGTTCAAAGTTCAAAACATAATAAACCGACATATCAAAGTTATCTTTTATAACAGCTGCGTTTGCTGTGGCCGTTGCGTGTTCTTTGAAAATGAAATTAAGGTATTTGTTAATCTCTGGTACAGTTCCATTAGATTTAATAAGACTTAGTTTACCAAGTATCAAATGGCGAAAAAGTTCTGTCGATAGGGTTATTTGTTCTCCGTTGACGTTATAAATCCTTGATACATCCAGAATTTTTCCCCAGAGATTAAGCCCCCAGTCGTTCGCGGTTTGGATATTTAGAAAGTCTTCAACAATCTTTTGCCAGAATTCATCAAGATTTGCATTATACCAGTCATTTTTTTGGGTTATAAGACTTTTCAGCCTGTCTGCCTTTTCATATTGCCATATGATGTTTTCTATAAGATTTGTTTCAAATGTAAAAACATTATGAATATTAAAGTTACTCATTGATACTGACCGTTATATTTTCTGCTGTTATTGCCGGCGTTTCAGAAGCAAAAATGTTGATAGGGTATTGAGAAAGCTCCCCATCTGCAAAAACGATTGTTATTACATCGTTTTTGACAGGATTTCCGGTTATTGAAATCCCATAGTCTGACAATTCTGCTTCATCACTGTTTAATAACCAGCTTGAACCATTATAAATAAAGTTATAAGTGCCGTTTGCTTCGGCCTTTGACGCAAAAGTTTGCGAATTAACGCTTGCCCACTCTGTACCCGATGTTACAGAAGCCTTCTTGATAGTTGCTACCGCATGCGGTTTTGGTGTCATTAACCCGATTTCAACCTGTAAGGTTTGTATGTTTGAGATTTTTGAATTAATCACACTGCCTATCACAAAAGGAGATATGAGGCTTCTTATCCCGATTTTTGGAATGCTTTCGCTCTGATAAGCGTTATTGAAATATTCGACAACTGTATTAGTAATAAGTTCTCCGAGATTAGCGCTGGAATTGTTATTGCTTGTTGCATTAACTGTTATTTTGAACGGAACCTGTTCCGCTGTCTGGAATGTGACACTTGATGTTGAATTATAGGTTTTATCGGTTACTGTGACTGTCGTATTGCCACACCAGCCGCAGCCGGCGGATTTGACTTCATACAGGGCATAGGCAACATCTTCACTATTTCCGCCATTTACGCACACATAAATGCTGTGAGGCGGTATTGTTATATTATCTAGTACTAGCTCATAATCGTTCGGGTTATCATAAGCGTAAACGTCTTTGACGTTTTCAACTGCATAACAGGCGCTGGCATAATTACCAAATAAAGCACTACCGCTGAAAATAGAGGCCAGTAACCTCGCTTTTAGTGAGGCGTCACTTTCTAACGTACTACCGACCGTAGCAGGTGCCGTATTTGTGATAGTTTCCCAGCCGTTTACACCGGTTGTAGAGCTTGCAACAATATTTGTCAATTGCCCTGTGCCGAGTTCAACCGCTCCGGTTTTAGAACAAATAAATATTCCTGAACTGCTGCCGGTATCGTCTATTATTATCTCACTTTCGGCAAGCCAGATAACACCGTCGGAGGTCGAAGCTTCCGAATTTGCAGGGATAACCGTATCCGGAACCCCAGTTACTGTGACCGGTACCCTTGACGCTGTTGCGGAGTTTCTGTAAATATCAAAATTTGCTGCCCAGGCGTCCAGAGCAGTTCCGCTCGCCAGTGATATATTTATCAATGCGTTTGCGATTGTTGCATTAAAATTAATTGTTGATTGACGAGCTGTTGTTTCCGTATCAATCAATCGCCCCTGCGGGGTGGCGTCTTCCAGTGATAAATCCTGCCCCAGTGCTGATTGGTATTCGCTCTGAACAGTTTCTTTTATATCTGCCGTATCGGGAATAATTACCCCGTTATCAGAAAATGTATAATTACCGGTATAAGGTATGTTCGCTGCCATTGTGTACTCCTTTTACCCCTGTAGTGCTATCTGGCCGTAATCGGTTTTTACTTCAACCGTATAAGAATAAATCCCGTCCTCTGTCTTTGCATTATAATTTGAGACTTCCTGTACCGAGTCTGTGTTTTCAAGTTCTGTTAATAGCTGGTTTTGAAATAAATCCGGATAACAAGGGCTTGAAAATATTGTGTTAAAAAAGTCGATACCTTTTTCGGTATCGTAAATCAGTTCGCCTTCCACAGTTTGGGATTTGTTCACTAAAATATCTCCCATGGCGTTTAGGTCTGTCTTTATCCCTATATTGTTTGAATTATCAAGGTATATATCATTATTGCTGTCTATGCCGATTGTTTTCATGTTTTTTGCTCCTGTAAAGCTTACGCTATTGCGGTGCTCCCGTGCTACCCCCGCCAGGCTCTACTCCAGAATGGGTATGCGATTTCCCGCTTATTCCGGCAGAAATAACATCGGTATTCGATGTAATCGTGTCTGTTGCTATAATTGAACCGTTCACCTGTAAATTTCCGTTAATTACCGTTTGTAGCGTGGTGATTGTTGCCTGTCCGGGTATTACACTTATTTTTGTTGTGCCGTCCAATGATGTAAGTATGACGGCATTTTTATCTTCTTCCGCCAGCTCAAACCCGTTCACCTTATCAGGAATAAAAAAGCTGTCTTTGTACCTGTGGATTTGATAGCTTGCCGGTGCAAATACCTGTAATAGCTGTTTGAATACCGAAATGTCCCTGTCTGCTGCCACAATCCAGCCCGTATCTCCCTGATTTATCGGGAAACTGAAAGTAAATCCGCCCCCTGACATCATCAATACAGGAATATTTTCCAGAGGTTTCTTTGTGAGCTTTTCGCCGGTTGAGGTTATACTCTGGTTAAGTATCTGAACGCTGGCCCTGTTTGTTGTACGGTCATATGAGATTATTTGTGCCGGCGCTACTTTTTCCAGCTTTTCAAGCGCTTTTCTGATTGCAAAATCTGTTATACCTGCCTGGGTACCTACATTAGCGGGCGTGTATGCAGGGATTGAGATTGTTTCGTTTTCGTTTGGCATTTATAATACTCCGGACGCTTTTGCTGAAATATTGCAATAGAACTGCTGTTCCCGGCTTGCAAAATCAAATCCCAGCTCGTATATCTGATAAAATCCGTTTATTGCGGGCAATTTGATACTTTCAACTTTTATCCACTGCCCCGGGGCAAATGACGGGTCTAAAAGGCATTTAACCTTTACTCCGTACTGGTCAGGTTCCGGAAGCCCTATCATACCACTGTCTTTTGAAATCACACGCACTGAGCGGGCGTCTGACGGCGGTTTTGTTATCTTGTCGACAACCTTTATCACTCCATTATCTTCAAACATTGTGACATCTTCAAGGGTATTAAATTCTTTTATCAGACCTGCTTTTGACCCTGTAAAGTTAAAGATGTCGATTGTCTTTTGACTTGTTGCCTGCCATTCAAAGGATAAGCCAAGATTATTTGAGATACTCTGTGCGAGTTCTTTGCTCGTGGTATTTGTGCCCCCGTAGCTTATCGGTATTCTGTTGGAATAATAAAGGCTAAGTGCCTCAATATTAAGCCAGGTATCTGGCAGGTCTGACGGCAGGGCTTTTGTGATGTCACCTGAAAATATCTTGCCCCAGCCTGTGTTTGTATAACCTGCATAGATATTTATTTTCTTTTTGACTTTTGGCCGGACATAAGGGCTTGTGAATGTGGTTAAAAACTCAACATCCGATTGTGTAAGGTTCGCAACAGAAAGCTTTGCGTCAGATTGCATGCTGCCGGCTTTTCTGTTGACAGTTCCGCGTATTGCCAGCCCCTCAAGCCGTTTTAGCTCCTTTTTCCCGTTATCCTCTGTCTCTACTTCAATAAAGCATACACGTCTATTCTGCATTGATAAATTCATCCTGTGTCAGAAAATAAAGCTTGCAGGTTTCTCCGAAATTTTCAAAGTTCGGATAATTGTCATCTTGCGTTTCAAAAATAAAATTGCCTCCGATAAGTTCCTGCATATATTCATAAGGTACAACAGGTTGATTCGGGAAGCACATAAAAGCCTCCCCAATCTGTTCGGAGTTCACAAAAACACTCATAAAAAGTGCGTCATTTACTGTCTGTAAAAGTATGTGAATGCTGTTTTCAAGCTCATCTACAATAATATCAAATTCCTGATTAGCATTATTTTTATTAAGTTCTATCTCGTATGTGCTCATCGTAATATTTTAGTCGCATGGCTATTTGCATGTTTATATTTTTTGTTCTACAATTTGAAAAAAATTTTAGAGTAAGATTTTGTATGGAAAGGGTTAAGAATGGAATTTATTGAAAAAGTTAATCAGTTGAAAGAACGTGCTGTTAATTTAAGAGATAGTCTTGAAACCGAAGAAGCAACAAAAAACGCATTAATTATGCCATTTTTAAATACACTTGGTTATGACGTTTTTAATCCTCTTGAAGTAGTTCCTGAATTTGTTGCTGACAGCCGACTAAAAAAAGACGAAAAAGTCGATTATGCCATCATGAAAGACGGAAAACCAATTATTTTAATTGAGTGCAAAAAGATTGATAATGATAAACTTGATGTAAAAAAACACGCAGGGCAGTTATTTAAGTATTTTACTGCAAGTAAAGCTAAGTTTATAATTTTAACTAATGGTCTAGTTTACAAATTCTTTTCTGATATTGAAGAGCCGAATGTCTTAGATAAAGAGCCATTCTTTACATTTAATCTGCTGGAATTCAAGGAAAATCAAATAGAGACACTGTCGGAATTTTGTAAAGACAACTTTGACCTTGAAAAAGCATACTCTAACGCCGGTGATTTAAAATATATCAAACAGTTTGAAGAAGTTATAGAAAACGAATATAAAACACCTTCCGACGATTTTGTAAGGTATTTGATTAATAAATCTGGAGTTTGTGACGGCAGAATTACTGATAAAGTTATTGAAAAACATAAAAGAACCACCGTTGAAGCTTTTAATCTTTTTATGTCGAAGGTTATGAAAACTTCGCTTGATTTCAATCTTGCGTCAAAACAGGAAGAAAAACAAAATAAAAATGAAGTTATTACAACTTTGGAAGAACTTGAAGGCTATGCTATAGTAAAAAGCATTTTGAATGGGTTTGTAGATATTGCAAGACTTGCATATAGAGATAATTCAAGTTATTTTAATGTATTGCTGGATAACAGTATAAGAAAAACAATCTGTAGATTGTATTTTAACCGTTCCCAGAAATATATTGCGTTTTTAGATGGAACGAAAGAGGTTAAAACCCCTATTAATTCCGTTAATGATATTTTCCAATTCTCGGAACAGATTAAAAACAAAATTGATGAATTTACAGCTGTGAAGAGTAATTAATTGAAAGGAGTTTGTAATGGAAACTTACGAAGCAAAAAAACACTGGTGGTTCTGGACGGTTCCAGCATTTATATCGATATTATTTATATGGACGCTTATTATTCCAATCTGGGCTATGCTATGGGCAATTCTCAGATGGAATTTAGATAAAATTGAGATTAAAGACGGGTGTTTATACTCACGAATGGGTATTATTTTTATTGATAAAAAGACTATTCCGCTTGAACAAATTAGTTTTGTATCAGAAAAAGCAGATATAATCTCTCAATGGTTAGGTTTCGCTTGTGTTCAAGTCAATTCTTCCGCTTTTGGTAAAGCTATAGAATATCCTTGTATTGCTAAACCTTCTGAATTTATTAGATTTATTAATGAACATAAAAAATAAAGCTATATTAAGTCCTGCCGCCCCAAATAGCACTCTTTATCCAGCTTTTATTAACAGGAGTTGCTTGCTTCACGCCACTATTGACGCGTGAAGCATTGGCTTTTCTACGGACTTTTTGCGGTGGCATTTTGGCATAGGTTGGTGTAACCTCCTGTGCCTCTCTGAATGAAATTGAATATAAAGTCTTGTCAAAAACCTGTCCTGTTATTTCATGCGGTTTTGAAGCGATTATGACCTTATCTATAACTTTATTTTGAGCTCTTATTGTAAGGATTGTCCCTGATAAATAAAGCTGTTCTAACTGCTTTAATGTCATCATATCATCGTTTGCGATATATGCCTGAATTGTTGCCCGTTTTGGCTCAAATATCTCATGGTCAACAATAACAGCACCAGTTTCCAGCGGATGTTCAAAAACTTTTGCGGTATCTTCTACCGCAATACGTTCAATCTGCATATTCTGCAGGACTTCCGTAAGATTTTCACCGACCTTTGTCCAGACAACGAATTTTCTTACATCCGCGTTGCTGTTTGATATTAATAAAACTAAATTTGTCGCCTGTATTAGTGTTGAACCTATATTCATACGCGTAATCCGTTATCATGTTCACTTATATTATTAACGGCATTAGCAACCCCTTTCGGGTCGCTTGCCTGTGTTTGAATATTAACAGAATTGATATTTACTACTTTTTGTGTTGATGTCGATGTATTTTTAACATTTTTATTATTGTTTTCATTGATTGCCTGGGTCTGGTTATATGTTGCAGACGCACCTGCAGGAACGGCATTCATTTTGCTGTTGTTTGCCTTTTTCATTACTTGTTGTCCTGTTGTTACAGCCGTATAAACTCCGGTTATCGGGTTACTCATTCCTATTAATTTTTTTATCGGTTCCGGAAGACCATCCCACATGGATTTTAGTTTATTTGCAAGTTCTACAAATTTGCCGCCTAAAGACTTTATCCAGTCTATAGCACCAGTAATCCATTCTTTCAACGAATTAAAGAAATTCAGGCAGTTTTGACGGACTTCTTCAACATTAAAGCCCATTCGTTTTAAAATATCTCCGATAAGACTATCTCCACCTTGAAGAAATACAATAAAATCCTGTACAATTGTAATTAAGACTGTTATTGCCGTAATAATCGCTATAATTGTTAATACAACAGGATTAGCAAGCAAAAAGCCTATTGCAATATTTAATAATTTAATAACACTGATTACTCCCGTAATAGCTACTGTTACAGCTACAAAGGTCGCAATAATCTTAACAGCACCCTCATGTTCTGCAAGCCAATCGGTTATGGTACGTATTGCTTTACTTACTGCGGTTATTGCAGGTAGAAGCAGGCGGGATATTGTACCGAATATAGCTTCTGTTCCCATTCTTATATCCTGCTGAACCTGCCTGTAATCCCGCATTCGCTCTATATCTTCTTTGGTGTATAGCTTGTACTTGCTTGCGCGCTTCATCTCCTCTCTGTAACGCTCAACACCCTGTATCAAAAGACGTGTGGTGCCTTCATCTATACCGAGTGAGTTTGCCAAATCCCATTTTGCCGCATCGCTTTTCAATGTTTCCATTTTTCGCGCAACATTTTCGAGTGTTTGGGTCGGGTCGGCTTCTGTTCTTATTCCGTATTTGGCATATTCTTCTTTATTTGTGCGGATATTTTCTACACTTGAGGCACTTCCTTCGGTTGTCCCGCCAAATCTCTGAGCGGCATTGCCGAGTTCCTGTAATTTTTCTACTGCTATACCCGCTTTTTGGGCTAAAAAGTCTAACTGTTCCGCTTCTTCATAAAATTGAAGACTCTTTTTGACTGCTACTCCCACACTCGCAATAAGCCCGACTGTTTTCATCAGGTTGCCGAAATTCTTTTTTAAAGCAAGAAGCTGGTACTCGCTCTGCCCTTTCATTTTTTTGACAGAATCACCGAAAAGTTTGACCTTTTTATTTGCTTCATCAAGGTCGGCTTTTATACTTTTATATGTGTCGGAGTCTTCAAGATTTTTCTTTTTGAGGTCATCTAAAGCCCATTCCAAATCCTTAACCCGCTTTTGGTATTTATCCAGTTCTTTTTCGTTGTTTTTGAGGTTTTGTTCAAAATCCCTCAAACCCTCCGAATTAAATCCTATGGTGAAAACATCCAACAGTGTTGCCATATTTTATTATTCCTTCATTGCAGCTTTTGAAATAAGGTACTCGTTATATTTTGTAACCGCTTCCGCCTCGTACATTAACATCGCGTCTTCTAACGTGTAGATTGTTCGGAGTTCGTGGAGAGTTGCACGCCCGCTGACAATAATCTGTCCAATAAATCCGTCAATATTCCGGAAGCTTTCGACTCGGCAAGGGAGAGACCCTTGTTCAAGAAACTCAAGACCTTGCCTTGCTCGAAAAAATCGTAATTATATTGAAGACATTCTTGTTCCAACTTCATTAAGGTTTGAAAATCCGGCACGTGGTTATCAATTATTGCTTTTGATATTAAAGGCACATTTGCCCGCCCGTCCGTATAAACCCGCTCACAGTAAGATAACATCTTAAATGCCATTTCCTCCGCCTGTGAGTACTGACTGATTAACGGCACTAACCCCGTCGGAAGTTTAAATATTACCTCCTGCGCTACCGTACAAGGCATTTTTGAGATAATAAATTTGTAACCGTTTATTTCAACAGTTTTAGGCTCTAATAATGAACCGCTTGAAGGTGTTAGATTTTGGGCTGGTTGTTTTGGGGCCTCCCCCTTATAGTCTTTGCGTAAATTGAACATAAAAAAATCTCCCTATCCATGACACTTGAAATTTTATCGAAAGAGAGTTATAATATATTACATAGGGGGAAGCCCTAAAGAAATAGCTCTTCCTTAGGACTTCGCTTAGTACCCTATATGAAAAGATAAATTAAATTTAAAAGTGCTATCAGTACCTTGATGGCACTTTTTATTATTTGTCTTTTCATTTAACCACCCCCTTTCCACCGATTTCTTAGTAAAATACGTGTGTGGGTTGGAAGTGATGGGCACTTACCCTAGGTTTATTATAACATAAAATTATACAGCGTCCTCAAAGACAAACCCGTAGGTCTTTGTCTTTATTCTGCCGTCGCCGCCATATTGATAACCTACGGCACCATTTTTGATTATTCCGTTCATATAGGTTTTGCAAACCCCTGTAACAGGGTTTGTGACGACAAGCTGAATGATGTCCTTTTTCGGAAAACGGTTTTTGGACGCTCTGTTTGCATTAAACAGTATGTCTAAAAGGCTTTCCTCAACAGTATTCGGAATGATAGGAACCTGTGTTTCTATACCGTTCACGGTTTTCCACCAGATTAAGTCACCGTTCACGCCCGAGGCATTGCCGGCAATTTCCGTATTTCCCGTAACACCTACGTCGCTGTCGTCAGGAAATGCCATAAACACTATCCCTACCGGGTAAGTTATTGATGCTGTAAGACGAACCTTTACGCCTATGCTTGATGTATCTTGCATTGTTTATTCTCCTTTTATTGTTAGATTAAGATATTTGAACCTTCAACCTTACGAATTACATCATTTTTCAGGTAGATAAGCGTATACTCTCCAACATAAACCGTTGCATTGCCGGATGTTTCAGTTCCGATTTCAACGTTGAATAAATATCCGTTGTTCTGGACATCAAGCCATGCATTCTCATCACCCGTAAGCTGTGTAATATAAGCTTTTTGCGAATTGGTCAACTCTTTTCCACCCGAAAATACGTGGTTGTTAAAGGCTTCTGAACAGTTGTTTTGTAACACTCCGGTTAATATCGCAACTCCCTCTTTATCAGCAGATATAAAATCAAGTCCAAGAAATGCATTTAACATATCGGTTGTTATTGCGTCTTTTAGCCACGCTTCATTATCATAGATGGCACTGTCTGTACCGTCCGCATTAAATCCGTTCTGGTAAAAAGCGATGGTTTTTCCTGATTTTTGAGTTTGACCGTTGTAGTTAATACAAAGGTTATCAAGAGTCTGATATAATGTGCCGTCATCGTTCCCGACAGAAACTGCCTGTTGAGGAAACTCCTGAAACATATAGTTTTTTACACCGTTTACTTTGCTGTAATCTGTTGTTGCAGGCAAAACAGCACTCATCAGCCATGCGGGGTTAATTCCTTCTATGCCGTAGTTGATATTATAATGCGATGTCATACCTTCATATTTTGCGGCGGTTTCTATGCCTTCTGTATAGTTGACCGCTCCTAAGTCAAAACAGAAACGGTAATTGTTATTTTGTTCCGATGTCCATGCGCCGATTAAATCCAGATTTGAATATGCGTCTGAGGCATCCAGAAAACCGAAAGTTAAAAAGTTTGTGCTTAAATCAATGGTTTTGTTTAAAATATCCTCAACAGTTTGCTCGGCTGTACCGTTTGAGAGAATTGGCGCGCCTGCTTTATCCCAACCGAGAAGTGATGACAAATCGCTTCCGCTTTTTGGAGCTTCTACATAATTAATCTCATTTGCTCCTGTTTCGCCGCCTTTTAATTCAAAAGAGGAATTCGCTGCGTTATATGTAACTGTTGCGTTTGTCCATAATGCGCCGCCGCTTTCGTTCTTTCTGATTGCTGTCTGCAATGCTGTTGCTATATCCGCATAAGCTTCGATTGTTGTGAGGTTTACCTCTGAAACGGTGTAAGAGGTTCCGCCCAGATTTATAACCATTGCACCATCATCTACTGCCTTAAATGTTGCAAGCGGTGTTAGTTTTTCTGTTGAATACATATAAGGCGCAAGAGCTTCAAAAGAATATCTCATAAAGGACATTTTTTTAGCCTGATTTGCTTTTTTAGAAATCCAGCCGAAATATTCGCTTGCAAATTTAGCCTCAGCAGACAATGCACCTGCAAATGCAGAGACATCAGCGCTTGATGTAAATTCATATACCGTGTTCGCCGCAAATAGCGGGTTTGTTGTGAATACTCGGGGGATTAAGTCTTTTCTTGCGGCAGCCTCTGTATTTGCCACAACAGACGTAATCGCCACGTATTTGGTGATTGGAATAGTCATTATATTTTCTCCTTTGGTTTAAACCCTATAAATGCCTTTTTCTCTGATGTTAGAAATTTTGCTTACATTAGTCGTAAAGCTATCCGTATAAAGGAATGTACAGTCAAAATACGGCAGGAATTGAAAGTTCTCATCATCATTCAGGATATTCTGGTCTGTTATCCCGCCCGACCTGTATTGTGCATACCCCAGAGCAGCAAGCTCATTTATCCCCTCATATGATTGGATGTAGTTCTTTATAACTTTCACAATATCCGCACCGTTGTAAGTGCCGGGAATATCTGACGCAAGCTCACGGCGGGTTGCGGAAAATCTTATATTAACTTCCTGCTTTACGGAATTTGTTTTGATTATCTGTTCATTTTGTGCTTGTTTAGTATTATATTGCCGTCCAAGCTGGTCTATTGACAGTATCGAAATAAATACTGTCGGGGTTAGAATATTAACCTTAAAAACCTGCATAAGCTGACGGACTTTCCAGCCTTTTATACCAAAAGCTTCAAGTGCCGACTTTGTAATTGTTATAAAATCACTAAATATCTGATTCCGGGTTTTGTATTGTGTCAGTTCCGCCATTTTTCCGTAAACTCTTTATTTCAACTATTAATACTTTTGCCCAACCATTCGTTTTATACCAATTTTTGTTCTCAACAATTTCATAAGTCCGGTTGTTATATACAATTCTGTCAGGTTGTAGCTTCTCAGCTATACTCTGCATTAATGCAGGACAGAAGACCGTTTCGTAATTGTCATCTAAATTAAGCCCGAGTTGTTCTCTTATTTTGCTTGAAACGGGTTGTATTGAACCAGTCAGAGTTACAGGTGCTGCAAATTCCGGCACGTCACGACCCATTTCGTCTATTGTTGATTTTATAAACCGGTAAAACTGAAATGGTTTGTTACATCCTAATATTGCCGTTGAAGCCATTGCTACAGGCAGTAAACTCAATGTCATTTTTTTGTAACCTCATATTGTACGGTATTAAACATAATTCCTGACGAATTTAACGGCTTTGTTGAAGAATTTTTGCTTTGGCTTTTATATTGCTTATTCCTCATCGAAATTGTGTTCGCCGATAAAGGAGGAGTTTGAATTTTCTTTATTTCTTCCTGAATTATCCCCTGTTCCCACAAGCCAAGTCTGTTTGTTGCCTGTTCCATTGTTTGACGGCCTTCAAATACCCGTAAAAGTTCTTGAAGAATTATCTGCTTTCCTTCTGACCCTTGAATGCGTTTCTTTGCGTTATCCATAAACGGCCGCGGCGGAATTACTATATGCAAATTTTCTGTTGTCTCTTTTAAATGTATCCCTGCATAATGTAAAAATGCCCGCTGTTTTGGGGTTACTTTCTGGTTTATTTCAACTCCGTAATTCTGGACAGCTGCTATTCCTGCAACAGGCGTATCTGCGTCATATCTTGTATTCTCGAACCAGCCCGCCTTTATTTCAAAGTCGTCCAATTCTTTCATTAAATGGTTCCAGAGTTTGATATTCTTTTTTCTGCCCATTTTTGCTCCTATGCCCGCTTTTTAAAACACTCTTTCCAGGCTTCCAGCAACATAAAACGGGACGGCGGTTAGTGTTTCAAACAATGCCAGAAGTTCAAGTCCGTAAGGGGTTTGTGCCAGCCAGTACGACCACATATCCATTGACGGGATTTGTACATAGCTGACATTAACCTCTCCCACTGCCGCGCTCGCTACAAGGCCACCTTGTCCAGACTGTCCTGTTTGGTTTTTATACATCAAGACGGATAAATGAGCAGTTAGCAGATAAATAGCCGTTTTGCGTTGTTCATCAGCCAGCCTGCCGCAGTTTTTTATTGAAATAAACGTTTTAGCCTGTCTGAATGCAACAGGGCAGATGTTTTTGTATTCCTCTGTGTTGAACTCGGGATATTCGTTATAAAATTCTGCAAGGCTTACCGTAACAACGTTTGTCATGTGTTATTCTCCCTCTGTATCGGGTGCTTTTTTATTTGCTTTCTTGTAATCGTCTTTTGTGAGCTGTTTTGATTTGTCTTTACTCATTGATTTTGTAGTTTTTTCAATATTAGGTTGGGTGTTAAAGTATTTGACAATTCCGTTTTCAAGGTGTCTTTGAAAATCTTTGTTTGCTTTTAATATATCCAGCTGGGCAGCACTGACCTGTGTCAAAACACCTTCGGGCGTTATCAGATTGGAATTTGTGACATCCGCTCCGCCTTTAACTTCTACTTCTGCTGAAACAATATTCAGATTGTCTGACGTGCCTTTAACATACTGTGTATAAATCTGTGTGTTTGCAAGTTTTGATAATATATACGGCATTTATTCCCCCTTTTGTTCTTTTTTCAATTCTTCAATTATATTAGCTTTAGTTTTAGCTTTGATGCCTTTAGATTTTGCATAAGCTAGCAAGTTTTGCCAGTTCATAGTTCCAAAATCTATAGGTGCTTTTGCCTCTTCATCTGCAGGTGTTGAAACTTTTATTTTCTCCTGCTCAATAACTATAAGATTTTTATTTTGAAAGCCTATAAAGTTTTTATCCGATTTCAAATTTTTAAAATCTGTTTCTAAAAGGTAATTTAAGCCTTTTTTAACCAGAATGTCCGAAAATATGTTATCTTCGAGCTTTGAGATTATTTTAATCATTTATTCCCCCTTTTGTTAATTCGAAAAATATCCCATGCTCCCCCCTTGCTCCCTAAAACAGGGAGCAGTAGAGGAGGGGATATGTTAAATACCTGAATATCTGACAACACCTAAAGGCTGTTGTACAATAATACCGGCTGTTGCTGATGCGTAATCTTCAATAATAACTTTAGCTTTCTTTTCCATACCTACAAGGCGTAGAATGTCTTGTACATACTGTTTGATAGTATCAGTTCTGCCAATTTTGTCAGCGTGAAGATAAAATACATTTGAACCGCCGTTAGCTCCGTCCATTTCCGGAGATGCAACAATACGAATATTCGGATATGTTTCTTTTATCCAGGTTGATACTGACTTTGTACCTAATTCGTTCATTGTATTAAGATACTGCATTGAAGCAAGCGACAACGACATTGTGAAAGCATCACGTATCGGGTTGAAATGACCTCTTAACTGGGTTTGCAGCTGACCTACTGCAGTTATAATATCTGCTGTGATTTCAAGGAAGGTTTTTGAAGCCCAGCTTGTCAAACTTTTTGCACCTTCGGCAACAGTTCTGTATGGCGTAAGGTTCGGGTCATTCAACAAGCCGTAAGTTTTGTTTTGTCCGTTTGAATAACCGTAAAAGCCTACATTGTTGTGTTCAATCGCTAAGCTTTCGGCTACAGCTTCTTTTTTCTGACCTTGAGTATCAATTCTCATTCTGGAAGCTCGCATCGCTTCTAAGTACCCTACTTCAAGCCCTTCTTCAAATCTCACGATAGAACGTGTTACAAAGTTCTGGTTCCAGCTTGCAAGCGGGATATTTGCTGTATCTGTGTAAGGCTGCGCTTTACCGGTTCTTTCAAGAGCTGTTGTTACGATTTCTTCGTCTTCAAATGAACCTGCAATAGTACGACCGACAATCTCATCGATTGTTCTTGCCTGTGTCACATACTCTACAGCTTCAGGTGCCCAGTATTGGAAGAACTGGACGGGGTTTGTGATAGTAGGGGTAGTTTGCAGAGGTGCTGCCACATCCATTGCGTAGGCGTTGCTGTAGATTGAACGCATGTCACGCATTACAGCAGAATCCATCGAAATACCGAATGCAGCCAAGTCTTTTGAAGTTACTTTAAGACCTTTTTCACGCATATAATCAAAGCTGAAAGGTTTGACCTCTCCTGGCTTCATATCATAGCGAATGGGAGTTGTTTGTTTTTTCATCTTTTTTATTCTCCTTTAAAATTAATTGCCTAACTCTAAGACTGCAATATCGCCGGCATTACCTGAATGCTTGATAAATTGAGCATTCGGAATAACAACAGAGCTTTCAGGAACCGCTTCTGTATTTACATAAGCGTTAATTTTTCCTGTGGCTTTGTCATAAGCTGCGATATTACCCACACTAAAAGCAGAAGCCGGCTTTATATTAATATGTCCGAAAGTGCATAACCCGCCCTGGGAACCATCAGGTAAATTCAAAGTCGGTTCAAGGTTCATATAGTTAGCATACATTTTAGGGTTAACCAAAACGCCTGCAAATACACCTTCACCGCCTAGCATCGCAGTTCCATCTTGTAAACCGTAAGTAAATGCACAGGCAAATCTCGGAGAGTTGGTTACGACATCTACACCGCCCGAAAAAGCTGTTGCCGTGATGTTTTCGTCGGAAGAGGCCAGAGCAATAGAGTTCCCCTCTGTACCTTCAACTAATGCAGTAAGGTTCAATGTAGTTCTGCTTACGCTTGCAATTACATCGGTTAAAGGTGTGGTTGTACCTGCATAGTAGTCTGTGCCTTCTTCTCCTTCACCATTAATCGTTTTTTCAAGTGAAGTAATTGTATTAGCTACAACAGAACCGATTTTAATATCATTAGCCTGCGCCATATCTGTTTTAAATCTGTAAACAACAGACCCGATTGTTACGGTATCGCCATCAGCAGGGTTATCAGTAAAAGCCAATGAGCCTTTTGCGGCGGCTGCTTTTTGTGTGGTATTGGAAAGCAGGATGTACGGGGTTTCTCTGCGCGGGCTGTCGTCTGCGTATTCTCCCTCAACACCTGCTGCAAGGTTTGAATAAATTTGTTTTTGAAACATTTTAATATCTCCTTAATTTCTATTTTTGTGATTTATAAGCTTTTAGAACAGCACTCGGCTCATCAGCTTTGAACATACTGTCAAATGTTGTCTTTACTGTTGAGCGTACTTTTGCTCTAAGGTAGCCGTCAAGTGAGTCATAAGAATTTTTAATATCCAGCTTGTCGCATGCGTATTTAACCACCTGCGGAATAGTCATTGATGAATATCTTGAATTATCACCGATTAGAGGTCTGATACGCTTAATGAGAGCATCTTTTTTTGCAAGATATTTAATTGCAGCATCCATTGAAACCGGTTTATCCTCTTCATCGTCCTCATCTTCATCTTCGGCTTTTTTAGGTTCTTCTTCCGGGTCTTCATCACCGCAAGGTTTATCTTCTTCATCTTCTGCGGGCTTGTCTTCTTCCTCGTCTTCATCGTTTGCGCCTGTTTCAGAAGAATTGTAGCCGAGCTCTTCAAGTTTTTTTGTAAGCGTTCTGAATTTTTCTTCTTCACCACCTTCAAATTCTGATGCCGGTTTCATAGCTATTGCATCCGCTTCTCTTAAAACTTCGCGCTTGTCAATATCTTCATCTGTCACAGGTGGGATTTGTTCCTGTTCTTCTTCACCACCCTGATTGATTTCGATGTTTACATCTTCGTCCATTGCTGAACGTTTTTTTAGGTTTTTAGCCATTTCGTCTGTCTCCTTTTTTTGTATCTTTGCGCGCAAGAAACAACTTGATTATGAAGATAGAAGATAAACTTGTAGCGTCCGTCATCAACGGACTCAAAGCACTCTACGGTCAGGAAGTCCCTGAAAAGATGGTGCAGTTGCAAAAAACGAAGAAAGAATTTGAAGGACATCTGACTTTGGTCGTGTTCCCTTTCCTGAAAATGTCAAGAAAAGGACCGGAACAGACGGCGCAGGAAATCGGTGAATATCTGAAGGCAAACGATCCGGCTGTAGCAGCGTTTAATGTGATAAAAGGGTTCTTGAACCTGACTATTGCGTCGGCTACCTGGATTGAACTGCTCAATGAGATTCAGGCTGACGAGCAATATGGTCTGGTAAAAGCTACCGAAACTTCTCCGTTGGTAATGATCGAGTATTCTTCTCCGAATACAAACAAACCGCTTCACTTGGGACATGTGCGCAATAACCTTTTAGGTAACGCATTGGC
>ENA-ORTS01000272-ORTS01000272.1-human-gut-metagenome-genome-assembly--contig:-NODE-272-length-44091-cov-3.064470_pt1 | contig 44091 bp, 49 predicted proteins | sample MGYA00241911_ERZ509186 | MGnify/ENA primary metagenome ERZ509186 (study PRJEB26280, sample SAMEA2338852) | human gut metagenome | biome: human gut; feature: human-associated habitat; material: faeces...
TTCGAACGACTATATAATTGTTTTGGTGAAATAATAAAGCCGTTCGGCTATATTTAATATATAATTATATTAATATGAGTGTTCGAGAAGATTTAAAAATACTGCTAGTAAAAGAAAAAATGACACTTACTGAACTAGCCATAGAGGCTCAGCGTGTTTCCGGGAAGAAATATACAGTTCACACCCTATCCCAAAAGTTAGTTAAAAGTTCAATGAAGTATGATGAATTAAAGTTTCTGGCAGGGGTTCTTGGATACAGAATTAAATTTGAAAAGGTAGAACAGGAATAAGATATTTAGTTAAATTAAAAAAGGACGTACTGAAAAGTACGTCCTTTCAAACTTGCAAGTATGAAAATTCAATTATTTGCCGTTAACAACAGTTTTGAATTTTTTACCAGCAGAAAATGCAGGAACTGTTTTAGCAGGGATTTTAATTTCTTTACCAGTTTGTGGGTTTCTGCCAGTTCTAGCTGCTCTTTTACGTGCTTCAAATGTACCGAAGCCAACTAAAGTTACTTTTTTACCTTTAGCTACAGTTTTTTGAACTGTTTCTACCCAAGCGCTGATAACTTCAGCAGCTTCTTTTTGAGTAACATTAGCTTTTTTTGCAACTTCTTGTACTAATTCTTCTTTGTTCATGATAAAACTCCTTCTCTTATGTACATGCCTTATTATAGCGAATATTTTATTTTGCGCAAGTACTTTAAGCAATTTTAACACTTTTTAACCTGAAAAAACATCTGTTTAGTGTATTTGGGCGTTTCTTTCAGCTTGAAAAGTAATGAAACGTTATATTTGCTTACTTTTTTTTAAATTTTTGGTACAATATAACTTGAAGAAGATTTTCGAAGGGGATTTAAGTTTTTAGCTATGAAGGAAAGGATAATTCTATTTACAATTATTTTCGGGCTCGGAGTGTTCGTTTATATTTTTCAGAGTTACTTTAATACGGTCTGGGGACTGGCATTTTTGTGTCTGTGTATGACGATTTATGCACTGTTTGCTAATCTTGCCTATACTCTTAAAAAGCGTATAATGAAAAAATACCCTCAGGTTATAAATGAAGACTATAAACCTTTTGTGAGTGTTCTTATTCCTGCGCATAATGAGGAAAGCGTTATATCATGTACTGTGGAAAATATCCTGTGTCTGAATTACGAGAAGTTTGAAGTTATTGTAATAGATGACAGAAGTACTGATAATACAGCCTCGGTTATAAAAGATCTGGAAAGAAAGTATGATAAAGTTAAGGCTCTTATTCGTCAACAGGGGGCGTTTCCTGGAAAGTCTGCAGTTTTAAATGATGCTTTTAAGATTGCAAGAGGCGATGCCGTTCTTATTTTTGATGCTGATGCAACGGTAGAACCAGACTTTCTCTCAAAGCTTGTGCCCGAGCTTGAGCCGAAAGATGTTGGAGCTGTTCAGGCAAGAAAAGTTATCCGAAATAAAAATCAGAATTTTCTTACTCGCTGCCAGAATAATGAATATACAATGGACACATATTTTCAGGTAAGCCGGGATTCTGTTAAGGGCGCAGTTGAACTCAGGGGTAATGGTGAATTGATTAAACGTGAGGCTGTTGAAGATATTGGTGGATGGAATAATTATACAATTGTCGATGATCTTGATATGTCTACAAGGCTTCATATAAAGGGCTGGGATGTTCGCTACTGCCTTGATGCTGTTGTATATGAAGAAGGTATTGCATATCTTGCACCACTTTATAAACAAAGAAGAAGGTGGCTTGAAGGTACAATCAGGCGCTATCTTGAATATTCAGGTGCGGCTCTGACCTCTAAAAAAATGTCGCTGAGAGCCAGAATTGATATGATGGCATATATTTCTGAATTTATTATGCCGTTATGGTTTTTGCTTGAAATTTTAATAAGAGCATTTAAAGTGCTTGCAAAAGATGCTTCCCCGCACATGCTATATTCTTCAATAATTATAGGTATTGCAATTGGAGTGGGTTTCTTCATGGCAGCAAGGTATGCACTGCGGCGATATGATTATATGCCGCGTCTGGATGCAATGTTTGAAGCTCTTGAAACTTCCATTTATCTGTTTATAGTATGGTTCCCGCTTGTGCTTTTTATCGGATTTAAAATTTTATTTATGAAAAAAGATATGAAATGGGGTAAAACAGCCCATGGACTTGTTCAGGAAGAAGAAGCAAGCATAAAAGCTTTTTTAAAGAAAGAACTTGAAAAAACAAAACAATACACAAAAGAATATACTGAAAAATTTAAACAAAAAATTGCTGAAAAAGGAGAAAAGTAATGACTGAAACTATTTTAGATGTAAAAAATAAAATCAGAGATGTAGTTGATTTTCCAAAACCTGGTATCATTTTCAGAGATATAACAACAGCTTTGAAAGATGCAGAAACTTTGAAGGTAATGATTGATTATCTCTGTGAACAATTCAAAGATGTAAAGATTGATTATATTGCAGGGATAGAAAGCCGTGGCTTCATATTTGGTATGCCTATGGCTTATAAGCTTAATGCAGGTTTTGTTCCTATCAGAAAGCCGAATAAACTTCCTGCTGAAACTTATGCTCAGGAATATGAACTTGAATACGGCACTGATAAAATTGAAGTTCATAAAGATGCTTTCCCACAGGGAGCAAATGTTTTAATTGTGGATGACCTCCTTGCAACAGGCGGAACTGCTGAAGCCGCTTGCAAACTTGTTAAGAAAACAGGTGCAAACCTTGTAGGCATTGCTTTTCTAATTGAGTTAGAAGCTCTAAAAGGGAGAGAAAAACTTGCTTCTGCCGGCAGAATTGTTTCAATGCTTAAATACTAGTCTTTGGCTTAGGATGCTTTCTTGCATAAATTTCTTCTTTTGTTACACAAGGAGCAGAATAGTCGTATTTTAAAAGATAATCGACAGCTTCTTCCGGAGTTTGTGCAATGTAATATAATTTTGAAGCGCATTCGTTTGCAAAATTTTCAGAAATCATATTATCAAAAAATTCAATAAGTTTATCATAAAACCCGTTTGTATTTAAGAATACGACGGGTTTATTATTATAACCGAGCTGTTTTTGCACAATCATTTCGGAAATTTCTTCAAGTGTGCCGAACCCGCCTGCAAGTGCAACAACGCAATCTGAAAGTTCATCCATTTTTGCTTTTCTCGTACGCATACATGGTGTTACAGTGAGTTCAACACATTCATCTGTGTATACTCCCATATCATGAAGCTTTTTAGGCATCACCCCGGTTATTTGTCCGCCGTTAACTTTTACCTCTTTTGCACAAGCCCACATCATCCCAAGTGAACTTCCGCCGTAAACCATATCAAATCCGTTTCTTGCAATAAGTCTGCCAAATTCTTCAGCTGCATCGTAATAGCTTTTATCTAAATAATTACAGGATGAACAAAATACGCATACTCTTTTTTTAGTCTGCAAAGTCGCCTCCAATTTGATAATAATATGAACAGTTAACTCCCGTTCCAATTCTTGAACAGTCATCCTGAAGCTCTTGAAGTGTTAAATTATCTCCGAAAGCTTCCACTTTATCTTCATAAATTTGGGCGCCGAAAATATCTTTTCCCCATGTATTAGGCGGCATTTTCCCGTTCATATCAAACATCATCAAAAACATCGGTTCTGTGGTTTTGTCTTCTGATATATCCTTTAACCCGACTATGATATTATTATCAGCATAATAAAGATCCTTAAAATAATACAGACTGTTTTTGTGAACTTCCATTTTGTTCATAAACCTTGTTTTATACGGCTTTGGAAATTTATTTTCGTTTAACCTGTAATAGGGTTTTATAAGTTCAAGGATTAAATCCTCACGTTCATTTTTTGTCTTAGCCCTTTTAAAACTTTTTAAAATATCTTCCTGTTCATGTTTGCTGATTACATCTTTTGCATACAATAATTTTGAATAGCAATCGTCCCATTTTGTAATAAATTTTGCCTGAACAGTTGACCCTAAAGAAGTCGGAACAAGCATCAAAAATACCGCAAATATAATTATCAGCGTAATAGAGTATTCAGCTTTCCAGGTAAATTGTTTCATAGGTTATGCCTCATGCCATATCTATTTGTTTCTTTTCCTGCAATAGTTTATCATATATCCATTCAGGGACAAAGTTTTTACCGAGAATAATCTGCCCGTTCATAATGTTTGGAGCATGAAAGTCTGAGCCGCCTGTAACAATAAGTCCGAGTTCTTCAGCCATTGATGAAAAATATTCAACGCAGGCTGGAGAATGTTTTCTGTGGTAAGCTTCAATTCCCCGAAGTCCGTATGTCATTAATTCTTTAATAAGACTTTCTGCAATATCAAGATCATGAGGATGCGCAATTACAGGAATACCGCCTGCATCATATATTATTTCTACAGCATCCTGAGGTGTAACTGTTTTTCTCGCTACATACACAGGAGAATCATCATGAATATATTTTGCATAAGCTTCCATAACGCTCCCTGTACCTCCGGCGTTTGTTATAGCTTTTGCTATATGCGGACGACCTATACTTCCGCCTTCAGCTACCTGTTTTTTTATATCTTCAAATTTTATTTTAATACCTTCTTTTTTGTTCAGAAGTGCAATAATTTCTTTTGTCTGTTTTACCCTGGCCTGCTGCTGGACTTTTAAAAGATTTTGAAAATCACTGTTTGATGTATCCATAAAATATCCAAGAATATGGATTTCATAATTTTTATAAAGAGTATTTATTTCAACACCCTGAATAATTTTTAACTTATCTTCCTTGCCTTCCTTCTTAAGATAATCCGTTGCAACTTTATAGGATAAAACATTGTCATGATCAGTAAGAGCGATTACTTCCAAGCCGACATCCATTGCTGTATCAACTATTTTTTCGGGTGAAAACACACCGTCCGAGTAATAGGTGTGAATGTGCAAATCCGTTTTCATTGACTTTCTTCCTTTTCTTTATTATTTCTACTACAAAAAATTCTTTTTATAGCAACAGCATAACCTGTATTGATGTCAATTTCGACTTCTACCGCATTAATCTGGGTAAACTCGCTGTCTGCTACCTCGTAACGTTCAGGGATACCTGTCAAAAATCTGTTCAGGGAAGTACTGTATTCCATTCCTATAACCCCGTCCTTCGCACCGCAAAAACCGGCATCTGTAATGTATCCCATATTATTAATAATACTTTCGTCTGCTGTCTGAACATGTGTATGCGTGCCAAAAAATGCACTTGCTCCAAGTTCTGAACAGTATTTTGCAAAACAAATTTTTTCAGCAGTTGCTTCTGCGTGAAAATCAATTATAACTATCGGCGTAATTTTTTTTATCTTTTCTATCTCATCTTTAACAATCTCCCACTGGGAATCAACGAGATTCATAAAAACTCTGCCAAGAACACTAATAACTCCGACCTTCACCCCGTTCTCGGCCTCAAAAATTCCGGAGCCGTTTCCTGGAGTTCCGGCAGGATAATTTATTGGGCGCAGCAGCTTAGGTGCATTTTCAATGTAGGTAAAAATATCTCTCTTATCCCAAATGTGATTTCCGGATGTCATACAATCAACTCCATAGCCGGAAATGTCATTATAATTTTTTTCAGTAAGACCAAAACCATGAGATGCGTTTTCAACATTGGCGATGACAAAATCAGGTTTAGCTTGAAGTTCTGCAAGATAATCCCTTAAACCGAACCTTCCAGGTTTACCTACCAAATCTCCAAAAAATAAAATTTTTAATGTTTTCTTCTCATCACCCATTATTTATTCCTATTCTTCGCCGGGGATTTGCCCGTTCCGTATAGTACGGAAAACCGGGCTTACTCGACGTTTGCCGAAATTTCCGGCTATTTCGCAATTTCTGTTGTTCTAAATTCGCGGACAACTGTTACCCTGATCTGACCAGGATAATCAAGTTCATCCTCAATTCGTTTTGCGACATCTCTGGCAAGTCTTTGAGATGCTAAATCATCAAACATTTCAGCCTGAACGATTATTCTAACTTCTCGACCTGCCTGAACTGCAAATGACTGTTTAATGCCATTGTAGCTGTTAACAATTTCTTCAATTTTTTGCAGACGTTTGATATAAATTTCGAGTGTATCACGTCTGGCTCCCGGTCTGCCTGCTGAAATTGCATCGGCAACTTTTACCAGAACTGCTTCTATTGTATTTGCAACAACGTCATCGTGGTGGGCTTCAATCGCGTGTATAACTTCAGGTTTTTCTCCGTATCTTGCAGCAAGTTCTACGCCTAACTGGATATGTGTACCTTCCTGAGTTTGGTCAACTGCTTTTCCTATATCGTGTAAAAGTCCGGCACGTTTTGCTATTGCTACATTTGCACCGAGCTCGGCAGCAAGCATTCCTGCGATATGACCGACTTCAAGAGAATGTTTTAAAACATTCTGACCGTAGCTTGTTCTGTAATAAAGTCTGCCGAGAGTTTTTATGAGTTCTTTGTTTAAACCCATAACGCCCATATCTAGTGCTGCGTTTTCACCTTCAGTCCAGATTTTCTTTTCAATCTCTTCATTAGCTTTTTCAACCATTTCTTCGATTCGTACAGGGTGAATACGTCCGTCCACTATAAGTTTTTCAAGCGCAAGTTTTGCTACTTCTCTTCGTACCGGATCAAAGCTTGATAATACAACTGCTTCCGGAGTATCATCAATGATTAGGTCGACACCGGTTAAGGTTTCAAGAGCTCTGATGTTGCGGCCTTCACGTCCGATTATGCGGCCTTTCATCTCATCATTTGGCAATGCAACTACAGAAACCGTTGTTTCTACAACCTGTTCAATCATACATCTCTGCATTGTTGTTGAGAGAATTTCTTTTGCTTTTTCCAGTGAAGTTTCTTTTATTTTTGCTTCGTTTTCACGAATTAATGTCATCTGCTCCTGCGCTAAATCGTGTTTTAGCTGTTCAAGAAGCATATTTTTTGCTTCTTCGGCAGTCATTCCTGCAATTCTTTCGAGTTCTGCAGTTTGTTTTTGTACGATTTCTGCAAGATAATCTTCTTTTTCTAATAATTCATCAATTTTTCTTTGAGCCTGAAGATCTTTTTCTGTGTATTCCTGAATTTTATCTTCAAGCATATCTTCTCTTTTTGTGAGTTTAGCTTCTAATCTTGCTAACTCTTGTCTTCTTTCTCTTTCTTCTTCGTTTAATTTTTCTCTGTCGTCTTGAAGTTCTTCGATTGCTTTAATTTTAGCTTCTTTGAATAAGATTTTTTCTTTTTCTTCAAGAGCGTCTTTGTCCTTCTGGATGCTAACTACAACGCTTTTCATCTTGTTTTGCTGGATAATCAGCACAGCGATTAAGGCTATTACTGCAATAACCGCAAGAATTAATAAAAATTCCATTAAGTTTTACCTTATCCTTTTCTATTTTTTAATAATACACGCAATGCCCGATACATGTATCCTATCGAGCTTCAGTTAAATTTTATTTTAAGTGAATTTTATTGCATATATTTCCAAAAAATATTTACCTACTACATCTGTTTATATTTTATCATGACATGGGGATTTTGTATAGTAGGAAATTAAAACATATTTTGAGAAATTTTTATTTTAAAATTTTCCAGACAGTTGCAACTTTAACCTTTTTCCCGCCGGTTTGCAGGCTGGTTTTTGAAAAACCTATTGGTTTAAATCTTTTATCCTTTTCAAGTGCAGTTTTTAGCGGAGATTCTTTAAACAGTCTTAAAAAAGAAGCCTGTCTGTGAAGTTTTTCTTCAGGATTGAAAAAAGGAGTGTCTTTGAATAAGATTATTTCTTCATCAGGGGTTTGTTTATCTGCAAGAAAAAGATGATCTTTAATGTGGTCGCCTATTACGAAAACCCCGCCGCGTTCAAGTCTTGAATATAATCTATCAACAAAATCATTTATTATAGCTTTTTTATCATAAGAAGACGAAGATATTTTTCTTTGTTCTATAGTTTCATTCAAATCATTTCCAACTATCTGGTATAGAGCATTTCTGAAAAATACAGCACCTACAGGACTACTTGATCTGTATTTATCCAAATTATTAATATTTCCTCTTCTAATATCAATTGAATTTTTTTGTTCGGGAATTATGCAGAAAAATTTTTCTATAAAATCAGGCAGTGCTTTTTTTATTTCAAAGTAGCATTTTTTGTTATTAATCAATCTGTCCTGCGCTTCAGGAAAAGTTTCCTCCATAATATAATAAAAGCTGTCTTTGATATGTGCTTCTTTCTTTTTTGGATAAGAATTAGGCAGAAGGAATGAGTCATACCAGTGTGAAAATACAGTATAAACCCCGCGGTTAGCAAGCTTCAATGCGGATTCGCTTGTATCAAATCCTATGATTTTGTATTTTTCATCCGGCAGTAAAGCTTTTAAAGATATAGTTTCTTCACCGTTTGAGCAGGCATAATCCAATATTTCAGCACCTTGCGGAAATGAACTTTTTATTTCATCCGATGCCGTTTTCAATGTATCATAATCTCTAAAAAACCAGCTGTCCAGGGGGGAATAAGTTTTAGGATCTATTCGCATAAGCCCGTTAAAGCTTATTGGTTTTTGTTGTGCAGCCGGAGTGGGTGCTGTTCTGTTAATTCGGGGTGTAATCTGCATATTCTTGTTAATGTTTGTCAAGGATGAATTTTGCCAAAGCTTCAAATAAATTTACAAAGTTGTAATAAAGTGCTATAATTTACTTGAAGAAGGAGAGATACTTATGGAAATTAAAGTTTTAGAAGAAGTAAAAGATCAGCCTTGTGAAGTTCTGGTAATCAACCAGTTTGAAGGTGAAAAAACTTCTCAGGAAATTGCAAATACTTACGCGGTTGATAAGGATCATTTTGAAGGAAAATTTGGTCAGACTTATCTTTTGCATACATTTGGAAAAATCGCTGCCGATAAAATTCTTATTGTCGGGTTTGGTAAAAAAGAAGAATTTAATGCAAACAAAATGAGAGAAGCTGTTGCAAAAGCAGTTAAAAAGTTACAGCAGATTCATGCAAAAAATGCCTGCTTTGACTTTGATGTAAACTGTGATTACGGTAAATCTGCCGCAATTGGTGCTTTAATTGCTGATTACGCATTTGATAAATATAAAACAGAAAAAGCTCCGCGTGTTGATGAAATTACTTTTGCCAAATTCTCACAAGAAGAGGTTAAAGAAGGTATTATATTTGGTAAAGCTCTTGAGTTTGCCCGTAATCTTTCAAATGAGCCGGCTGATTTTGCTACTCCGTCTAAACTTGCCCAGATTGCCTCAAATATTGAAGGGGTTGAAACAAAGGTTTATGATAGAGATGCTGTTGAAAGAATGGGTATGGGTGCATATCTTGCTGTTGCAAAAGGCAGTGTGCAGCCGCCTATGTTTATACATATGAAATATACAGGCAAAAATCCTAAAAAGAAAATTGCAATCATAGGTAAAGGTATCTGTTTTGACAGCGGCGGTTTGGATTTAAAACCTGCATCTTCAATGCTTACAATGAGAGATGATATGTCCGGTGCTGCATGTGTCCTCGGGGTTATGAGAGCTTTGAAGGAGCTTGAGCCGGATATGGAAGTCCATGGTATTATTGCAGCTTGTGAAAATATGCCTTCCGGAACTTCATATAAACCAGGGGATATTTTAAAAGCTAAAAACGGTAAAACAATTGAAATAGATAATACCGATGCAGAAGGAAGGTTAACTCTTGCTGATGCACTGTGTTATGCCTGCGAACTCGGAGTTGATGAAGTTATTGATATTGCAACCCTGACCGGAGCTTGTGTTGTAGCTCTCGGAACTTACGCTGCCGGAGTTATGGGTAATGATGAAGAGATGATTTCAAAAATCATAAAAACCGGAAATGAATCAGGCGAACCTGCCTGGCAGCTTCCTATGTTCAAGGATTATATGTCAAGTTTGAAATCTGATATTGCTGATATGAAAAATACCGGATCCAGAATGGGCGGCGCTTCTGCTGCAGGTGTGTTCCTGCAGGAATTTGTGGACGGACCGAAGTGGGTTCATATTGATATTGCAGGAACTGCGTTTTTAGAAAAACCGCAGAAAGAGTTTATTGCAGGCGCAACAGGTGCCGGTGTAAGAACTCTTCTAAACTATATTAAAAACAATTAATTAAAAGTATAAAAAGAAGGCGGGATTTAAAATTTTTTAAATCCCGCCTTTGATTTTTATTCGGTTTTTTCTGTCTTGTTACTCTGGGTAGTATTTAGATGATTGTTATTGTTTAATTTAAAGTCTTCTTTTTTATCAATTTCTTTTAAGTCATTTATCATTTGCTGGTTAATACTTTCAAACCTTTCGTTATCCATTAAGTTTAAACCTCCATCCGTCCAAATGCTTTTTTATTATTCAAATTTATTTTTATATTCTACTTTTGAATAGTATAATCTCATATATAGATTATACACTGTAGCTTAAATTCTGTCAAGTCTTTATTATAGTCATATGGCTATAGATATAGAAAAACTTGCAGAGAATTTTGCTAAGAAAATCAGGATAGAACGGGCTAAACGAAGAATGTCCCAGGAGCAGCTGGCAGAACTTGCAGAAGTGCACAGGACGACTATAAGTGCAATTGAACGGGAAAAATTTTTCCCGACAATTGATAATGCTGCAAGAATTGCAAATGCGCTGAATTTGACTATAGCAGAACTTTTTGATTTTAATTTTTAAGGAAATTTTCTATACCGTCGGCTATAGCTTTTGCTGTTTTCTTTTGGAAATCTTTATTTATCATTTTTGCATTGTCTGATGGGTTAATCATATAGCCTATTTCAATTAAAATACTAAGTGCATTTGTGTTTCTTACCACTGCAAAACTTTGCTGTCGTACCTTATCGTTTTTCATTCCAAGCTGGGAAGTCATTTCTTTAATTATGTCATCAGCAAGAGGTTTTGCCTGATTGTAGTAGTAATAAATCCCTGTTCCGCTGTTTGCATTGGGATCTTTTCCATCCGGAAGCGCATTGCCATGAAGACTTATGAAGAAAAGAGCATTCTCGCTGTTTGCTAACTCAACTCTTTCGTTTAAGTCTTTATAGTCATCTCCTTTTCTTGTCATTATTACATCTGCACCGAGTTTTTTAAGTTCGTGCTCCAGAAGTTTTGCATATTCAAGCATAACATCTTTTTCCCTATCACCAAGGCAGCCGGTTGTTCCTCTTTCAGAACCTCCATGCCCGGCATCTACTGCAATTCTAATGTTTTTGAGCGGTTGTTTTTCATCTGTAATAACGGGTTTTCTTATTTTTAAAATAAAGTCCGTTCCGCTGAATTGCCCGCTGTAGCCCAGAAGTTTACCTTTTTGCATGGATTTTTCTACAGGAAAATCCATTACATATGTATTATCAGGATAGTTTTTAACATTATAGAACTTTATTAAAAAAGGGCTGGATTCAACGAGTTCAAATGGTGTCATTTTATCCAGGTGAAATACAAAGATAAAAAATTCATCAGAATCTATATAATCGTAACCTTTTAATTCAGCAAGCGACTCCCCGCTTTCTTCGAGTTTTACATTGCCTTTCCAAATCCATCCGGTCTTTTGGCTGCCAAGTATAACTCTGTAAAAATTCCCCTTTTCACCATCTATAACCAGAGGCATATTTTTCTGAAGGTGCGCAATCCTGTTTATCCCGCTGTCAACCGGGGTTGACCGAAGGGGGGATTTATCATTAGTTACCAGGGCATATTTTAAATTTTCAAATTCTTTAAACTCCGGTGCTTTATACGTGCCTGAGGGTGGGGCAGGCGGTTTCATTATTACATAGTTTAGTTCTTCTGTTCCTGATTTTATTTTAAATGTATTTTTTCCGATACTGAGCGGCACAACATAAGCAAATCCTCCCGAAGGATGAACAGGTACAGTGTTTCCGTTTATTGTAAGCGGCTTATCTGTATCTGCCGAGCCTATAAAAAATGATGACGGAGCTGCTATTGTTACTGCATTATAATTCGGATACACTATATCCAGAGCGTAAACAGTTTGTGCAATACTTAAATATCCCAAGATAATTAATAATTTTTTCATAAAAATATTATAGCATAATTGTGCGTTAAGATTAGTTAATATTTAATTATTTATCAAATTCCTTATGCTAAAATATTAGTTACTAGGGAGATGACAACGTGAGAGAAAGACGTGCTGAAAACCAGCGTACGGTTGATAAAAGACAAAAAAGATTTGACGGAGTTCTCGGCTGGTTATATATTCTTTTTATTCTGTTTGCGGTTGCTTTAATTATCCACCTGTTTTTTATTCAGGTAATCGATATTAAAAAATACAGGGTAAAAGCCAGAAATCAGCGTGCAGGACAGAATTTTGCAGTTCGCGGCGATATTTATGACCGTACCGGTATCAAGCTTGCAACAGATAATGTTTTTTATAATGTTTTTGCGCGTCGTGCGGATTACGATGAAGATGAATCTTCTCCGGAGGTGATTGCAAAAAAACTTGCACCTATTCTGAAAACCTCAAAAGAAGCTCTATTGAAAAAGCTTAACAGCTCAAGCCAGATTATTGCTGTAAAAAAAGATATTGACAGGAATACTGCTAAAGCTATTGCAAAACTTCATCTGAGAGCTATAAGCCTTGATAAAAAAAATACAAGAGAATATCCTCAGGGAAGCCTTGCCGCACATGTTCTCGGTTATTATAATTTTGATGCAGATATTGCAAACGGGGTTGAATATACAGCAAAAGATAAACTTGAACACGTTGAAAATGAAGTTAAGTTCCAAAGAACACAAAAAGGTAAAATTATTTATGATTTTACAACCGATCCTGTAGCTACAGCTACAAACCCAAAAGGTCAGGATGTAACCTTAACCATTGATGCTGCAATCCAGCATGTTTGCGAAAAAGAAATAGAAAAAATGGTTAAGGAAAAAGAAGCCTTAAGGGGCACCGTTCTGGTTATGAATCCAAAGAACGGGGAAATCCTGGCGTATGCTGTTTATCCTACTTATGATCCTAATAATTATAAGAATGCAACCCAGGCTCAAATTAAAAACTGGACATTGACAGATGTTTTCCCTCCGGGGTCTACTTTTAAAATAATCACAGTCGCCAGTGCAATGGAGCTTGGAAAGATTAATGAGCACTCAACAGTTCTGGATACCGGAAAAACCACAATCGGTAACTGGGAAATTAAAAACTATGACTATGATGTGCATCCTTATCCGGGACATATTTCACTTGAATATTTATTTGAACATTCAAGCAACATAGGTGCTATAAATGTTGCCCGAACAATGACTCCGAAAGAGTTTTATGATATGCTTAAAAAATTCGGGTTTGGTGCCAAAACAGGTATTGATTTGCCCGGGGAATCTTCAGGGCTTCTGCCTTACTACGGCAACTGGGACCAGGGGATACTTGCTACAATGTCTTACGGATATGGAACATCTGTTACTGCTATGCAAATGATTTCGGCTGTGCAGGCGCTGGCAAATAACGGAGTGAGAGTTACTCCGCATGTTATAAAATATTCACCGGAAGAAGAAGCTTTAAAAGTTCAGCGTACACAGGTTCTTTCTCCTGAAACCGCGCATTCGGTCACAAGGCTTCTTGCTGCGAGCGTAAACCATGGACGCTCTGTAATAAAAATGGATAAATATAATGTTGCTGCAAAAACGGGGACTTCAAGGAAACCTAAAGAAAATTCATCAGGATACACGCCGTTTACTTATACCTCAACAATAGGATTTCTGCCGGCTTCAGATCCGCAAATCCTTGTATATGTTATGGTTGACAGTGCAAAAGTCGGGGCTATATGGGGAAATACTGTTGCCGGCCCTGTTTTCCATGAGGTAACCACCCAGGTTGCAAGAATTATGAATTTGAAACCGGATAAAGTTCCGGCACCTAAAAAAGTTAATTAGTTAAGGAGATAAATAATGAAATTAGACGAGTTGATTGAGCATTTAGACTACAAAGATTTAGTAAATTTCAAAAATGTTGAAATTTCAGGAATTTCTTATAATTCAAAAACAACGAAAAAGGGTGATATTTTTGTATGCTTGACAGGAGAATACACTGACGGGCATGAATATGCAAAAGATGCAATCGATAACGGTGCTGCTGCTTTACTCGTAGAAAGAAAAGTTGATGCAGATAGGAAAATTCCGCAGGTTGTCGTTACTTCAACACGTCATAAAATTGCAGATATAGCAGACCGATTTTATTCAAGCCCGTCAAGAGGCATTAATTTAATTGGTATTACTGGCACAAACGGGAAAACAACAGTTACCCATTTAATCCAAAAAATCTTTGAGGAAAACGGTGAAAAATGTGCTTTAATAGGAACCCTGGGGTATAAGCTTTCCTCCGGCGGTGAATATCGTGATGCAAAACATACAACACCTCAGGCTCCTGAGTTACAGGCAACATTAAGGATGATTAAAGATGTTGAAAAAATCGATAATGTTGTTATGGAAGTAAGTTCTCACGCTCTTGAACAAAACAGAGTCGGCGGATGCCGTTTTGATGGTGCGGTATTAACAAATTTAACCCAGGATCACCTTGATTACCATATTACAATGGATAATTATTTTGATGCTAAAGCATTGTTGTTTAGAGGTCTTGCAAATTCAATGCCGCTTGAAGGTGATGAAAACCCTAAAATACCTTTTGCTGTAGTTAATGCTGATGATGATTATGCAGAAAGGTTTCTTTCATCTATACCTGAAGGCGTTAGTACATTTACTTACGGTGTGAAAAAGCCGGCGGATATAACCGCAAAAGATATTAATTTTTCCCTGAACGGTGCAGAATTTACGCTTGTAACAAAAGACGGTGAATATCCGGTCAATCTGCATATGAACGGGATGTTCAGTGTTTATAATGTTCTTGCAGCAGTTACAGCTGCAATTGCTATGGGCATTGACTTAAAAGTTTCTCTAAAGGCTCTTGAAAACGTCAAAGGGGTTGCCGGAAGATTTGAAGTTGTTGCTAAAAAACCGTTAGTAATTGTTGATTACGCTCACACTCCTGATGGTTTGGAAAATGTACTTAACTCAGCTAAAGAAATTACGCCAAAAGACGGCAAACTTATCTGCCTGTTCGGCTGCGGCGGCGACAGAGATGCTACAAAGCGTCCGAAAATGGGTGCAATTGCCGAAAAAATTGCGGATAAAATCGTTATAACAAGTGATAATCCAAGAAGCGAAGACCCGCAGGCTATTATAACTGATATTATAGCAGGGCTTAAGTCGACTAATCCTGATAAAGTTACAGTTGAACCGGACAGAGGACATGCTATTGCCTTGTTAAAATCTATTGCAGGAAATAATGATGTTGTTGTTATTGCCGGCAAAGGTCATGAGGACTATCAGATATTAAAAGACCGTACAATACATTTTGATGACCGTGAAGAAGCAAGAAAAGTCTTTGAAGGAAGCGTTATCTAAAGTTTTTCCCCTCGCCCCTTGTGGGAGAGGGGAAAACTTCACCACGAGACACGAGTGAGAGAAATTCGGGTGAGGGGTAAAATTATTAAGGAGAAATACTTGAAAACAAAACTTTTAATTGAACAGCATTTTCATGGCGCCTTTGGTGTTGATTTTAACAAAGCCGCTGTTGATGATGTTTTGTATTTGTCAAAAGAAATTTTAAAGTATGGTATTGGCGGAATTTTTCCGACAATTGTTACTGATAGTGTTGAAAATACAAAACGAGCAATAGCTGTTATTAAAGAAGCTGCTGCACGTCAATCAGCTGGAATGGCAAAGATTTTAGGTATTCATCTTGAAGGAATTTTCTTAAATGAAAAGAAAAAGGGTATTCATAACCCGGTTTATTTTATGAAACCGACCGTAGAAAATTACAAACTTATTGAAGATGACTTCATTAAAATAGTTACACTTGCTCCGGAGTTTGACGGCGGGCTTATTGATTATCTTGCTGCTAAGAAGGTGAAGGTTCAGGCAGGTCACTGTATTGGAGGTGACTTGGCAGGATGCAGCGGCGTGACACACACTTTTAATGCTATGGAAGGTATCTCACACCGCGGAAAATCAACAGCGCTTTCTGCCTTGATTAATGATAATATTTATACTGAAATTATAGGTGACGGAGTTCATGTTTCAGATGAGGCTTTAAAACTCCTTTTTAAATGCAAGCCTGATGATAAAATTCTGCTTGTAAGCGATTGCTTGCCTGTTGCTTATAGTAATTTGAAAGAGTTTGAATTTGCCGGAGAAACAATCTATTACGACGGGAAAAAAGCCGCATCAAAGGACGGAACTATTGCCGGAAGTACAAAACTATTGCCGGAAATAATTAAACGGCTTAATTCTGCCGGGCTTTTTAATCCGCAATACATTGAAAATCCTTATCATTATCATAACATTGAGCTTAAAGGCTCAATTGAGTGGGATGATGATTTTAATATTTGTCAGTTAGACCAAGGATAATCAGGTTTGATTTGCCATCCGTCGCTCATAATTAATGCCGTACACCAGCGTCCTCTTTTTGCGGCATTACAAGCATATGCAGAACTGGTTCCGGTAAGCTTATCCCTATCATATGTTTTTCCGAAAGAAGCCTGCCCTTGCAAATTAGGATCATCGCCCTCAATGTTTTCGGTGGCAAATCCCCATGGTACTAATCCATATTCCGGAAGTATTACAAAATGGAACATATCTATACCAACCTTATTAGGATTTTTGTAACTGTTTATATCAACCATTAGTGTTGTAGAGTAGCCGCCTGCACTATGAACGTAAAACAAACTTCCATTTGCAAGGTTTCCTCTGTAACTAGTTGCAACTTCTTCTTTATAGCCCCCGCCTACAGGTTCATTATTAATCCATTTGTAGGTTATTTGTTTTTTTGCTTCTCCAAGTGTTGATGTCTTTTGCATCTTCAGGTATCCTTTCAGATACTTTTCAAAAAACTGTTCTGACCTGAGGTTGAAATTCCAGTATTTTACTTCTCCGTTGGTGACCTCAGATAGTTTAATTGCCTGCGATAAGATTGAATAAGATGCTTTAAGCTGGCTGACAGTCTGTGCTTTTTTGTAGTTATTTATTAATGCCGGCAGTGTCATTGCGGCAACCACTCCGATTATGCCGAGGGTGATAAGAACTTCAGCTAATGTAAACGCGCACTTACGTTGACCAGTAAAGTGTGTTGAAAAAACTTCCGCTAATGTGAAGCAAAATTTTCGGTAGGGTATTCTGTGAGCGGCAGCGCCCGACATGTATGGTGTTACCACGCTTTCCCGACGCCCAAAATAATTTGGCGCTTTGGTTTTGATGTTGCTTTTTGCTGTAAACATTATAAATCTCCATAAAATATGTAGTTCTCATTATTATTATAACGTGTTTACATTAAAAGTCAATAGAAAATATGGTGTAAACACTATACAAATTGACTGCAAATATAGTTATGCTATATAAAAAGGAAATTTGTATGGATATAAAGAAGCTTCTTATCGGCAAAAAAATAAAAGAAATCAGAAAGAAAAATAACTTAACTCAGGAAAATTTTTGTGAACAAATAGGGATTGAGCCTTCTTCTTTAAGTAATATTGAAAACGGTAAAAGTTTTCCATCAATGTTGACCGTATTAAGAATTATGGAAAAGCTTGGTGCTTCTCCTGAGGATTTTTTTAATTACGAATATTTGAAAAACGAAAAGGATTTGGAAGCGGAAATGTTTGATATAATCAAGCAACTACCATATGAGAAAAAACAAATTATCTATAGAATTATAAAACAATTTGGCGTATAATTATTCCTATGAAGAGTGACAATATAAAAAAAGGTATAGCTAAAACTCCGCATCGCGGATTGTTAATGGCAACAGGCGTAAGCCGTAAAAATATGAATGCTCCGTTTATCGGAATTGCAAGTTCTTTTTCTGATTTGGTTCCCGGGCATATCGGAATGAGGGATTTGGAGCGCCAGATTGAAAAGGGAATTCATTCTGCTGGCGGTCAGTCTTTTATTTTCGGAGTGCCGGCAATTTGTGACGGGATAGCGATGGGGCATAGCGGTATGAGGTACTCTCTGCCTTCAAGAGATTTGATTGCGGACTGTGTAGAAAGTGTAGCTGGAGCTCATCAACTGGACGGGATTGTACTTCTTTCAAATTGTGACAAGATTACACCAGGAATGCTCATCGGTGCATTGAGGCTGAATATTCCGGCAATTATAGTTACTGCCGGACCTATGCTTGACGGTATGTGCAGAGGAGAAAATAAGCTTACTATGGTTACAGGTTCTTTTGAGGCGGTTGGAAGATTTAGAAATGGTGAGATTTCAGAAGAACACCTTCTTGCTCTTGAAGAAAATTCCTGCCCTTCTGCCGGCGCCTGTCAGGGAATGTATACTGCCAATACGATGGCATGTCTTACAGAGGTTATAGGGATGAGCCTTCCGTATTGTTCCTCTGCTTCTGCGGTGTCTGCACAAAAACGCAGAATTGCCTTTGAAAGCGGAATGCAGGTTGTTGAACTTGTAAAAAAAGATTTAAAACCTTCGGATATTATTACACGTGAAAGTCTTAGAAATGCTATTACCGCAGATTTAGCGCTTGGCGGCTCTACTAATACATTTTTGCATATTCTTGCTATTGCAAATGCAGGCGGGATTAATATTACGCTTAATGATTTCGAGGATTTAAGCGCAAAAATTCACCAGATAGTTAAAATTAATCCGTCATCAACTTTGACAATGACTGATTTTCACAATGCCGGCGGTGTTCCTGCTGTTATTAAATCACTGGAAAATTTTCTTGTCGATACCCAGACTGCTTCGGGATTGTCTGTTAAAGATATTGCCAATAGCGCTTGGGTTGATACTGAGATAATTCCTCATTATGAAAAATCGACTTATACACAGTCCGGGCTTGCTGTTTTGTACGGAAACCTTGCAAAAGACGGGTGTGTAATTAAAACTTCCGGAGTTGCACCTGAATGCTATGAGTTTGAGGGTTATGCAAAAACCTTCGATAGTGAAGAAGCCGCAATGGCTGCTCTGGAAGGGGATAAAATTAAAGAAGGCGATGTAATTGTAATCCGGTATGAAGGACCTAAAGGCGGACCCGGCATGAGAGAAATGCTTGCTCCAACTTCCCTTTTAGTTGGAAAAGGTTTAGGTAAAAAATGTGCACTCATAACGGATGGGCGTTTTTCTGGAGCAACAAGAGGTATTTGTGTAGGTCATATTTGTCCGGAGGCTGCAAACGGAGGGGTAATCGCATTAGTAAAAGACGACGATATTATAAAAATTAATATTAATACGCGCTCAATCGAGCTTTGTGTTTCTGATGAAGAACTTGAAGCCCGCCGTAAAAGATTAAAACCGTTTGAACCAAAAGTTAAATCGGGCTATCTCGCGAAATACGCGAAGAATGTTCAGGATGCCAGCCACGGGGCAATTGTTTAATGTTTTTCTTCACGTCTAATAAATTTTAAATCATACCCAAGAATATCTGCAATTATAAGCATTTCTCGATGGGTTATCGTTTCTTTGCGCAGTTTGTTTGAAAGGTTTTGCATTGAGTACGGCTTGCTTAATCTTTTTCCCAAAGCCTGCGCAAGTTCGGTCAGATTTACATTAACGTCAAGTAAAATTTTTTTTAGTTCATTAACTATAGACATTGTTTACTCCATAAATATATTTAAAATTATATAAATTCGTTAATAAATTAACGAATAAATTAAATAAAGGATTGACGATTAAATTAAAATATGTAATAATAAACATATAAGTTTAACAAATTAATATATTTTAATGAGGTAACTGTGAAAAAAGCTTTTACATTGGCAGAGATTCTTATCACACTCGGCATAATCGGTGTTGTTGCGGCAATGACCCTGCCTGTGATAACTCAAAAGATTGAAAAAGTTGTACTTAAAAATCAGATTAAAAAAAGTTATTCATACCTTTCCCAAATTCAGCAGAAAGTTATGTTTGAGTGGGGTGATGCTCTGTTAATTTCTGAAGGGTTTGGTTATAAAAATTTTAATGATGCCATGCTTGGAAGTATGAAGATTATAAAAAAATGTGAAAGAGATGCTCTGGCAAAAGGTTGTGTACCAATGTATATCGGACTTAATCTTACCCAGTGCAGCGGATTTAATGAAACTAATGTATATTATAATAAAACGGTTTATGTATTAGCTGATGGTGAGATTATTATGCCATATAATGCGGATTGGCGTTCTTTGTGGCTAATTGATGTTAACGGATTGAAGGGTCCAAATAAAGCCGGATATGATTTGTTTGATGTTGCTTTTGATAGCTCAAACAAAAGATTGTCATTTAGGGGAAAAGGTTGTTTAAATCAGGGAAATCCTCCTCCGGTTACAGGGGGATTGGATGATTATAAAGATATTGAGAAATGGTAGTTTTGATTGCTTTTTATGCTAACATGTAGATATGAAAAAGCTGGAAGATTTTGCAGACGATATTAACAAATGCTCAAAGTGCGGGCTGTGCCAGTCTGTTTGCCCAGTGTATAAAATTACCGGCAACGACTGTGCGGTTTCTCGTGGAAAATTCGTTATGCTCGACGGCGTTTTGAAAGGAGATTTGAATTTAAATAAAAATATCGAAAAATATCTTGATATGTGCTTAAAATGCGGAAAATGTACTGCGTTTTGTCCAAGTAATATCGATGTATGCGATATTTTTAATACGGCAAAGTCTGAATGCGCCCAAAATACGCTGTCCGGTAAAATTGAAAAATTTCTCGAATCGCGTTTAGTGTTCGGAAACTTTATAGAATTCGCAAGAACTTTTATCCCGCGCCGCAAGTTCAAATCCTCAGGGAAACTTAAACTTTTGTATTTTAAAGGCTGTGTAAATGAAGTGTTTCCAAAGGTAGAAAATGCTCTTAAAACGATTTTTTCTAATCTTGATGTTGAAATAATCGAGCGTGATTTTGAATGCTGCGGGCTTCCGTTTCTCTCCAGCGGAAATATGAAACGGTTTGAAGAAGTAAAAACACATAATCTTGAATTGATAAATGATTGTATTCACGATTATATTTTGACAGACTGTGCCAGTTGTGAACATACGCTTAAAACTTACGGCTGTAAAAACGTTATTAATGCAGCGGAATTTCTTGCCGGACAAAATATCAAATTTAAATTCAAAAAACCGGTGAAAGTTACATTCCACAAGCCCTGCCACCTTGAAAATGATAGTTTTGTGCTTCCTTTGCTTGCCAAATGTGAGAATGTTGAATATATAGAGATGAAGGATTACGATGAATGCTGCGGGTTTGCCGGAGAATTTGCTTTAAAGAACCCGAAAATTTCACAAGCTATTTCTAAACAAAAGGCAGAGAACGCTTTTGCAACAGGCGCCGATTTTCTTTTAACAACCTGTCCTGCCTGCGTAATGGGACTTCATCAAGGGTTTATTCTTTTAGGTAAAAAATCTCTTAAGATAATGAATATTATAGAATTTTTGGATCTTGCAGAAATTTGTCCGAAAAATTCCGCGATAATGAACGTGCGCGGGATTTTTGAGTTACACTGAAGCTGTGCACTGCACACGTAGGCGGGGCGTAAGCAGCGGAAATCTGCTTTTGTCTTTAATAAATTATGATTGCGGATAAACTGTGTTTAATTCAATTCCGAGTGCGATGCATATTTTAATCACAATAACGATTGTCGGGTTGGCTTTTCTGTTTTCAATCATGTTGAGATATTTTGTAGAAATATCAACCATTTCTGCAAGTTTTTCCTGCGAAAGCCGCCTACGAAGTCTTTCAATTCTTATATTATCTGCAACTATTTCTAATATCCGATTTTCATTCATTTTTTAATCCTATAAAACTTGACAAGTTTTTAATATCCATGATATATTTCTTTTTAAGAAATATATTTCATAAAAAGAGAAGGATATATTATGAAAAGGAATTATAGTGCGTTTACACTTGCAGAAGTTTTGATTACTTTGAGTATTATAGGGGTTGTTGCTGCGATGACCCTGCCAACTGTTATATCTAAAGTTGACCGGAAGATAAACATAAATAGGTTGAAAAGAGAATATTCTGTTTTTCAGCAAGCTTTTCAAAAAATTGCAGCTGAAAATGATGTGGATTTTAAAAATGCTCTATCTGTGTGTAATGACAGTTCAAGTAAACATGCTTGCCTAAAAAATATTTTCAAAGCAAAATTAAGTACTGTCTTAGATTGTGACACAAATAGCGGTGAAAACTTATCTAAATGTTTTGTTCCACAATCTGAAGCAAAACAACTGAACGGAAAACCTGTTGATTCAAAGTATAACGGGGGATATTTTAATAATAATGGAACGTCAGGACTTGTTTTGAATGACGGGGCCTCTGCATCATTTTGGTTAGACTCAAATCAATGCACCACCTCGCTTAGTCCAGACTTGAACCGTTGCGGTTTTATTGTTATAGACGTAAATGGTCCTGTTGGTAAACCTAATACGTGGGGAAAGGATTTGTATTTATTTTTTATTAATTCAGATAAAATTAAACCTGCGGACGCCAGTACGGCTGATGGGTCTTGTTCTGAGGAAGGTGACGACATAGTTTGTTTTCAGGATGATTGTGAAGTCGGAACCAATTATGGAATGACGTGTGCGGGTAAATATCTTTTTGAGTAATATAAAAATGCGGACTTTTAACAGTCCGCATTTATTTTATTTCCCTAATTCGTTTGCTTTTATTGAGGTTTTTTCAATTACATCAAAGAATAATTTTTCTGAGTTTTCTTCTTTCATTGTTTGAATCCCCACAAAAGTGCATCCGCCTTTTGTCGCAACATTATCAATTAAGGATTGTACTGTTAACTCGCCGCGGTTTTCTATCATCTTTGCAGAACCGAGTGCGGTCTGGGTCGCAAGCATAAGCGATTTCTCATAATCAAGCCCTAGTTTTTCGCCTGCTCTTGCCATATCCTCAATAACCTGATAGAAAAATGCCGGCCCTGAACCTGAAATTGCTGTTACTATATCAATCTGATCTTCTGAAACTTCAATACACTTACCTATACCTGAAAGAAGTTTCATAACAAATTCAGCATCATCTTCAGTCGCATAAGCTCCTTTACAAACCCCGCTCATTCCTTCTTTTACAAGTGCAGGGGTATTTGGCATTACTCTGATAACTCTTTGATGCCCTAAAATATTTTCTATTTTTTTTGTTGATACGCCGGCAGCAATAGATACAACAAGTTTTTCAGGGGTTAATTCATCTTTAATTTCTTCCAAAACCTGTGCTACATAATTCGGTTTTGTTGCAATAAAAATCACATCGCAGTCCATTGTTAAAAATCTGTTATCAGTAAGTACTTCAATACCAAGTCTGTTATGTGCAAGTTCCGCTATTTCGCAGTTAACCTCAGAACCTTTAATTTCAACATCCGGCTTGCAGCAGGCTGATAAAACTCCTTTTATAATTGCACTTGCCATTTTGCCGCATCCGATAAATCCGATTTTTTTGTTCATAATCTGTAACCTGCCCCTCTTTTAGTGTTGACTAATTAATATTTTTTATTTAACATAAGAATTATACGACAAATATAATTAAAAAGGAATAAAGAAATGAGACGTACACTAGAAGGAACAAAAGTAAAAAGACAGCACGTAAGCGGTTTTAGAGCAAGAATGGCTACTCCGGGCGGACAGGAAGTTTTAAACAGACGCCGCGCTAAAGGTCGTCATAAATTAGCTATTACTGCTAAAAAACGTGCATAATATTAGAAGCTTGGGATTATATCACAAGATTTGTTGATAAATATGCAGATAGATTTTAACTTTACAGCAGGTCTTTTTGAGACATGCTGTATTGTTGTAGGAAGTTTATGTTAAAAAAAGAGCTAAGGTTAAAGAAAAAAGCTGCATTTACTGCAACTTACAGAGTAAAAAATTCCTTCCACTGCGGCGGGGTTACTCTTTTTGCAGGGCTCAAAAAAAAGAATGATAACCCGACTCTTGCCGGTTTTGTTGTAAGTAAAAAAACTCACAAAAGAGCTGTAAAACGCAACCGGTTGAAAAGGCTTATGAGAGAAAGCTACCGTATTCTTCTAAAAGAAAATTGTGTTGGAAATTCCCAGTCATATATGTCATTAATATTTGTAGGACATGAAAAGGCTATTGGTAAAAGTTTTGATATTATGAAAAAAAATATTAAAAATTTATTGGAGAAATTGGACTGATGCTTGAAGGAGCTTTTACTGATTATACCTGGATGCACCAGAATATTCGACCTTATCCGCCTTCTCCCCAGGAAACATCAGGGCTTGAGCTTGGGTCCCAGGCAATATACAGATATGCCTTAAGGGAGTCTGATTATCCTACCCTGTCGCTTGTTGAACCTATTTATGATGGAGAGGGTAATGTAATTAAACCTGGTCATTACGAATTAGCACTTTCTGATGAAAGAAATTTTTTAATTCTTTTGCAGAGCAAAGAACCTGTAGCTATAATTCCTGTTTTTAAAATAGAAGAAGATGATAGTGAACAAGATAGGTTAAATGATAGGAAAAATAAACGCAGACTGAAAAAAGAAGCTAAAGAAAAAGCAAAAACAAATGCACAGCGAGCAAAGGCTGGTATGCCTCCTGTAGAAGATTATGTTAATATGGAAGCCTCTATTGAGTATGATGAAAAAGGAAATTTTTATGTTATAAAATATGAACGCGGTACTATCAGGGCTTGGGGTGCTATAAGGAAATAGAAAATTGATTTTTGTCTTATTTTATTGTAAATCTTAATTATGCTGACAAATTATCATATGCACACAAGCTATAGTGACGATTCAAGTTATAAGATGGAAGATGTTGTGAAGACAGCTATTTCCTGCGGACTTGATGAAATTTGTATAACAGATCATTTAGATTGTGAAACGGGTATTGATCCTTGTTTCACATTCAAATCATATGAAACAGACTTTTTAAAATGTAAGTTAAAGTATTCCGATAAAATTACACTTAAGCTGGGTATGGAATTTGGTATGCAAATGTCAACAATACCGTATTTTAAGGAATGTTTCTCAAAGGCTGATTTTGATTTTATCTTAATGTCCTGTCATTTGATAGATGACAAATGGTTTTGGTCGCAGGAGTTTCAGTCTGGAAAAAGTCAAGACGAGTATAACCAGCAGTATTACGATGAAATTTTAAGATTGGTTAATAGTTTTAATGATTACTCGGTATTGGGGCACTTGGATGTTATCCGCCGATATGATTTAAAAGGTGATTATCCTTTTGAAAAAATAGAAGCCATTGTTGAACAAATTTTAAAAAGAGTTATCTCACAAGGAAAAGGTATTGAAATAAATACATCATGTTATAGATATAGATTAAATAATTTAACTCCTTGTCGTGAGATTTTGAGATTATATAAAGATCTTGGCGGAGAGATTATTACAATAGGAACAGATTCTCATAGACCGGAACATGTGAACTGTCATATAGAGGATGTTCGAGCTGAATTGCTTAATATGGGCTATAAATATATATGTACATATGATAAAATGATTCCAACATTTCATAAGATAAAATAAGGTGGATGTAGCAAATTCCATCAAAACTATCCTAATCCAACCTGAACTTTTTCAGCATTTTATATTACCGAGACCCGAAAACAAGTTAGAGTGGCATCTTTTCTATTTTTTGAAACCTCTATATAAATCCCAAATCAAGGGGGTTGATTTTTAGTTTTTAGCGTTTAATAATGTAGTTGTCAAGCGTGTTTGCTCGACATGAAAATTTAATATCGCGGGATGGAGCAGTCTGGTAGCTCGTCGGGCTCATAACCCGAAGGTCGTTGGTTCAAATCCAGCTCCCGCAACCATTTCACTGGAAGTATCAAACCCTGATACTTCCAGTTTTTTAGTCTTTTTAGTGTTTTCCAAAGACGTCCAAAACGGATTTATATTAAACTTTACATTGACTGCTTTTCTAACTGGGTCAAGGGTTACGGACTCAATACATCGTTCAAGAAATACTCTTTTTTCAGCCAAAGAACTATGGGTTAGTACCTTAGTACCATTGTGGCACAACTGTTTAAAGTAATCATAAGTTAGTATTCTGTATTGATTTGGCTTGTTACTCTCATCCATTTGAGCTTCAAGCACCTTAATTTCTTCTGATATTGTGTTAAGTTTATTTGACGTTGTGGTTTATGTGAGCAAAAATGCCCGTCAGGCTGTATAAATTTAAAAGAAAAATCACTTAATAATGAAATCTGTGTCAGATGTTTAAAATGTTTGAACGCTTGTCCTAATAACTGCATAAAGTTTGGAACCGTTAAAGAAAAACAACCGTTTAGTCCTAAAAGACGGAATTTCATTATGTCAATATCCGCTTTAGCACTTTTCGGAGTTGCTTATAATTGTAAGGAAATGTTTGATGATAATTCACAAACTGCAAAAATTCTAAAAAATAGATGTAAAAAATGCGGAATGTGTGCTGTTAAATGCCCTTATGGTGCAATAGGTTTCACAAGAGGTGAATTCCCTATTCGTTTGTGAAGTGTTTGTGGTAAAGAATTTTGCATTGGGTTTGTTTATAAAAGTTAATAAAAAGACAAATTTATTTACAAGAATTTTTTTATATCTATAGGAGTATAATATGAGTTCAAATTCATATATAAAAATTTATTATCACGATGGAACCAGAAACAAAGTCGACATCTCAACAAAAGAGTCGGTGAAAAACGCATTAAGCAAAGCCGCCGAAAGAATTCCAAATAAAAATTTGTTTAAGGAACTAATTGTTCATGTGACATCGGATTTTTCTAATCTGCCTGATAAGGGTTCTGAATTTAATAAGTATGTAAAAGAGAATGAAAATTTATTCAGTGCAACAAAAGGGATAACAATAGATGATTTAGAGAGGAAAGAAATTTTCATCCAAGAGTCAGCATTTCTGTGGGATAAGTTGTCAAATCTTTTTTCGTTTTCGCCGTCCTTTAGTGCAAATAAGGAAATTGAGCAGGCTATAATGCATGAGTTAGGCCATCAGTATGATTTTCTGGGCGGGGATAAAATTTTACATTTAGAACATCAAAAATTAATCAACAAGTATTACGGTAAAGATGATTCTGAGGTAACATTGCTTCCAAGTGAAGAAAAATTTATGGAAGAGTATCTTAAAAATAACGGTTATAGCGATAAAAAAGAATTTAAACAAGCGCTTGAAAAGGATTTAAAATCGTTGAAATTGAGTAGTAAAGTTCAGGCTGAATTTGGATATTTGTTAGGTGAATTTTATAATCGCGGGCTAGACATAACTCCAAATATGAAGGATATTGATTTGGCGGAAAGCTCAAGGCAGGAAATGTTTGCGCAGGCTTTCAGTTACGCAATGGGTACAGATGATGGAAATAGAGAGTATTTCATAAAATTATTTTCAAATACCTATGCGAAGGTACAACAATATATAAATAAAAAGTAACTTTTGCTGCTGGGGTATTTGTCTGGTATTTTTTCTGTAGTCGGGAGAGGTTAATGTTTTAAAATCTTGAAAGAGAAAATTTCTTTGTAACAGAACATTTCAATTTTTATTTTTAAGATTGTATATATTTATAAAATATGAGAGAATCAGTTTAATATTTGAATGGAGATTTTAGACGTGAAAAAAATATTAGTATTATCAATGTGTTTACTTTTTTCATCAACTATGGTATTGGCTGATGATGATGGGTGTTGCAGCTGGTTTTGGTGGCGTAAACCAGGGACAAGTATTACAGTAAGTGGTTCAAATTCTCATATGAGTTTTAGGTTTGGAAATGATCGTGGATGCTATAAGTGTAGACATCATAAAAAATTTAAAAAACATCGCCATCATAAGTGGAGGCATAGATATGATTGTGATGACTGCTGGGATGATGATTAATACATCGATGAAGAAAAATTATAAAATAAAGTTATAAAAATATCCGACTATAGTAAATGTGATAAACATAAAGATTACATATCGGATTATCAATTCTTTTTTCATAACTCTTGATAAAATAATCATTTCAGGCAGTGATAAGCCTACAACTGCCATCATAAAGACTAAAACCGTACCGACGCTCCTTTTTGAATTAAAACTTGAGCAACAGGAATAATGGTTGTAGCATCAGCATAAAGTGGAATGCCAGCCATAACAGCCAATGGAACTGCAAATAAATTGTTATCACCCATATATTTCATAAAGAATTCTTGTGGCACATATCCGAGTAAAAAAGCTCCCATTCCTACCCCTAATAGGATAAACAGCCATATTTTTTGTATCAAATCTTTTGAATAGATAAACGCATCTTTGATTCTTGACTTTATGGTTATTGCTTATTTTGCGTTGGAACAAGAACAACTGTAACATCGTGTATTTTCTCCCAATTTCTTCAAATAATCTTATAAATATTTTTCAAACCCTGTGAGGCTGGAAATTTCAGAATGTTTAATTGATGGAGAAAAATGCGTTTACGAAATTGTTGAAAAATTAAATTATTAACAACCTCAATTTTGGAAATATTCAAAATAATAATAACATAAATATATCGTTACTTAAATTCAAAACTGATAACTCTATCCATAAGTTCCTGCCAGGTTTCATTTCTTTCTCTTTTATAAAGTTTTACGCTGTCATACCAGTCGCAATGGTTTAAATCCATATGCCAGCGCCAGTTATACTGATAAGGCAAAAGAATGACACATTTTTTGCCCAGAGCGCCTGCAACATGTGCAAGAGAAGTGTCATTACAGATAACAAGATCCATGTTTTCTACGGCGGCAGCTGTGTCTGAGAAGTTTTTAAATGTATGGCTGATGTCTATAATATTTTTATCCTGAAGCTTTTTCAATTCTTCAGAACCTTCATATGTCTGGCATGAATATACCTGTATATCAGGCAGAGTGAATAATCTGTTGAACGCTTCAACATTGATTACCCTGCCTGTTTCATAAAACGTATTTCCCTGCCATTTAATACCTATTTTTGTTTTGGAATTGTTGAAAAATGTTGTTTTATAATAATCAGTTTTTGTCTTGTCGGCGGATAAATATTTTGAAACAGGTTTAAATATATTCTGATTGTCCCTTCCTAAAAGGTAAGGAAGGCTGAGAATTGGGGCATGAACATCAAATGATATACTCTTTTCATCTTTAAATGTATCCATAATTTCAATATCCGGAAAGTTTTCCCGAAACCATTCAGCAAGTTCCTGCTGGGGTTTAAAGATAATTTTTCTGCATCTTGTTTGTAATTCCCGCAGGTAGCGTGCAAACATAATTACATCTCCGAAACCTGCTTCATAATATACATAAATTGTTTTGCCAAAGATTTGTTCGCCCTGCCACAATGGGGCTTTTAGTGTTAAGTTCGGGTAGGTAACTTCCTGTGTTTTAATTGCAGTTTCTCTGCAAAGCCGCTCCTCAAAATATTTGAAACCATGTTCGTAATCCTTTTTTCTGAAATAGGCAAGTGATAAGAAATATTTGCTTTCCCGGTCATCAGGATTAATTTTTAAAACTCTGTTGTAATAATTAATTGCTCCATGAGGATTGTTTAATAACAGATATAATGCAGCAAGGTTAAAGTTCACCTTTTCTGAATGAGGTTTTAGCTGGAGCGCTTTAAGGTAAGCTTTTTCTGCCTCTTCAAAGTTTAAGAGGCTTTTATATGCCAGACCCAGGTTAAACCATAATGTAAAACTGCCATTATCTGTCAGGAATGCTTCTTTGATAATGCGAATTGCTTTTTCCCATTCTTCCTGTTTTATATAAATTCCTGCAAGATTTTCATAGTAATAAATGTTTTTTTCATATTTGATTGCTTGTGTTATAAATTTTTCAGCATCACTAATGTTATTTGTCTGGTATTTTAAAAGTCCGAGCAGATTTAAAGCTTCGCTGTTATGCGGATTTTCTTTAAGAACTTTAATATAAAACTTTTCTGCATTTTTATAATCCCCTTGAGAATGCAGAGAGAATGCTTTATTCAAATTTTCTTTTGCCAAACCCATAGTCCGCCTCTGTCTTTCCAGTATACCAGAAAATGTCAAAGTCGGAAATTTTTAATAATTACTTCATATCAAATATTATAATAATGGACTCATCTGCAATTCCTGTTATATTAATTAGTTCATCTTCTTCTCTTATTCCCAAGCCATCACCTGCAAAAAGTTCCGTATCTTTTATAATAACCGAACCTGTTGCTATATGTATCCAGATTTTTCTTGATGGTTTTAGCTGATATGATACAGTTTTTTCTTTTTCTATTAGCGTTTCATAAACGTTTGCATCCTGATAAATCTTAAACGCATTATCTTCTCCTTCCAGTGAACCGATAAGGCATAACTTGTTCAGCATTGCCTCCCGCGGAAATTTTTTCTGCCCGTAGCCTGGTGAAATATTTTGAACATTAGGCATAATCCAAATTTGTAGAAAGTGAACAGGTACTTTGTCCGAAGCATTAAATTCACTGTGGAAAATCCCTGTGCCTGCACTCATTTTTTGTATATCGCCGGCTTTCATAACCGAAGTATTTCCCATACTGTCGCGGTGTTCAAGTTCTCCGGAAAGAACAATACTTATAATTTCCATATTGTCGTGCGGGTGCAGCCCAAAACCCTCTGACAGAGCTACAATATCATCATTAATCACTCTGAGCGGACCAAACCCCATATGTTTTACATCTATATAGTTAGCAAATGAAAATGTATGTTTGCTGTCCAGCCAGTATAATTTTGTACTCCCGCGTTCATTGCTTTTTCTAATTGTATACATATTTTTTCTCCTTTGGCAGATGCAGTATAGCAGGGATGATAAAATAAAAAATTCATAGCCCGGTCTAAGCAGAAAGCAGAAAATTTGCTTTTAGTTTGTGTAGAAATTTTAGACTTAACGCTTAAACAGTTCTGTAATCAAAATTTTCACAGCAGGTATTATTATTCTATTGTCCAAAAAAGGAAAGGAGAAATATCACATGAGTTTTAACCCGTTGAAGGAAAAGGGAATTTCCCTTGAAAAGCAGCTTAGAAGCTGGCATAATATCGCCCACAGGCACTTTAACAAATATGAAGTTGATTGTTATACACGCACCAGACAGATTTTAATGAATGGTATTGAAATTGAAGCGTGGAATTTTAAACATAATTTTGCAAGAATTACAGATGATGAGGAAACTAAACAGTTTCTAGCTATGACAAAAAGAATAGAGGATATGCAGCAGACAACTGTTAACTGGATGTCACCTGCGGATCAGTCTGTTTTGGAAACGACTTTAGGTTACGAGCAGGTTGCAGTTGATTTAACTGCCTGGCTTGCACAGAATGAACCGGATGATTATGTTAGAGAAACATTTAACTTCGGTTTGCTTGAAGATTTTGACCACCTGTACAGATACAGCCAATGGGCATATATGGAGCATGGTATTGATCCGGATGATATAGTACAGGCGCAGACAGATATTATGATAAGCCGTCCTACACAAAACCACCATAATGACAATATTTTAAGACTTAGAGAACACTATGACAAAGCAACAGCTTCTCCACAGACCAAAGTTAATATTCTTACACTTGTTTCTGGAGAACAACAGACTCATAATTATTATGCAGAACATGGTATGGAATACGGAAATGAATGTTTGCGGGAAACCTACGCTGAGATTAAAGACGTTGAAGAAGAACATGTTACAATGTACGAATCTTTGATTGATCCTACAGAATCTTTATATGAGAAACTACTTCTTCATGAATTTACAGAAGTTTGTACATATCATAACTGCATGGCTGATGAGGTTGATGATATGCTGAAACCTGTCTGGGAAGAGTTTCTTGCATATGAGTTAGGTCATTTACAGGCAGCGGCTGAACTGTTTAAAAAACATGAAAGACGTGATCCGGAGGAGGTTATCGGTACAGAAATAGTTTATCCTTGCAGATTTAAATCACAAAAGGAATATGTTACAAACATTCTGGAAAACGAAATTGATAAACGTTTAGGGCTGGATAAGGATTACACTGTAATTAAAAAACTTCCAGACAACTGGCCTAGTTACAAAGTTCAGGAAAAAGTCGGTGAAGACGGTTCTCCAACCGAAATGACAATTAAGGTAATTGCAACCCAAAAGGATCGCGATCTTGTTATTGCTTCGGACAAGTTGAAGAGAGAACAAGCAAAATTGATTGAAAGAGGGCTTGAACCTAAAGCGCAGGCTCCTGATACAGTCAGTGCCGATGAATTTAAAAAGATGAGTTCTCAAAAGTTTGAAATGTAACGCTTCCATAAGAGGGATTTAATTATCCCTCTTTTTTGTATAAAATATTCCTATGAATAAAAAGAATAATATAAAGAGTATATATTCTAATTTTGCACTTTTAACTACTGCATTTATCTGGGGAGTTTCTTTTGTAGCTCAAAAATCAGGTATGGCTTTTGTTGGTCCGTTTACCTTTAATGCTGCAAGAACTTTTCTTGGCGGCTTAAGCCTGCTTCCGGTTATAGGTGTTTTAAAAATGATTTCTATGAAACATGATACAAGAACATCTCAGGAAAAAGCTGCTCAGCATAAAATCCTTGCTAAAGGCGGTATGTTGTGCGGTTTTCTTTTGTTTTCAGCACTTACAATAAATCAGTATTGTATGGTCTATGCTCCGGCAGGAAAAGCAGGGTTTATTACTTCTTTGTATGTTATTTTTGTTCCGCTTATTGCTGTTTTTATGAAGAAGAAGCTCCGGTTTAACGTTAAAATTAGTATAATACTTGCTGTAATCGGATTATATCTTTTGTGTTTTAAAAATACAGGTCATGTTGAAATAAGCGATGCTCTGCTGCTGGTTAGTTCCTTCCTGTTTGGTTTGCATATAATTGTTGTTAATTATTATTCACATAAAGTTAGTTCTGCAAAACTTTCGTGTGTGCAATTTTTTACAGCCTGTTTACTTTCTGTTCCGTTAATGTTTATATTTGAACACCCACAGCTTTCTGCTCTCAGAGCCGGAATTGAGCCTATTCTTTTTTCCGGTATTCTTGCAACCGGTGTAGCCTATACGCTTCAGATTTTCGGGCAGAAAGGCACAAGTCCGGTGATTGCTTCTCTGATACTTAGTTTGGAATCTGTATTTGCCGTACTTGGCGGTATGGTTATGCTCGGTGAGAGTATGATTTTCAGAGAAGCAATTGGATGCGTTTTTATGATTAGTGCAATTTTGCTTTCACAGCTTCGCTTCCCGCCTGCAATATCATATCCAGGCAAGACCGATAGAAAAAATTGAAATTAAAAGTGATCCTACTAATGCACTTAAAAATCCGCTTACCTCAATTCCCGGAACAAGGTATGCTACAAACATAAACAGCAGTGCGTTTATCACCAGAGTGAAGATCCCAAGTGTCAATATATTTATAGGGAGTGTTAGCAACAGCAGTACAGGTTTTATAAAAGCATTAATTAATGCTATTACTACAGCTGCTATCATTGCTGTTGTGAAGTTTTCGATTGAAATACCCGGGGTTACCCAGCCGACAAACATAATTATAAGTGCTAAACCTAGCCATTTTAATATCATTAAAAACATATTTTCTCCTTATTTTTTATTATTTTAAAGCAGTTAAAAAATATTTCAATACCGGAAAGTTTAATAAAAAAAGCAGGTATTTTTGAATACCTGCTAAAAATTATTATTTTATAAAACTGGATGCAATATACATTCCTATTAAAACAATTACAAAGAACAAAATCCCTCCGAAAACTTCGTTCCTATTGTAATTAAACTGGGCAGGGTGCCCTGTTTCCTGTTTAGTTTTCTTATCCATATTTGCAATCTCCTTATCTCAAAAATCGTAAATAAATATAAATGGAGCTTAGTATCAAAGAAATAAGCATAACAATGATACCGTACTTCATAAATCTCATAAACGAAATCGGATAATTTTTGGAAGCCGCAGTTTCAGAAACTATAACATTTGCAGCTGCACCTATAATTGTCATGTTGCCGCCAAGGCAGGCACCTAATGACAAACACCACCATAAAGGTTCGGCATAGCTTGCGCCCATAACTTTTTCAATTTCTAAAATCATAGGTGTCATAGTTGCAGTATATGGAATATTATCAATAATACCGGAGATAAAGCCTGAGCCCCAGAGAATTAACAGTGAGGTTGCAGCCTGAGAGCCCTCGGTAATTTTGATAATCCAGTTTGCCATTAATGCAATACCGCCGGAAGCTTCAAGTCCGCCGATAATTATAAATAAGCCTATAAAGAAGAATATTGTATTCCATTCAACTTCTTTGCATATTTCAGATGGTTTTTCAAATATCAGAAGTATGCTTGCACCAAGCATAGCCATAACAGATGTTTCAATATGTGTTATATCATGTGTTATAAAACCTAATATTACACCGGCTAATATGATAACACTTCTAATCATAAGAGCTTTATCTGTTATTGTATGCGAGTTATCAAGCAGAGCCACCTGTTCCATTTTTTCTTTTGTAGTTACAAGGCTTTTACGGAAAAATAATGCCATTACGCCAAGAACAACAACTAAAATAATGAAAACAATCAGTGTTAATTCTTTTACAAAATCCATAAAAGAAAGTCCGGCAGCACTGCCGATAATTATGTTTGGAGGATCCCCGATAAGAGTTGATGTTCCTCCTATATTTGATGCAAAAACTTCTGTAATTAAAAAAGGAATAGGATTGATGTCGAGCTTTTTAGCAATAAAGAATGTTACAGGCATAATCAAAATAACTGTTGTAACATTATCAAGAAATGCTGATGTAACTGCGGTAAACAAGCCTAAAACAAACAATATAAGTATAGGCTTTCCGCCTGTATGCTTCAAAAGTTCATTAGCAATCCAGTTGAACATTCCGCTTTTTGTCGCAATACTTACAATAATCATCATTGCAACGAGCAAAAATATTACATTAAAATCAATATAATTAATAAAGTACAGGCTGTTGATTGCATCGCCTGCCATTTTATGCTGGCTTAAAAGCCCTAAAAGAATTGTTGCTACAGCACCAAGAAGTGCCACTGTTGCTTTTGGAATTTTTTCCAGAGCAATAAATATGTAGGCGATAATCAATATTGCCGCCGAAACTCCGACACTGTGTGCCTGAACAAAATTTAATATATCCATTTTAAGTACTCTCCAATTTCGTTTATTACATTTGTTGTTTTAATAATTTAAACGAAATTAAGGAGCACGCGGATTAATTTCATACCTGAAATTATAAGGATTTGAACAAAAATCCGAGTTGAAGGTTAATGTAGTCTTTTGGTTTAAGAAAAAACTTTCCAAACTTACAAAATCAGGTGTGACTTCCGGAATATGAATTATCTTTTTATTATGATTTCTAAGCGAATAATCGGAATTTGATATGTCTGTTGTTATATTTTTGAGGTTAAATGTATCGTTATTATTAATTTCAAGAGTTTTATTGATACTTACTACAGTCTGTGTAAAGCTGTGAACTGAAGGCACAGTGCTTCTATGCCCCGCAAACACAAAACCTATTAATAAAAAAGTCAGTATCATAAAACATTTTTTCATGATACTGACATATTATTTAAAAAGTGAAAATTTTTCAACAAGCTAAAACAATATTATCTTTTGATAGTATCATTGGTTTTCAAATATTCTTTAGCTTTTTCATCTTTGACATACATTTTACCGTCTTTTTTGATAAAGATTTCAAATATATCCGGATCAGAGCATTTTTCAGGATCAGTTTTGTTATACATACAGTTAGGTTTTTTATCGGAGCCGTTTACATCGACTTTAATTTTTGCATCTGTGGTAAAGTCTGTTATAGGCATTATCCATTCAATACCATCACTTGAAATAAATGCTATTTGGTTTGAAACACAGTTAGGAACATCATCAACAGTGTTTACTTTTGTTGCAAATAGTTTGCAGAATTTTGTATTGCCTGAAATAGATGAATCTATAGCTGCAGGTTCGATTTCATCAAATCCTTCTTTACCGAGTTTGGTGGCATACATATCTTCATCGTTTACAAGTTCTGTAACGATTCTTTCTGCAAGATAATATGCTTTTTTGAACAAAATTTTATTTTTAGCCGGTTTTACCTGCATTATTGCCGGAATTAACATTGTTGCAATTATTGACAGAACTGCAAGACATACCATCATTTCCGCCAAAGTAAAACCATATCTTTTTAATGTTATTTTCATTTGCCATTGTCCTTTTTTATTTGAATTTCTACCAAATTATAACTATAGAACCAGGTGCACCTGCAGTAGCTGCAACATTTGTATAGCTTGTGTCAGAGCAGGATATTGGACCCGGGTAAGATGAGCTCAGAGTATTACCGGCAAATTTTCGAATATGTGTACTAATCCAGCAGTTATCTTGTGATGTACCGCCATTACCGCCTCTGCCGAAAGTATTCAGGTCAATGCCCTCACCTGATGTCGGTGGAACATCATTCATATTGGTAACATTTGCAGCTCTTTCATAAGTTGATATTGAGCCTATATGGTTAGGTGAAATTCCGGTATGGGTATTTGCACTATCTTCAGCTTCAGATGGATACCCTGGTGCCGGAGGCAGTATTTTTACAGGAAGCGGCTGTTTACCTTTTCCTCCTAATCCACCGGGAACTGATAATGCTCCGTTAGACATACTGGTTTCTTCTCCAGGATTACCATCATCTCCTGAACCTAAAGCGGGTGCTGCACCGCCTCTTCCCGGTTTAAGATCAACAGTATTTGATTGAAATGAACGTACAAATATTGCAAGATATTCTCCAGCAGTTCCGCCTTCTCCTGCTGTCATATATTTTGTATCATACTCATGACTCCAAGAGTAACTAGGGGAGTGTTCTCCTGCTGAGCAGCTACTGTCACAAGTTCCGGAACAAGAACCATCTGTACCGTCGGTTCCTGCCGTTGCGTCATAGCAAAATGAATAATCAGAACAAGGTGTTCTTGTTGCCGGACTGCCTCCTGTTCCGCCATAGGCTGTACAAGAAGCTACAATACTCCCATTTTGACTGATTTTAGCTGTTGCATCTCCGCCGTCTCCACCAGAAAGACCATCATTAATATAAATACTTGAACTGTAATCACGCCCATTGCTTCCGCTGTCGTTAGTTGCCTCATGTTTTAACCCCAGACCTACTGGAACAGAACCGGTATTGCATGTTGCGCTGGAGCCTCCAGATCCACCTGAAACTGTTGTGTCCAAAACTTCAGCTGACCAACTGCAGCTGACGGCTTCTGTTGACATTGCTGTGCAGTCTGCTTCAGTCATTCCGGCAGTTTCATTGGAACCGCATCTGCATTTTCCTGTAGTTCCAAGATAACTCTTACCTGCTCCAGAACCATCACCACCGCTTCCGGAAGTTGCACAGGCATAAACCACATCTCCTGCGACAAAACCTTGCCAGTCAGAAAGTGTCATATAAAACGGACTTCCGTTAATTTCACTTTCAGTCCAGCCGTAAGCAGTTTTAGTACCGCTTTCATTAACGCTGTTTCGTGTATTCCCGTCATATCCTGCATCTCCACCGGCACCGCCGCCACCAACAAGCTGGATATAAAAATATGAAGCTTTTGCAGGCGGTTCAAATTTACATTCTGCTACTTCTCTTTTATACAAACGGGCTTTCTCAACATATCTTTCTTCCATTAGTTTGCCGTCGCTTGTTCTGTAGCAGGTATATTTACCATGAACTATTTTTTTAGGAACACGACTGTGTTTTTTTGTAATAACAGACATAGAGCCTGCTGTAATAAGTGATGCTATCATAAGTAACAACAGCATTTCAACAAGTGAAAAACCTTCTTTTAAAATGGATTTATTATTATTAATCATAATTAACCAGACTCCTATTATTGATAGATTATTACCAGATTATAACAGCTCCACCGTCGTTTCCGGGTTGACCTTTTGCTCCTCCGTTACCTGGAGCGGCTGTAATTATCCCATTTTCAATACCAATTGCCTTAAGATAGGTATTAAATTGTGATACATCAGCCCCATCTGTCATATTTGATTGTATTGTAAGTGCAAACTTAAAAGTTTTATCATCAGGTTCTTCATATGTAACCATACTACCGTTAAGAACAGTTTGGCTGTTAATGTCAATATACTTTAACTGTTCGGTAACATATGCGTCATCATTTGTGCCGGCCATATCATCTTCTTTACAGTATGAAATTTGAACATATTCTGTATAAGCATTGCAGACTGGCTGCCTTGCGCAAGCATATTTTGCATCTATAATACTACAGTCTGATACGTTACTGCCGTCCATAGTTGATTTATCAAACCCGTATGTTCCGCCTCTTACAGAAGCAATAGTTTTTGTTCCGGTTGATTCTATTGAATTAACTATTGACTCTGTTGCAGAACCTCCAACCGCAGCTCCTCTTCCAGGAATAACTTCAAGTTCTTTTTCAATACTTGTTACAAAGAAACTTTTGTACTCACCGGCACCACCGCCATGACCGCTGCTTGACGCTGAACCGGCACCGCCTCCTCCTACAAGGTTAATAACATAATAAGGCGCATTTTTTATAGGTTTAAATTTGCATTTACTTACAGTATCTAAACTCCGCGGTATATTTTCAACAAAATACTGCTGTTTTAATGAACCGCCTGAGTAGTAGCATTCAAATCTTCCATGAGGTGTTTTTTCGGTTACTCTGTTTCTTTTCTTTGTAAAAACATTAGCACAGGCAGTTACGAATATAGCAACTATACCCATAACTACCAGTGTTTCAAATAGTGAAAATGCTAATTTATTATTTTTATCTATGTTTATCATTTATTTTCCTTACCACACTATAACGACAGCTCCGCTGTTACCCGGTTGTGCCGGACAAACTGATTCAGCTCCGCTTATAGTTTTAAGAACATTTCCTCGTTTATCTATACATTGGTATGCCTGACTTTTATTTACTGAAGTATATGTTTCATTGGTAATAAATACCCCGTTGATATGGATTTGTTCAACTGAGTCAGTATTTCTCACGATAGAATATGCTCCATCTCCGCCCATACCGGTCATGGTACCTGTAATCTTGGAAGGCATTTTGCTGTCTTCATCTAATTCGATGAATGTAGAGAAGCCTGAAGCAACAGCAAATCTTGCATCTGCATCTACAGCTCCCTGATCAGTTGGAGCACCGCCTTTGAGCCAGAAACTATAACTTCCGCCAAGGCTGTTGCCTTTGCCGCCTTTGGCTCTTATTGCCTCTGACATTGAAGCATTTTTAATTTTAATTAAAGTATCACCGCCATCGCCGCCTGCAGGGTTTGTAATACTTGTACCAGGTGTTCCGCCTTTACCTACAGTTATGTCAAGGGCTTCACTGATACCAGGGAAGAACATTGATTGGTATTCTCCGGTATTACCCATATAGCCGTATCTGGTAGCGGCTTTTGTACCTTGTCTTTTATATGATACATTCGGGAGGCTGTAGCTTCCAGAGGCACCGCTATAACGAGGACAAGATTCATTTGAAAAACAGCCAGCTCTACCGGATCCGCCGGAGGTTGAGCCGGTTATCGGTGTACATGTAGAAGGGCCGGTTGAGCCTGAAGTACCATTAACAAGAGGATTAGAAGAATCTGAACCGTTAGTTCCACCGCCTAACAAGCAGCTTCCGTCAGGGTATTTTAAAGTAACATTACCGCCGGATTTTGATCCGTCATATTCAAATGTCATATCCATAGGGGCTCGTGTTGTAAACTCTGTGCAATCGCCATCACCGCCATTACCGCCAGTGGAACGATTAATGTCGCCATTTTCGTATTTTTTTGCAGCACCTACGCCGCCATCCCCGCCCGCAGCGCAAGCACTAAGGGTAACTGTTGGAGGATTAGTATCCCAAATAGATTTCAGCCAGGTAGGGCAGGAGCCTGATTCGGCACCGCCGTTACCGGCATCACCTGAGTCTGAAATTATACAATTACTTTGAGTATAAGTTCCGCTTAAAGAGCTACTTGTTGTTGGTGATTTAATTGTACCTGATTCATATATCGGAGTTGTAGAGTTTGGGTCTTCTGTGATATATGTACCGCCGGCACCACCGCCAATCGCTTGAATAATGAAAAATGAGGCTTTTACAGGCGGGTTAAATTCACACTTCGCAACCTCTTGCGGTGTTGTTTCTCCATAAATTTCATCTGCAGTATACTGCATAAGTTTTTCACCATCATAGTAGCATTCAAAACGACCGTGAGGAAGTCTTTCTGTTTTTTTAGGTATTTTCTTATATGCAATTGGAGCTAGTGAAACTATTAAAAAAGATAATATCAAAAGAACCAAAAGCATTTCTGCTAAAGAAAACGCATTTTTAGAGTTTTTTGTAACACTGTTAAGAATATGATTCATACTCAAAATCTCCATTGTTCAGCCAAAAATAATCAATCCCGTATTTCCATTATACCACATATTTTACGAAATGTAACTATTTTTTATTAAATTTAAATAAAACTTAACTCTCCTTATTCTATGGTTTTATCAATCTTGACACATCCACTATTCTTATGATATAATATAAAAGTATTACCTCTGGGGGTTGTTTGATTATGTTCAAGTTTTTTAAGAGAAAAACTGCATTAACATTAGCTGAGTTGATGATGGTTTTTGTTGTAATTGGTGTAATTGCTTCTATTGCTGTTGTTACCATCAAGCCTTTTGAAAAATCTGTAAAATGGCTTTATTACCGTATGTACCATACAATTAATACTGCCATTTATAATGCTATGTTTACCAGAGCAGAATTCCCGACAAACTCTGTTGCTTTTTGCAATGCTCTTTTAGAATTTATAAATTCTAATGAAAATCATTGTGATATTAATAGAATTGTAAGTTTAACAACAACAGAATATCCTGATGACAAAATTCAGATAATTGCATCTAACGGCGTACGTATTTATATTTCGGCAAATACTGACGGTACTCCATATACACAACAATATCCCATCGATGCTGCCACACCTTCGACAACCAAAGAAATAGACGCTTCGGCTTTATGGAAGAAGATTGTACACAATGCGTGGAAGTCGGCAGAACCGGGTGTTCTGTTCTGGGATACAATAATTCGCGAATCCGTACCGGATTGTTACGCAGATTTAGGTTACCGGACCGTTTCCACGAATCCATGTGGCGAGATACCTCTATGTCCTTACGACTCATGCCGTCTCTTGGCAATCAATTTGTATTCATATGTAGTAAATCCGTTTAAACCGAATGCTTATTTCGATTTTGATCTGTTTAAGAAACATGTGGCATTAGCTCAACGTATCATGGATGACATCATCGACCTCGAACTGGAGAAAATCGAACGCATCATGCACAAGATTGATGAGGATCCGGAAAACGACGAAGTGAAGCGGGCAGAACGTGTACTCTGGGAAAAGATATATAAGAAAAGCGGACAAGGACGACGTACAGGTGTAGGTATCACTGCAGAAGGTGATATGCTCGCAGCATTAGGATTACGCTACGGAACAGAAGAGGCTACCGAATTCTCAGAAAAAGTACATAAGACAGTAGCTCTTGGCGCTTATCGTTCTTCTGTAGAAATGGCGAAGGAGCGTGGCGCTTTCGAAATATATGATAACAAACGCGAGCAGAACAATCCGTTCATCCAACGTTTGGCAGAAGCCGACCCTGAGCTATATGAAGAAATGAAGAAATACGGACGACGCAACATTGCCTGCCTGACTATCGCTCCCACCGGAACAACCAGCCTGATGACTCAGACAACTTCTGGCATTGAACCGGTATTCTTGCCAGTTTACAAACGTAGAAGAAAAGTGAATCCGAATGACACAAATGTTCATGTCGACTTTGTTGATGAAACAGGAGATGCATTCGAAGAGTATATTGTATTCCACCACAAGTTTGTCACATGGATGGAAGCCAATGGATACGATCCGTCCAAACGTTATTCTCAGGAAGAGATTGACGAATTAGTAGCCAAGTCTCCTTATTATAAAGCTACTTCCAACGATGTCGACTGGTTGATGAAAGTAAAGATGCAGGGAAGAATCCAAAAATGGGTAGACCACTCTATCAGCGTAACCATCAACCTGCCGAACGACGTAGACGAAGACCTCGTGAACCGTCTGTATGTAGAAGCATGGAAATCCGGCTGCAAGGGCTGTACGGTTTACCGCGACGGTTCGCGTTCCGGCGTGCTCATCTCTACCAAGAGCGACAAGAAGTCCGAGCTTCCCCCGTGCAAACCGCCTACAGTCGTTGAAACACGTCCCAGAATATTGGATGCAGACGTTGTCCGCTTCCAGAACAACAAGGAGAAATGGGTGGCATTCGTCGGCTTGCTGGACAATCATCCCTACGAAATATTCACCGGTGTGCTGGATGATGATGAAGGCATCATCCTGCCGAAGAATGTGGTGTCAGGCCACATCATCAAGAATGTGGATGAGCACGGAAACAAGCGTTACGACTTCCAGTTCGAGAACAAGCGCGGATACAAAGTCACCATCGAGGGTCTGTCCGAGAAGTTCAACAAAGAGTATTGGAACTATGCCAAGCTGATTTCCGGTGTATTGCGCTACCGCATGCCTATCGAGCAGGTCATCAAGCTGGTAGGTTCACTGCAACTGGACAGCGAAAACATCAACACCTGGAAGAACGGTGTGGAACGCGCCCTGAAGAAATACATCCAGGACGGCACGGAAGCCAAAGGCAAGAAATGCCCCAACTGCGGTAACGAAACACTGGTTTACCAAGAAGGTTGCCTCATCTGCAAGACGTGCGGAGCTTCTCGCTGTGGATAATCCCACGGCAAGCACAAACGTTTGCATAGGAATTTAAATGACTTAGATAACGGTAGCTGCATGATTATGAGGAATAATTTCTATACTTGCATAATCATTGCAGCTATTGCTATTTCTAAATCTAATATAATATGACACTAATATTCAATATCGAGTATCGCACCAGCTGGGGTGAAGAAGTCAGAGTCCTGGGTTCCATCCCGGAACTTGGCAACAACCAGCCCAACAAAGCCACCCCCCTGCACACTGTAGACGGCATTCACTGGACCGCGGAAGTGGATATCCAGATTCCCGGTAATGGAAGCGTCGAATACAGTTACCACATCTATCGAGATGGCAGAACCATACGGACAGAGTGGAACAGCCTGCCACGCATCCTGCACGTTGCAGACAATCCGAAGAAAGTTTACCGCATAGAAGATTGTTGGAAGAATCTGCCCGAGCAGCAGTATTTTTATACATCCGCTTTCACAGAATCCCTGCTGGCGCATCGCGAACGCAGTGCCGCCCCGAAAAGCTACAAAAAGGGGTTGCTGATAAAGGCGTACGCCCCCTGCATAGACAGTGACCATTGCCTGGCACTTTGCGGAAACCAGAAGGCGCTGGGTGACTGGAACCCGGACAAAGCTGCCCTTATGAGCGACATCGACTTCCCCGAATGGCAGGTAGAAGTGGATGCCGGTAAAATCAGCTTCCCGCTGGAGTATAAATTCGTCCTTTACAACAAGAAAGAGCGCCGTGCCGTGGCCTGGGAGAACAATCCCAACCGCTATATGGCCGACCCGCAGATAGCCGCCAACGAAACGCTGGCTGTCGGCGACCGTTATGTATACTTCAATCTTCCTGCATGGAAAGGTTCCGGAGTAGCCGTACCCGTATTCTCCCTACGCTCCGAGAAAAGCTTCGGTGTAGGCGATTTCGGCGACTTGAAGCGCATGATTGACTGGGCAGTTGCCACCAATCAGAAGGCGGTGCAGATTCTGCCCATCAACGACACTACCATGACGCATACCTGGACAGACTCCTACCCTTACAGTAGCATCTCCATCTATGCCTTCCATCCCATGTACGCCGACCTGAAGCAGTTGGGCAGCTTGAAGGACAAGAAGGTGATGGCCGAATTCAACAAACGCCAGAAAGAACTGAATGCCCTGCCCGCCGTGGACTACGAAGCTGTGAACAAGACAAAGTGGGAATACTTCCACCTCATCTTCAAGCAAGAGGGAGAGAAGGTGCTGGCCTCGGCAGCCTTCCATGAGTTTTTCGAGTCGAACAAGGAATGGTTACAACCGTATGCCGTTTTCAGCTATCTGCGTGACGCCTATAAAACGCCCAACTTCCGCGAGTGGCCGAAGTACAGCAACTACGACATCCAAGAGATAGAGAAACTCT
>ENA-ORTS01000296-ORTS01000296.1-human-gut-metagenome-genome-assembly--contig:-NODE-296-length-41953-cov-3.012196_pt1 | contig 41953 bp, 87 predicted proteins | sample MGYA00241911_ERZ509186 | MGnify/ENA primary metagenome ERZ509186 (study PRJEB26280, sample SAMEA2338852) | human gut metagenome | biome: human gut; feature: human-associated habitat; material: faeces...
AAGGTTCGATATGGTTGAGGGTTCATTCACATTAGAACCAGATAAAGGCATTAATATAGATAAATTATTAAAAATCTTTGGTGTGGATATTTCAGGAAAACCAGATTCATACACTATCCAATATTTAAAAACTGTACAAGCGAAAAAGCATAAGAAAAAGAGAATAAATAAAAAATGGATAAAAAGGTATGGGTATAAACAAAAGTGGTTTAATAGCAAAGGTTGGAAACTAAAGAGTTATAAAGATGGAACAGCAGAGTTTGTAAAATAAATTGTACATAAGAGTTATAGCCAAATGACTTATATGGCAATTGGAGGAAAGTATAAAGGATGAATAATTTCGCAAGAAATATCGGTATTTGGTATTACGATAGAAAATGGGCGGAAGTATTATTTGAAAAGATTTTGGACAGTTATCCAGGATATTGTTTATTCCGCATTTATAGAAATCAATTAAAAATTATATTAACGGATGGAACGTCAATTAGATTCTTTAATGTTAATTGTACTAGCAGATCAATGGCATTAACAGAGTCATATATTCAAAAAGGGATAGATTATAATTTATTTTGCAGTAAAATTGCCCCAGCAACAAAGAGAGGCATTAAGGGAAAATATATTATAGAAAATTACAATGATATTGAAAATCCACAAGACGCGACACGTTATTATTTAAAGAAGAACTGTGAGAAGGAAGAAGAAATGGATTTAGTACAATTACCAGATGGACAAATTGATACCGTAGAAAATAAACATCACGTCATTGATATTGTACGGGAAAAATGTGGTGATGACATTGCAAGGATTATCTCACAATGGATTGATCCAGAAAATACAGGTGAGATGAAAAAGTGGCGCGATTCCTTTAAAGAAGAATTTGAAGAAGAAAAGCGGCAGGAAGAAATGGCAATTATAGAAAAGTTGAATAAGATTTATTGTACATAAGATAAACGAAATAAATATTGACATATATAACTTGATATGATATTATATAAGAAAGCTGAATGGGAAAACCCAGTCAGTATTTCTTATATATAAGATAAACTAAATAAATATACAACCAAAAGAGAAAAAGAGTTGAATAATCTTGAGACTAATCAATCTTACATGGGGGGACAATTGAGCCGAGAATAAAATGTGAAATTTTTCGTGACTCAATGCAGAATTATAAAAAGTATGGTATTCGTCCCGCACAACTTATTATAGCAGATGTGCCGTATAATGTGGGAAATAATTTTTATGGTTCAAATCCTATGTGGTATAAAGGTGGAGATAACAAAAACGGGGAAAGCAAGTTAGCTGGAAAGTCGGCGTTTAATTCAGATTTTAACTTTAATCTCTACGAATATTTTCATTTCTGTTCAAAAATGTTAAAGAAAGAGGATAAAAAGAAATCTATTCGTGGGAGAAGTAGTGATTCACCTTGTATGATCGTGTTTTGTTCATTTGAACAAATTCAGACACTTATTAATGCAGCAGCGAAACACGGATTTGTTCATTACATACCACTTGTGTTTGTTAAGAATTATAGCCCACAGGTGTTGAAAGCAAATATGAGAGTTGTAGGGGCTACAGAATATGCATTACTTTTATATAGAGACAGACTTCCTAAATTCCGCAATGGCGCACAATATGATGAGAACGGAAAAACAATTAGAGGGACTGGACATATGATATTTAACTGGTTCACATGGGAAAAAGATACAAAAGAAATACCAAAGATTCACCCTGCACAGAAGCCAGTTACGCTATTGAAGAGGCTGATTGAAACATTTACCGATCCTGGCGATGTTGTAATTGATCCTTGTTGTGGAAGCGGAAGCACATTGAGAGCAGCTTGTGAGTTAGGAAGAAGTTCATACGGATTTGAAATTGACCGAACATTTTATCAAAAAGCCAAAGATGAAATGTTAATTGATTATATCAAGTAAAAAGAAATAAATATACAACCAAAGGAAGAAAAAATGGAATACAACAAATTATATAATATGGATTGTATGAACTACTTTTCCATCATAGATGGGGGGGCAATTTGATTTAACATTGACTGACATTCCATATGGAGAAGTAAACAGGTCTAGTAATGGATTAAGAAGTTTAAACAAAGAAGATGCTGATATTATGACATTTAATTTGCAAGATTTTTTAAATGAAGTATATCGTGTGACTAAAAGTACAATTATTGTATTTTGTGGAAAAGAACAAATATCTGAAATTCATTCGTATTTTTCCGGCAAACAGAAATCTGGGAAAGGAACTGTTAGACAGATTGTATGGGAGAAAACAAATCCATCACCAATGAACGGTCAGAATATTTATCTATCTGGGATAGAGAATGCAGTGTGGTTTAAAAAGCGTGGCGGCACATTTAACGCACATTGCAAAAATACTGTTTTTAAATATCCATGCGGAAGAAACAAAATTCATCCGACAGAGAAGAATCATAACTTACTTAAAGAACTGATTCTTGATAATAGCAATGTTGATGATATTGTATTTGATCCATGTATGGGAAGCGGAAGCAGTTGTCTTGTAGCAGCAGAGAATGACAGAAGATACGTTGGTGTTGAATTAAAACAAAAATATTATGATTTGGCAGTTCAAAGAATGCAAGAGTTGCAATAAATCAGGAGAATGTTTATGGAAAGAAATAGATGTTGGAGAAGAAAGAAAAACTTCTCAAAAGGACGTAGAAAAAAGAATATTGTACAGCATGTTTTTGGTGGATCTGGATATGGATTGGGTTGTAAACATGATGGACAGTACATCAAGGGCAAGGTTCATCGCTCTAATCCTTTATATAGTATGAAAACCAATAATCGCAGATGCTATGGTGTTGCGATGAATTGGAAACATAGAGATGCGCAAAAAGTTCTTTCTATGGACTCGCAAGAGGAAGAATTTAATAACGAAAAAGAGGTAAAAGATGAAAAGTGTTGATGGAACTACAGATGCTTTAAAAGTATCAAGAGGAAGCATTCTGATGGCAAATCGCGACAGAGAGTATGTAAACAAAGAAAATACTCTGCAGATAAAAGCCGGAGATAAAATTATTGTCGGTTATGACGGATTGCTTCATCCAGTAAACAATAATAAAGCAGCCATTACAATTGACAATGATCTTGAAGTGGAAGGTTATTCTGCCACTGGATTATCAGAATATCTTGTTGCTTGGTTGGATTCTAGCCTGGATTTGAAAGAAAATTTGAGAAGAACAATGCTTGATCTTGATGAATTTAAAGCAGTGATTGAAAATGCATTAGTAGTTATTGGAATGAAAAGAGAAGAAGCTGAGAATGAATAGAAGTCACATTGTATATACGATGAAACATAAGAGAGCATTTCTCAGAGTGGAAAAGGAATTGCTTGGTCATAATACTGTTCGAGGATTTTTGCATGACCTTGATAAAGTTTTTGTGTATTTGGCGACTCCGAAAAGCTGGGAGAAAAAAGTCTCTAAATTTCACAGAAAATATTCCCGACATCATCCTATAAGAGCGCGAACAAAAGCGGATTATATTCAGATGATTATTGACTGGGAGTGCTGTAGGTTCACGAAACCAGATAAGCCTATGACAGCCCGGCAAACATTATATAAATTGTTCCCAGAAATGGAAGATAAGATTCTGCCATTACTGGAAGAACTCAATCTATAAGGAGGAAAAGATGATCCAGCTTGGTAGTGGATATGAAAAAGTATGTGAATATTTACAGAAACATAATATAAATTCACTCGAAGAAATTGTTGGAATGGATGCATTTCATATTTTTCCACGACAAGGAGTTACAGCTTGTAAAATTAGAAATGTTGAATTTTTCGGAAATGTAAGAGTATGGGGATTTAAAACAAATGTTTCTCATAAGCTGGCAGAGCTTGGTAATTCAATATTTCTTGATGAAAAAGAAGCAAGAGAATATGAAGTTTTGCAGTTACATAAAAGAACTTTGGATCAGCAGCAAAACATCATAAAGCGGAGAGTTGAAGAGATAGACAGGGATTTGAATAAATTAGACTATCTCTTAGAACGTTATCCGACAACTGAATCAAGATGCAGATTTAAAAAATGTTGTGAAAACTGCTCACATCACGAAGATGGCATCATTGAGGGAAAAATTACATGCGTTGATTTCGGCAAACCAGAAGATTGTTATTTCTGGAAGCCGGATATAGAAGCATTTAAGAAATGGTTAAAAGAGCATGAAGTAGGATAAAAAACAACTTTTATCTACTGTCTCTGAACCCACGTTCTAATCGTCCTTTCACAATTCTGTTTCTATATATAATAGGAAGAAACTCTTTCATATCTGATTTTTAATACGACAACCATCGTATTTTTAAACTATAAAATGAAAGTTGTTTTCAAAATAGATTAAAAATATTGGTGGCGTGTGAAGAATCACAAAGGGTATGTATTGAGTTTAGGAATAAAGGGCATGAAGCATATAGTTGTGACATAATTGAATGTTCTGGTAATTATCCAGAATGGCACGTTATGGGAGATGTTATTCCTTTGTTGGACGGAGATTGTGAGTTTAAAACAACAGATGGAATTAAACATAAGATAGACGGAAAATGGGATATGATAATCGCATTTCCGCCATGTACATATCTTACATCTGCAGGAACACGGCATTACTCATTAAAATGTAATCCACCAGAAAAAGTAGCTGCCAGAATTGAAAAAAGAAATGAAGCAGAACAATTTTTCTTAAAAATAGCAAATGCAGATTGTGAGAGAATTGCAATTGAAAATCCAGTGGGATATATGAATACACATTGGAGAAAACCAAATCAAATTATTCATCCGTATTATTTTGCTAGTAGTAAAAACGATACGGAGAATTATTTCCAGAAGAGAACATGTTTATGGCTTAAAAATCTTCCAATGCTTGACAGAAAAAATAATTTGCCAGTTCCAGAACCACAATATATTTGCCAGGGCGAAAAATGTAAAGGCAAAAGGATTGGCTGGTGTGAGGGAATTAAGAATACAACTGGCGGTCAAGCTGGAAGAGCAAAGGCAAGGAGTAAAACATTCCCAGGAATCGCTAAAGCAATGGCGGATCAGTGGGGAATGAAAAATTTTTAAAAGATGAATAAAATAAATAATAATAAAAAAGAAGGGAGTAACACCTTATCCTAGTGAAACTAGGTTGGGTGTTGGAGAAAAGAGATATACGCCCGGAAAATTTCTGATCGTGGCTAACGGTTCATAATTAGTTTGAACTAAAGTATAAGTAAGGTAAAACCTAAACGTAAGAGGCTTATACGAAACATAGCAATCCACAAAATTGCCATTCACCGGATTCGGTTAGTGGCTGGTGTGAAAGTTTGTTGGTTTAGTACAGGAATTTCAAGTTTTGTAGCATGTTATTTATCAAAGGATATTGATGAGATTATTTATACTCACGTTCCGAATCAGTATCCGGATAGTTTACGTTTTCTGCATGATTGCGAGAAATTATTAGGAAGAAAAATAACCATATTACAGTCTGAAAGATATGCGTCAGTAGATGATGTTATTGAAAAAACACGTTGCATCAATACTCCGTATGGCGCACCTTGTACAAAATTTTTGAAGAAAGAAGTAAGAAAGAAATGGGAAGCACAAAACTTTGACCACCATACTTATGTATGGGGATATGACTTAAATGAAAAGCGTAGAGCTGACAGATTGGTAAATACTATGACAGACTATGACCATGAATTTCCGTTAATTGAAAACGGATTCACAAAAGAAGATTGTCATGCACTTGCAAAAGAATTGGGACTAAAACGCCCAGTTATGTATGATCTTGGATATCCCAATAATAACTGCGTTGGATGTGTAAAAGGTGGCATGGGATATTGGAATAAGATTAGAGTAGATTTCCCAGAGGTGTTTGAACGTAGAGCAAGACAAGAAAGGGAAATAGGGCATAGCTGCATTAAGGGAGTGTTCTTAGATGAACTTGATCCTAAACGTGGACGCATGGATTTGGAAGTCATGGAAGATTGCGGAATTGCTTGTCAGCTTGTATTGAAAGATAGGGAAGATTTGAAATGTTAGATGGAATCATATATGGTTTGATCGTTGCATGGATTCTGGCAATATTCAATGTAGATAATATCTGCATCAATGTATTACAGCCATTTTTCACAAATGTAAAATTGACAACAGATCATTACTATTTCGCATTTGGTGTGTTTGGCTTAATCGCAGGAATAATGTCACATAGCAATTAGAAGAAAGGAAAAGTAAATGAAAATCAAAAATATAAAAGATGTCGAGACTTTTTTAAAGGTAGTAAATGAGTGCGAAGGTGGAGTAACGCTGACCTCTGTATATGGTGATAAGTATAATCTTAAATCTACTTTAACACAGTATGTAGCGGTTGCAGCACTTGTTGGTGAACATGGTGACGAGTTGGAACTTTGGTGTTCTAATAAAAATGACGAAAAGAAATTCTTACAGATGTTCAACGAACATCCGGAAATGCTGTAGAAAGATGGAATAAATAAATGAAAACAACAATTATTGGAAGCCTGATATATGGTGTGTTATTTGCGGCACTTACAACAGTAGCAGACGCAAAGCCTAATACTCCGAAGTTTTGGGCTTTACTTGGAATATCTGCCGCAATGGTTATTAATGAAATGTGGCAAAAATAGATTAAATTAATTTTTTATCGTTATTTTCCAATTTTTATACCTCTTTTACCTAATTTTTAGTGGCAATAAACACTATATTTGGTAGAAAGATATACATATAGCATACAAAATATAGTATAAATGCCACTAAATCAGCACTTTTCTACAATAGTTTTACAATGAAAAATTAATTCAAAGTTGGGAACTGGTGAATTTTTGCGAAGTTGATAAGTTCGCTGCAACTTCATATTGTGCCATACATGGTGTAGATCCATCACTCAACATTGGAGATATTACAAAGGTAGATGAAAATGAAATGCTCCCGTTTAACATGATTTGTGGAGGTAGTCCATGCCAGGATTTCAGTATTGCCGGTAAGCAAGCCGGAAGTGGATGGACATGCAAAGATTGTACGGACGAAGAGGGGAAACCATTTACATATAACCCTTTAACAGTTCATTGGTCAGTTAGAGACAAATGCCCTAATTGCGGAAGCAAAAATCTTGATAAGACACGTTCTTCTTTGTTGGTTGAATGGTTACGCGTTGTTCGAGCAAATAAACCAACTTGGGGAATTTATGAGAACGTAAAAAATATTGTAGGAAAATCATTCAGAAACACATTTGATATGTTCATAGAAGAACTTCACGAATATGGATATAACACTTACTGGAAAGTGTTGAATGCTAAAGATTTTGGCATTCCACAGAACAGAGAACGGTTATATCTGGTAATCATCAGAAAAGAACTGGATAATGGGAAATTTAATCTCCCAGATGGATTTGAGAGCGACATAACAATGTATGACATTCTTGAGGATGAAGAAAACGTACCAGATAAATACTACATTGATTCAACCAAAGAGAGAAAAGCATTACAGGAAATGATTGACAGTGGAAAGCTGAACAAATCTTACTCAAATACCATCAGACATGGGGGGGCTGTTCACTAGATCGTCATATGTGGGATTTAGTACAGACGAAAAATATCGTCAAGGAATAATCGTCAGCAGACAGGCAGAACATGTAGATCATTTAACTGACTGTGCAAATACTCTTATGGCAAGAGATTATAAGGGATTTGGCAATCAGGGAATGAATGCGGTGATTATACAGAAACCAACCAGAAAGGAATAAGATGAACAGATATATTTGTGAACGAAGATGTGACGAAGGAATGAGAACGTTCAAGGGGGGGCTTTGTGGCACTATCCGAACGATCAATGCAGGAGGGGATAAAAGAGTGATTGTTGAAAATGATGTAAACATTGAAGATTATGGTATTCGCCGCTTAACGCCAAGAGAATGTTGGAGATTAATGGATTTTTCCGACAGTGATTTTGATAAAGCAAAGGCGGCAGGAATATCAAATACGCAACTGTATAAACAAGCGGGCAATTCTATTTGTGTGGGAGTCTTATATTACATATATAAAAATCTGTATCAGGCAATGCCGTACTTGTTTGAGAATTTAAGAGTAAGTAGTTTCTTCTCCGGAATCGGAGCTTTTGAGAAAGGGTTGGATAGATTGTATGCAGAAATCTCATAAAGACCAACCAATGATAAAAGTAATAGGTCATTTGGATATCAATGGGTTGGATATTATTAAGCGAATTTATTCAATAGATGGATTATCTCCTACTCTTTCAACGATGATGGGGGGGCAAAGACAACCTAAAATAGTCATCAGGAGAAATCATGAATGATATTAAGCCAAAGTTAATGGGTGGAATTGGCGAAATTAACTTTGGTAAGCAATATCGTCAAGGAAATCGAATATATGATGCTGCAATCGCCATGTGTGTTCTAGCTCAACCAGTTGGGAACACTGGCGGCTACAGCTACTTATATCTTATCAAAAGAAACAGCCAGGAGAAAAAGCATGAATAAGAAGGTAATCAAAGTTGGAAATCTTTCAACTGGTAATTCACAAGCTGGAACAATTTATAGAACATGGGGGGGCTTTCCCCTACATTGTGTGCCGGAACTCACGGATATGCACTTGGTTATATAGTTGTTAATAAAAAGAAAGCCAGTAAGAAACAAATAAAATAGGAGGAATGAACTATGAATACATGCGTAAAAATCATTGATAATTGTTTGGACTGCAATAGTTGTTTTGTTGACAGAATACTTACTGCAGATTCGTGGGATCACGAAGAAGGTGCGTACTGTAAAGAAGTTCTAAAAAACGGAAAACCTCGACTTATTGCATCAGATGACTGGGATTTGAGAAAGTGGTCAAAAGTCCCAGATTGGTGTCCGAAGCTTATAAAAAGCAGATTGAATGAGTTGCGAATTAAAGCAGGAGTCCTCAGTAACAAGAAGTTTGACGAAAAGCTGAATGATCTTTTGAAGAACCAAGGCGAAGAGTATTCAAAATTGATAAAAACATTGATCTCAATGGGGTTCGCATACGATCAAGTAGCATTTGAAAGAGATGTTGCAATTGAACAGTTAAATAATCTTGGTATTCAGTTTGGAGAAGATACTTCAAAATGTAGAGTAGTGAGGAATAAAAATTGAATTATTATAAAGCCAAATTAATCAACAGAAAATCTATCATAGATCGTGAGACAAGCAAGCCTTATATTAGATGTCAAACAGAAGAAGAGTTTTGCGAAACAGTGAATAAAGAAATGGACGAGTTAAGAAATAAAGGTGCGAGAAATATATCTGTACAATATTTCGAAGCTCAGACGGAGATATGCAGAGCTATTATTACATATATGATGGTTTGAAACAAAGAGAACTATATAAATAATGGAGGTACATATGAGCGCGTTAATTGTAAATTTATTTGGAGTCCCTGGAGCTGGCAAAAGCACTGGTGCAGCATATATTTTCTCAAGATTAAAAATGCTTGGAGTTAATGCGGAGTTAGTTACAGAATTTGCCAAAGATAAAGTGTGGGAGAATAACGAAGAAGTATTCAATAATCAGGCATATATTTTCGGGAAACAAAGTTTCAAGATAAGCCGATGTGCAAATAAGGTTGATGTAATCATTACTGACAGCCCATTGCCACTAAGCATTTTCTATAATCATGATCCGTTGCTTACTGAAAATTTTAATTCAAGTGTAATGGATGTATTTAATGGATATAAAAATGTGAATTTTCTTATTACTAGAACAAAACCATACAATCCTATTGGCAGGCAGCAGACTGAGAAAGAATCCGATGATATGAAAAAACCCATCATTGATCTCTTAACTCAAAGAGGAATCATATATCAGGAAATCCCAGGAGAGGTTACTGGATATGATGCAATAGTAAACAAGGTATTGTTACAAATTAAAGATAAGGAAGAACTTAAAAGTGAGTAAAACTAAAACGTGTGTCCTTTATAGAGGATTAAATGAAAGTATGAAAGCATTTGCTGACAGAGTAGCAAATAAACTTGATGAAATGGAAAAATACGGCGCAACAATTGTTTACACTGGATTTCTTCAGGATAAAATTTCAAAGGCAAATGCAGCTATTATTTTATATCGGTGCTTTAAAACTTTTGAGGAAGATTTTAAAAAGACAGGAGATTGCTATTTATAGGAGGTAATGATATGCATTGTTATGGAAGAGCCGCTAAAAGACGGAGAGATAGGAAATATAAGAGAAAACTTAAAAGACTTCATTCATTTGGGACAATTACTCCGGCTATTTGGTATGTAGATGCGGATTATCCATACAAAACCGTGAATAAGCCATATTTCGTAAAATCGTATAAGAGCATTGGAAGAAATAAAGGATTGTACTATACATATAAGAAAGTGTCCAACAGAAAAGTACGTCATTATAAAGGCGGTATTTCAAATGGCAATGCATATAAGAAATTGTTTGACTTATGGTGGCAGATTTATTAATTGGAGGTGAGTACATATGGAACTGATAACACGCCCACTGACTAAAAAAGAAATTTTATGTATTGTGGAAAATGATGAAATACCATTTGCTGTAATTGTAGATAAAAGATTAGTCCCTACTTTTTGTGTTGGTTGTGATTCAGATAATGATTTAACAGAAAAGATATCAGAAATTGTTCTTGGAGATACAAGTGGCGAAATTGTATGCTGGAATATTGTAAAAGAAATAAACGAAAAATTAGTAGAGATTAAAGGAATAATCAATGTAGCATATTTTCTCTTTGGAGAATCTTCGGCATGTGATCTGATTGAACATTGGGAAGAAGAATGCGCAGCACATCTTGCATATTCAAATGATAAAAAAGATATGTATGAGGGGAAATGGTAAAAAAATATGATGGTCAGAAGTCAAAATAAAGAATTAATAACTTTTTTGGAAAATATTCAGGTAATTAAAATACGCAAAGATACAGACGAATCTGTAAGGATTGTATTTGAATACGTTGAAGGATCTAAAACAATGGGACAGTATCACTCATATCAAGCAGCACTTAAAGTACTGGATATGATTCAGGAAGCCTATAGTGAATATCAAATCATGTTGAATTTCAGTGTAAGTTATCTTCACGAATTTAAAGAAAAAACAGATGAATTTGCTATCTTTCAGATGCCGCAGGATTCGGAGGTGAAAGAATGAGCCATATCAAAGACAGATTAATTCAATTGAAGAATGAGGTAGAAAACACAGGGAATGGAGCTTATTTCTCGAAAAATAATATCTCAAAAATTGTAGAATTACTTCTTACTGATTTGGAACAGGACGAGAAAGAAAATGGTTGGGTTCCAGTCAGTGAGAGATTGCCAGAAATCAAGCAGAATTATGAGGAATGCTATTTAGTTACAGATGGCAGATTTTGTTGGATGGCATACTATACGCCCGAAAAAGAGTGGATTTTTGCAGAATGCACAGATTGTAAAAATAGAATTGATTGGACAGGTATTGTAGCATGGAGACCACTTCCAGAACCATATAAGGAGGACTGAACATGGAAATGTCAATTTTTGAGAAAGACGGCAAGACATTCACTAGATTCAAAGTGCCCGTGAAGTCATTCGGAAAATATCGTCTTATGCTCGAAGTGAAATATGGAGTAGACACAACAAAGCCAGTAAAAATCAGTAGCAGATATAAGTATTTCGAAAAGGAGGGCGACTGGATTAATGGGGAAGTGTAAATTAACCTGCCTGGACGGTGAAAAAGAGTGTTGCATCTGCTGTACTAAACAGGATTCCTGAGCTTTTGACGTTGATAACGTTGTGGAGCAATTAGAGAATTATTTATTTGAAAAATATTGTATAGAAGGAGATACAACAATTGATGAAATTGTGAAAGGCGGTGGAGTTGAATGAGAGAAATTCTTTTCAAGGCAAAGCGGAAAGATGATAGAAAATGGGTTGAGGGATATTATCAGAAAAGATATGACCTTTTAGGCAACGAAGAACACTTAATCTTCCACGCTGATAGTTATAAGGTATGGGAGTATGCAGAAATTGACCCAGAAACTCTCTGTCAGTTCACAGGACTTTATGACAGATATGAAAACAAAATTTGGGAGAACGATGTTTTAAAAACATGGTCTGATGAATATGCGCAAGTTAAATTCGGACTGTACAACACAGGTTTTGCTAGTGGTAATTGCAACCAAGGATTCTATGTTACATTTTCGGAAGATTCATATAACCGGCATGAACTTGGATATTGGTGTAAAAAGACTTATGTAAGAGGAAACATTTTCGATAATCCAGAATTATTACAGGAGGAATCAGATGAATAAATCAATATTGGCAATAGATACACCGGAATCATGTTGGATGTGTCCTATCGCCACAGATCATAGTGCATCAGAAGTGTCAGTATATTGTCCTGTAATTGGAAAGTATATAACTGGAAAAGATTGTGAATCAGTTTCAGAACATTGTCCATTAAGACCTCTACCAGAACACAAAGAGATAAAAGAAACATTCCGTTGGGGAGATCGTCTGCCAAGCTTCAAATGTGGATGGAACTGGTGTTTAAAAGCAATTACAGGAGAAAAATAAATGTCAGGTGATTATGGAACGATAATGGAATCTATTATGTGTGAGCGCAACATACCAATGTTAAAAGACGCTGTTGATGTATATATACAATATGAAAATGAAGTGCTTTCACTTGCCAGAAAGCATAGATTACGTCCTCAAGAGGTGGTGGGCTTACATCGAAAATTATCAGAGAGATTAGATATTGATTCTAATATATTCCACCATAAAATAGATTTTGAATGTTACTGTTACGTGGAAAAGAAGCATAATCCAAGCGCAAAAGAATCTGATTGGTTGGACAACATAATAAAAAATATGACACCTGACGAACGGTTTAAGTTTATTAAAAATGTTCTAAATGAGTCACTGGAAATAGAAAAGCGTACTAAAGATATCAACCCAGATGACAATATATCCAAACTGAAAAAGCGAATTAAATACTGCAAAAATCCACTCGAAAGAAAGAATTTAGAAAGACAATTAAACTTTGCATATAGAGAAAGGAAGAACAAAGATGGCAGCAGAACAGACAGAATCCAGAAGAGAATTTAAACCCGGAGATATTGTTAAGCACTTCAAAAGAGAGTTTTTGAAAGGTGAAGCGTTTAGAATATCTAGTAAGTATCTCTACAAAATAATTGGTATTGCGGAACATACAGAAACCAAAGAAAAAGTGGTTGTATACCAAGCATTATACAAAAGTGAAAAGGATAATGTAAACTTCGGGTTATATGTAAGACCATATGACATGTTTATGAGCGAAGTGGATCATTGGAAATATCCGGACATTAAACAGAAATATAGATTTGAATTATATGAGAGAGGTAATAAGTAATTGATTAAAATAAGTAAACTTGCGTATGAAGCATTAAAAGATAAGAATGGTAATGTTCATGGTAATCCAATTACTTGGTGGAAAGTTAGCAAATTAGCTACAATCTGGTGCGTATTGTGTATGATTGTAGAAGTTCCTGTGACAATATTAAGGTTTGTACTTATGGCAATTTGCTTTGTTCCACACAAAGTCTATGAGTATTTAGAAAATGTAGGATTTTGAGGTGAAATAGATGGAGAGATTAACAGAAAAAGTAAGAAACGAGGACGGTTCAGGGATTTGTAAGTTAGATATAACAACAGTAGATGATTCTTTGACGATGGCAGGTAGAAATGTACTTACTAAACTTGCTGATTATGAAGATATGGAAGAAAGAGGGCTGTTGGTAAAGTTACCATGTAAAATTGGAGATACAGTTTTCATTATTGTCGGCAAGTGCTATTCTAGGCAAAGAGTAAAAGAAATAAGAATGTTCGATAATCGAATTGAATGTATAACTTCGAGAAGAACATTTAGCGCTCACGCTTTTGGTATAGATGTATTTCCTACTCGCGAAGCAGCAGAAATGGAGTTGAAAAATAGATGGGAGAAATGACACTTGAAGAAGCCATCATTCACGCAAGAGAAGTGGCGAAAACGAAACGTGCAGAAGCAACCTATAATTTTGTAAAATTAGAAAGTTATTACAACTGGTGTTCAAAATGCGCAAATGAACATGAACAGCTTGCATTGTGGCTTGAAGAACTGAAACACTATAAGGAAATGAAAAGTCAAAACTTGCTGATGGAACTTCCGTGTTCAATAGGAACTGACGTTTACAAAATTCCGAGTAAACCAAACTATGATCTGAATATATTGAACGGATACAAAGGATTTAATCGTGTATTTCATCAGAAAGTTTATAATATTGTATTTACAACACTTGATAGATGGTATGTTTTGTGTGATAAAGATAGCATTGACGCTTCGAGTGATGTATGCGTTGATACGGAATATGGAAAAACTTGGTTTACTTCACGCGAAGAAGCAGAAAAGAAATTAGAGGAAATGGGAAATGACAAGAACTGAGATTACTGCAGTTTTATCTCAAATGATAGAACAGAAAATAAATCCATCCAATGATGTCCGGATATATTGGGCGAAAGAAGTGACTTTTGACTATTCTACGAACCATGCTGTCAGAGTGGATTATATGAAATTTGTACCAACGAACAATAGCACATCTGGAATTGAAAAGGGAGATTTTTATGGGTATGAAATAAAATCATCAGTAGAAGATTTTCATTCTGGACATGGGTTAAATTTCATCAGTGATTTCAATTACCTTGTAATGCCGGAAAAAGTGTATGCTACAGTATCTTTAGAAATTCCATATTATGTTGGAGTATATGCATGGAATGGTGGAGAATTAAATTGTATCAAAAAGGCAAGACGGCAGAACCGTAGTCGCCCAGTATCAGAAATGCTTTTAATGATGTTCCGTTCATCCAATAGAGAACGAAGAAAAATAGAGAATAAGTTAAAAGAAGTAGAACATGAAAAATGTGAATGAAATATATTTATCGGAAAGGCAACAATATGGGACAAAATAAGAAAATTGAATTAACAATAACACCCAACTATGTATCAGATTGGAACTTTCAGGATGCCATAAGAGAATTAATCCAAAATGGAACTGACCAACAGACACTTGATTCAGAAAATGTGTTTGGAATATCTTATGATGAACAGGAAAATATTTTGCAATTAAGTAATTCCGGATCAACTCTGGAGATAAATACTTTGTTGCTTGGTTGTAGCACGAAATCCAACAATGCAGATACAGTTGGACAATTCGGAGAGGGTTATAAAATCGCAGCACTTGTATTAAATCGTCTCGGAAAAACATTCTCTGTATATAATAACAGTAAAGATGAAATCTGGATTTCTAAATTCGAGCATTCAGAAGTGTTTGACGAAAAAGTTCTCACATTTGAGATAATCCCTAATCAGACAAGTAATAGTGGACTTGTTATTGAAATTGAGAATGTGACTTTAGATGAATACAATTCTCTGTATGATGTATGGACAGGTATGCCGGATGCAGAAAACCACAAGACAATAGAAACGAGTTACGGGCACATTTTTACAGAAAAAGACATGCGTGGCAAAATATTTGTGAACGGACTTGCTGTAGAAAAAGAGAAAAACTTATATTTTGGATATGATTTTAAACCACAATACATCACTGTTGAACGCGACAGAAAAAGTTGTAGTACATGGGATATGCGAAGCACAACTTCCAAAATGATATGCGAAGCAATAGATAATAATGATCTCAATATAAAGGATCTTATGAAAATTGCCAGTGATGGATCGTTTTACGATATATGTAACATTCAATACCAAACCTATACTGAAAAAGGACGTAAAGTCAAGGATATGATTGTTTCCGATTTCGATGAGAATAACCGTTCTGCCATTCCGGTAGGAAATCAGTCAGACTATGATAAAGTCAAAAGGCTTGGTGGTAAGCCGGTATTTGTTCCGCATGAAATCGCACAAATTGTATCAGAGACAACCGAAGAAAGGATAAAGGAACTTACCGAAGAATCCTGGAACGGAAGCTTTTCTGTAAAAGAAAAGTTGCAACAGTGGCGCGATTTTTATGAAAATGATTTCTCATCAGAAGCAATTGAACAATTTGACAAAATCATAGAAGAATTAGAATAGGAGATAGCCAACAATGGAAATAACAAATGGACTTAAAGGGCGATTCTGTAAACTTTACGGAATCCCCATTAGCTTATATGAAGAACCTTACTTCCAGAGCAGACTTGAATTGTTAGACAAACAATATGGGGCAGTAGAAAAATATAAAGAATTTCTTGATTCAATAGCAGAGCTTAAAACAGAACAGGATTATTATGAGCATTATAACAAAGTAAAGGATAGTGCGATTTCTGCCATTAAGAATAACGCCACATTTCAGCAGTTTAACGAAATAGATATGTCCGGATTCAACAGTGTAATTAAAAAATATCAGTTACCATCAAAGCCAATTTATAAACCGTCATTTGATGGAAAACATTTCATCAGTATTGATATGAAACAGGCTAATTTCAGCACATTATATAATTTTGATAATACAATGTTTGATGGGGCAAAAACCTGGGAGGAATATATTGGAAGATTTACCGAACGCAAAGAACTGATTGAAAGTAAGTATATGAGACAGAGAATTTTCGGAGAATGTAATCCGAAACGCCAAGTTACTTATCAGAAATATCTTATGTGTAAATTGCTTGCCTTTCTGTTGGTTGGTATTCCTGAGAAAGACATTGTATTCTTTTCACATGATGAAATTGTTATAGATGATACAGAAAAGACTTATATATACTATCCGTTCGTGGAAGAATGTATAAATAAATATAATATATCAACCAACGTAAAAATGAGAATAGAAAGATTCCAGTTAAAACATCTCGGTGAAGATGTAGGATATGCGAAAGTCTACGATAACGAAAACAGATTCGATTTAAAGTGTGTAGATAACGATTATATCCCTATGGTATTCCGATTTATTCAAACTGGCAGGATTCTTGAAGAGGACTTGGCATTTTTCTATAAAGGTACTACGGCAAAATTTGCAAAAATACCAGATCAAATTCAAAGATCAAAACTATGCAGCGGAGATATAAGGTTACTCAAACGATGTGCGAAATGTGGTAGACTTCTACAGACAGGAATGAATAACGATATTTGCATTAGATGTTTCAGAGATGAAATGAATGCGAAGATGCAAAAACGGAAAATGGAGTACATAAACAAGCTGCTTGGTTAGGGAGGAAGATTATGACACTTTCGGCAAAAGAAAAACTTGAAAAATTATTAGAGTTTGTCACAAAGGAAGAAGAAGCTCGTACAGAATTATCAGAAAAAGCATGGGATAAAGGAATGATGCTTGCAGTGCAAATTCATAATGCAGAAGCATGTGCTTGTATGAAAATGAGATACACTATTGAAAACATGTTGTCGCATAATGGCAGTAATCCAGCATGGGACAGTATGGAGTTTAACGAAGCATACGGATATTTGCGTAAAGGTAAGAAAATCAAGTTACCTGAGTGGGGCGGTTACTGGTATTGGTCTGATGATCGCAACACAATTATGATTCATTGCAAAGACGGGACAGAAATGGATATTCGAGACACGAAAGATATAGGATATACATTTGATTTTATTGCAAGAAATGACTGGGTGGTAATAGAAGATGAATGATAATGAAGAGCGTTGCAAAAACTGCAAATACTTTTCAACATTAAAATTGTTCCAGAGATATGTCGCGACAATTGGTAGTCACGGAGCTGTTAGCGGTTGGAAAGTAGGAACAAAGTGTAATGTTATAAGCAAGAAAGAATACGGTTGTTGTACTGTGTTCCTAGAAGAAGCAGGGCGTATTTATGAAACATGCTCTACAGACAGATGCGAAAAATGGAAGTTAAAATAATAATATCCATCCTTGTTTGACAAGGGTGGATTTTTTAAAACCAAGATAAAAAGAAATAATAAATTGCAAAAAAGACTTGACAAAGTAAGAAAAAACGTATAATATATAAAGAGAAGATAAAAGAAATAAATATAGGATAAACATATGAAAAGAATAAATGATAAAATTTTACTTGATGACAAGGAGCTGAAGCTACTTGTCAAAGAAGGATATGATAGGGGTATTATATTCGGATGTAAAGTAAATGCTACTAAAGTAGTAAATACATTAAAAGAAATGACATCGGAAAATTTTGAAATTATTAAAGATCAGATCATTGGATTTTGCAAAGAAACAATTAGAATTGCAGATTCAAATAAAAAAGAAAGGGAAACGTAGTAAAAATGGAGCAGTTATCAATTACAAATCATGCAATGGAGAGATATGCAAAAAGAATTGCAAACCGTGAAACTACCATTGACGTGAATACATACGTTCAATTGAACAAGGATAAAATTACAGAAGATATAAACACGATGATTCACTTTGGAAATCGCATTTATACCGGAAGAGTCGGGCAACGTGAAGAACGTCCGGTAAATGTATATCTTTCTGGTACATGGGTTATTCTTACAGACATACTGGATAAGACAGTCATTACTGTTTATAAGGTAAATCTCGGTCTTGATGAAGAATTTAATAAAACCTTCATTAATGGTATTTTAAAAAGGATGGAAGAACATAAGGCTGAACTTGCCGAAGCTCAGAAACAAACCGAAGAAGAAAAGAAATCGTACCAGAGTATTATTGCAGGTAATAACGCCCAGATTAATGAGTATAAAGCAGCGATCAATGAATTGGAGAAGCTAAACACTGATTATCAGGAAACTATTGGAGATATTGGAGCGAGACATAAAGCTGCTGAATTAGCAGTAAAAAGAGATGTTGAAAATTTAATAATGCGCATGGAGTTTTAATTTTATTGACAAATAAAAGATATAAGTACAAAATAGTATTTAGAAGAGAAACGGAAAAATATTGAAAACCGTATATTATAAAAATATCGGAAGGAGAAATACTTATGTCTATTTATATAACTGGCGATACTCATGGTGCTGATAAACTTGGCTCTCATAGTGTTGATGGTTTTATTAATCGTTTGAACATGGAATCATTTCCGGAACAAAAGCATTTGAACAAAGATGATTATGTTGTTATTTGTGGCGACTTTGGTGGTGTATGGAATTACGCTGGAGAAACTAAGAAAGAAATTTATGACCTTAATTGGCTTAATTCCCGCAACTTTACAACACTTTTTGTTCCTGGAAACCATGAGAACTATGATCGCCTAACTGGTTTAAGTGATAAGAACTTCATAAACACATGGATTTTCAAAGACTTGGAAGAAAGCGAAAAAAGAAAAATTCTGAATGGATATCCACAAAAAGAATGGCATGGAGGTATAGTTCGTGAAATCCGCCCATCTATATTAATGCTGGAACGTGGGTATGTGTTTGACATTGATGGTTGTAAATGTTTTTCCTTTGGTGGGGCAAGAAGTCACGATATTAGTGGTGGAATTTTACAACCTGATAAATTTGAAAATAAAAAATTAATGAACAAAGAAGCTGACAAGTGGAATCATGAAGGAAAATTTTTCCGCATAAATCATGTTTCATGGTGGGAACAGGAAATGCCAAATCAAGTAGAAATGGAAAAAGGCATTGAAACATTGGCAACAGAAAACAATAAGGTTGACTTTATCTTTTCACACGATTGCCCGTCATCTGATAAGACTATGATTTTAAGAACAAATGAGAAAGATGAACTCAATGAATACTTTGAGCATATAAAACAAAGTGTAAACTATAAAAAATGGTTTTTCGGACACTATCATGAAAATATAATGATTCCTGGTGGAAAAGATATATTGCTTTATGAACAAATAATCCAAATCAACTGACAGGAAATAAATGTAAATTTTCGCCACAAGATAAAACAAATAAACGAAACGCATAATGAAATGTTTGGATATTCTGATAGGAAAGAAGTAAATCCAGAGATTTCGGAAGCACTGCAGACGCTTAAAGCTGAACTTGAAAAAGCAGAAAAAGATTTGAGAGACAAGCAAAACGAGTGTCGGAATACTGAATACTATAAGAATATAGGAAAGGATTTATAAATGTATAAACAGGTTATTGTAGTAAACAAAGGATTAAAAATGAGTCCTGGGAAACTTGGGGCTATGGTAGCACATGGGGCTACCGCCTTCTTTTGTGAATGGTTTAAAAGAAATGTTACCACTTCAAATGAGACTTGCAATGATTATACAATCAGTCCAAACGCGAGAGCTGATAAAGAACTTTTCGCTCAGTGGATCAGCGGCAGTTTTACTAAAATTGTACTTGAAGTAGAAAATGATGCAGCCATGAAAGAAATCATAAAAAAAGCACATGAACACAATATGGTCAACAGACAAGACTTCTTCAATATTGTGGACGAGTCAACGGAATTTTTAGATATTCCACAGTGGGCGGCAATTGCATTTAAGCCTATGGAAACAGAAAAGATTGACCTAATTACAGGAGAACTGAGCTTATATTCAGAAGATTTGCCAAATATCAAAGAAATGCTTGGGAAACAATTTAAGGATCTCTTTTTGGTTACAGAGCACAATGCGACAAATTGGGAAGATACTGATGACTTTTGGTTCTTTTTAGTGAATGATAAATCAGAGATTCCAATGATAGATAATACATACAGATGGGTAAATCTATCAAGCGGGACGATTTCAGGAAAGGTATTTTCTACAAGAGAAGAAGCAATCACATGGGCTACAAGAAATAGAGACTGGGAAGTTGAAAGTATAGGTGAAAAATTTGACGAAAGTAGATAATATTCATGTTGGGGATATATACAAAGTGAAACAGTTAGAAATTCCACGTTTATATACTGACAAAGAAGAGCTTCTTATTATGCTGGTTGTAGATAAGTGGTCGGTAAATGGGGTTGCTCTTAGATACAGATGGTTAAATTTGACAACCGCATCACTTCTTAGAGGAATTTATTCATCAAAAGAACAGGCAGAAGATTGGTTAAAAACCATGTGCGGCTGTTGGACATTGGAAAAGTTGGATGTAGACGAAATTCATATTTGATCTATTATGAAAACCTATTCTCTGGTCAAATGATAAAAGCTGGACACCTTTTGAGAAAAATTTGTATCTGGACTTTCCTTGTAATGAGTTTAATGGAAGCAATACGGCAAATGGTTTATCTAATTCGTATAATCGTTCAAGTATTTTGTCTTTAATACTGAATGGCGGATTAGAAACTATTATGTCGTATTCATCCGGCTCATATATAAAGAAGTCTTTTCCGTCATCTATATGTGATTTGACTACATTATAGCCAAGATTTTTGAAAGTTTGATAGAATGCTGACCATTCTTTATCAAAAGGACACCAGATTTTATATTGCTTTGGTATATATTTTACAATTGGTTCAACAGCATAATATGGGGTATACATTTCCTGATGTTCTGGAGTAAGTTTACTTGTTAAATATCCTATGTTATTAGCCATTATCTTCCTCTTGCCTTGTTAAAATATGAATTTGGCGATAGAGGGGAGTCCATTTGCAACAGCATATTTTTGTAAAAATATATTACCAAATGATTTGATTATAGAAAAAATAAATAAATATGATAAAAAATTATTATAAAACAGGAGATTAAAATAATGGATAAACAAAAAGTGTATTGCCATTGGGATTTGATTAGATTCATTTCTGAAGAAGCACTTGAAAAGTATTGTGTAAGCGTTGAAGATGTTATGGGAAAAAGTCATTTTGAATTAATGATTTACTTATACAAAGACGGTAAAAAGTATACTATTCAAATATACAAATCAGAAAAAGAAAAGGATTTTGATTTATATACTTTTGATAGTTTAGATGATCTGAAAGACTTTTTTGAAAGTTTATTTTACAAACACCCAGAATACAAAGAACGCCCATATGTAAAAATCGAAATGCAGAAAGAAACCAAATAACTGTTGTGAAAGGGGTTTATTAATGAAAGGATTACGGATAAAAGAGTTTATAAAATATGTCGGAGAAAATAGTAAGAAACACGGATTTCGAGAACGTGAAATTCCTGCAGCGGAATTTATCGCATTGATACATAGCGAAGTATCAGAAGTGCTTGAAGAATTAAGGAAAGGAAAATCTCCAACAGAAACATATTACTCTGAAAATGGAAAACCGGAGGGCGTTCCATCAGAATTAGCAGATGCAGTAATTAGATGTTTTGATATGGCAGATTATTACGGAATTGATTTAGAAAAAGCCATTATTGAAAAAGCAGAATTTAATAAATCAAGACCATATAAACACAACAAAGAATTTTGACAAAATTAGTATTTTATAAAAGAGTTGACATCAAAACACTTGTTTTGTATAATACACATACAAACACTTGTTCTAAGAAAAAAGGATTCAGGTTGGCAGTGCTACACTACGCATAACTGCTTAAAATACATGCATAATGTTCTTATCAACCGTACTACCTCCACCAATATTAACATTTATTGGAAATTTTTTCAAGGAACAGGTGTTTTGTTTTTTACTTTTTTTACATAAATATGGAGGTAGAGCATGAAAACAAAAATGAAACTATTCATGTACAAACTTGACAACTTCTTAGGTGAATATAAGAATGTCATTGATACTATTGTGAATATTGTGCTTGCTATTATTAGCAGATATTTTTAAATGGAAAGGTAGAATATAATAATGGACATATGCTTGTTAGATTGTAACAAAAATATGATAGACGCATGGAAGCGACACTTCCATCCGATATTCGATGATGTTGCTCCCGTAGAAATTGTACAGAGTGATTTCGGTGCTTTTATGGAAAAGCATGAGTCAGATATTGATGCGGTGGTTTCTCCAGCAAATGCTTATGGTTTAATGGATGGTGGTTATGATGGCGCACTTACTAAGTATTTTGGTAATGGATTACAGTTGATGGTGCAGAAAAAGATTGTTCAGGAATTATATGGAGAACAGCCTGTGGGAACAAGTATTTCTTTTAAAATTCCACGCCGGAATGTTCGGCTGATACATACACCAACAATGCGAACACCATCAGAAATAAAAGATCCAACAATTATATATCAGTGTATGAGGACGACACTTATGGAAGCACTCAATAATAATTGTAAATCTGTGGTTATCCCGGCATTTGGTGGTTCTGTTGGTAGAGTAGAGCCAGACATTATTGCAAAGATGATGTATCGGGCATATCTCCAGATCTTTGATGAGAAGGGAAGAGAAGCAATAAATTGGGGAATAGCATACGAACAGTGTGTAGCTTTAATAAAGATAGAGAGGTCTAAATAATGAGAAAGAAAGTTTTGTTACTGGCAGGATGCGTTCTTGCATCTGTTTTTATGTTAACTGGATGCGGAGAATCATATCCTCAAATATCAGTATATCGTTCTGAGTGGGGAGAAGATAATTTAGATATTGGTATTGGAAATGATTACAAATACGACAGATATACAAAGGAAGATACAAGTGATGGCTGCTCCGTGACAATTTATTTTACAGAAAGAAAAAATAAATGAAAGGAACATTTACAGAATGGCTGAGAAAACAACCTGATTACGGGATTTTTAATCCACCAATGAGTTCAGAAAAAGCACTTGACTTTTTGTTTGATTATCTTCTTGTTGATGACTATGATCCGTTACCAGAGAAAGCGCAGCAAACTAATACTTATATTGTATTTAATATTCTTATGAAGTATAGTAGAGAATTTCGTAAGGAACGTAAAAAGGTAAAAAGAGAATATAAGAAAATGAAAAGGAAAAATGAACGAAGATTGAAGAAGGAAAGAAAATATGGAACAAATAAGACCGACAGAAACATTTTGCGGTGTTGATATATTTACATATGAGTCATGGGATTCGATAGAAATTGATATGCTATATTTTTATAATGTTGATTTTTGCCTGGACTCCATGAAAAAATATAATGGCTGCAATGTGATGCGAAAATTTGATGGTACAATGGAAATCTATTCAAAGGATAGAAATGAAGTTGTATGGAATGGAACAATAGCCGACGTTCCGGAAGTCACAGAAAAATTGATACACAATAAAAGTAAGTCAAAATGTGACAGTAGATTTGTAGAGTATTTAAAAAAGACATTTATGAAAGACTTTGAGTAAGAAAAAAGAAATAAATAATTAATAAAATGATAGTTTTATTCAGGAGCGATGGTTGTCGTATTTCAGGCTTCAAAACATTGTATTAAGTGATTGCCTTAATTTTAAAAGTGCGTGTTCATCGTGGTTTCAAGCCACTAGATGAAACTATCATTAGGAGCAGAAATGGAATTAAACAAAGTATATAAAGGAGATTGCTTAGAGCTTATGAAGGATATTCCAGATGAAAGTATTGACATGATTCTGGTAGATCCTCCATATGAGCGAACACATAATAAATGGGACTCAATTATTCCACTTGATAAAATGTGGGAACAGTATTTAAGAATCATTAAACCTAATGGTTGTATTGCGATTTTCGCAGATGGAATGTTTATGGCTGATCTGATGAAAAGTCAGGAAAAATTATGGAAGTATAATCTTGTGTGGGATAAGGTACTTTCCACTGGATTTCTTAATGCGAATAGACAGCCTTTGAGAGTACATGAAGAGGTATGTATCTTTTATAAGAAGCCACCAGTGTATAATCCTCAAAAAGTTCTGGGAGCAATGAATCATAGCAAAGGAAAGAAGAAAGCGTGTGACAACAATAATTATGGAAAATATGAGTTTGTGGATAATCGAGAAGAACTAGGAGAATGGAAGCACCCCACAAGTATTCTAAGATTCCAGAAACCACATCCTTCAGTTGTAACACACCCAACAGAAAAACCAGTTGAATTATGTGAGTGGCTTATTAAGTCCTACACAAACAAAGGTGATACAGTTCTTGATAGCTGTGCTGGAAGTGGAACTACCTGTATAGCTGCAATCAATACAAGCCGGAATTACATTGCGATGGAGTCCGAAGAGAAGTATTGCAGAGCTATGGAGAAGAGAATTTCCGAACACCGGCAGTCTGTCGAGAAACTTGTATAACACATATTACTTAAATAAGTAGTAGAGAATAAATATACGAGGTAATATAAATGGAAGTTGATATTGTAAAATATATTCCGTTTGGAAGGGAGAACGCTATCGGAAGGGCAGAATTGGCAATGAAAGTCGGATGTTCTGATAGAACAATGCGTGATCTTATTAATACTGCCAGAAAAAGAGAGGTAATTGTAAATATTCAGAATGGATCTGGATATTATCGTCCTACTGAAAATGATGTGGGCGAAGTTGAAAAATTCAAGCGGCAGGAAGAAAACAGGGCAAAAGATATTTTCAGCGGTCTGCAACCTGTCAGAAAGTTCTTAAATGGAGTGAAACAGAGTAATGGGTAAGATATGCAATAGTTGTTTTTATCAAGAACATAGATATGACGGTTCTCCTATTTGCCAACATATACAATCAATGCGTGGTTTGGAAGTGGTTGCAGAATATGCCATGTGCGATGCTGTCAAAGAGTGTAAGTATTATACGCATAGGACGGAGGTTAACACATGAACATATTAAAACACCTGATTATACAGATCGAATCTACAGAAGATGTAACAAATGCGTATGTAGAATCCATGCAAAAAACAGATCCGAATTTTACTGCTGAAGAAAATGTGCTTAAAGTAAAACTCTTGTCAGAGTGTTATGGTCGTTTGGAACAGCGTGAAATGATTTGGAGAGAGTCTGAATTTATACATAATTTAGGGAAAGGATATTTTATGGCGTAATGACAGAAAAAGAAAAGAATATGGCAAAACTACTGCCTAAATATGAAAGATTTCTTGAAACAAAAGCCGGAAAAGCTTGGTTAGAGTGCAGGAAAAATCACAGTATTACAGATGAAGAAATAGGCTTTAGAGACTATTTATATGACTTCTATCCAGAGTATTCAATATAATGGAGGCAACATGACAAAAGAGCAATTAAAAAGAGCAAAAGAAATAGAATTTGATATTAAAGTATTGAAGATTCAGGGATTAGCTTGCGGAGTATCAGATTCTACAAGAGAATGTTGGAATAACTGGATAACTGAAACTGTCGCAAAATTAGAAAAAGAACTTGAGGAATTATAGGGATAAAACAATGTTTTTATGTTGTTTGTCTAATTCGATTGTAAAAGTCTCGAAACCTCGTTGGTTAAAGGCTTTCGCAATGCTACGTGTTCCACTGAATAAATCTACACACTTCATTTCTATAATGTCTCCTTTTCAAATACCTATGGTTGTGGGATTCCAGGCGGCTAAATCAAAACATTGATTGGTATGCTGATATTATGGAAGTGACAGCCAAAGATATTATTGAAAAGTTTGGTAAGCCGGATGTAATCTGGGCGAGTCCGCCATGCACAAGTTATTCAATAGCAGCGATTTCACATCATCGGAAGAAAAATCCTATTACTGGGAATTTAGATCCAGTAAGTGATTTTGCAAAACTTTCGGACGATCTTGTACGACATACGCTTGAACTTATTCGTGAGCTAAAACCAAAGTATTTCTTCATCGAGAATCCACGTGGGGGCTTACGAAAAATGACATTTATGAAAGACTTACCAAGATATACGATTACATATTGCCAGTATGGAGATATTAGAATGAAGCCAACAGATATATGGACTAATCATCCAAATCCGCAATTCAAGCCAATGTGTCATAATGGCGATCCTTGCCACCAACCAGCTCCAAGAGGAAGTAAAACTGGGACACAGGGATTAAAGGGTGCGGTGGAACGTAGCGTAATTCCAGAAAAGCTATGTCTGCATATTGCAGATATATGTAAAAATTAAGAAAGAGGTAGAAACATGAATATAAGAGGTAAAAACATGAATATTTTACAGTATTTATTAAAGCCAGAAATCGCAGTAGTTTTTGATGTAGATGGTGTTTTAGCACCGTATGAGTTTGGATATTTAAGCCATAGTATGTCGGATGAAGAGTGGGACGAAATGGTTAGTAATGGCTTTAATCCATATAGTGCAATCTCATATAGCCCTAAAATGAGAAGATTTATTTCGCACAAAGATATTAAAAAGGTATATGTATGTTCTAAATGCACTGCTGCAGAAGAGTCGGGAAAAAGAGAGTTTGTACAGGAGAAATATGGTATTCTTCCGGAAAACATCTATTTTGTAAGAGAACAAGAGGACAAAATCGCTGTTCTTAAACATATTAAAGAAATTGAAAATGTATCAGATCAGGAAGTTGCTATTGTTGAGGACACAGTTAAGACTTTAGACAGAATCCGCAAAAGTGGTAATTATATTACCGTTCATATTTCGTCGTTTATAGATAGAGAATGACTACGGGAGAAAAATAATGGCAGATATTAGTATCTATAAAGATGTTTCATTTAATATTTCCAACAAAGAAAGAGAAACACTAAAAGAAGCAAAAAATATTCTTGAAGAACTGCAGAATAAATGGATTGAGAAAGACAATGACGCGTTGGACTGTAAGAGATGCAAAGATATTGGAACAGTGGCAGATGTTTTAAGAGATATCTTAGATTTTGATTAAAAATATAGTTTGAGATGTAAAGGAGAAATATGAAAGTATTTGAAGCATTAAACGAACCGACTGTAAATGAATTTTACAATTTGAAGAACATCAAATTGTTTCTAGCAGGAGGCATTACTAATTGCGACGATTGGCAGAGTAAAGTAATTGATGAATTGAATGCCTTTTCTTTGGATGATTTAATGATATTCAATCCAAGAAGAAAACATTTTGATGTATCAGATAAAAATGCAAGTCAAAAGCAGATTGAGTGGGAATTTAAGTATCTCAATAGTATGGATATCTTTACAATGTATTTTACAAATAGCGAGAATAGTGTTCAACCTATTTGCTTGTACGAACTTGGCAGACACCTTGAAAGAATGATACATAGATTTCCTGGAGATTGGAAAGATCGAATTATCATAGGAATTGAAAATGGGTATTCACGCACACAAGATGTAATTACACAAAGTAGGTTGGCGTTGAGATGTAATGTGGTACAGGAACGTATTACACCCGAAGTGTACGCTCAAATGATATACAAATCATATTATAAATTAAGATATTAAAATAAAGGGAGTATTGCATATGGGATATTGTCAAAGATGTGGCGGATATTGTGCTGATAATTATACGTTTTGTAAGCGTTGCTATATCGCACTTGGATCACCATATGGCACATCAATTTCAAAAGGACATGAGTGCAGAAAATGCGGGAAAACCATTTTCGGAAGATATAATTATTGCCCTGATTGTGCCAAAAGATTAGGATTTTTGAAGGAGGGCTATTAAATTGGATAAGAAAAAAGCAATGCTGTCACAGCCAATGAGAGGAAAGACAGACGAAGAAATTATTGAAACAAGAAATCGTGCGATTAAAGCACTTGAAGCTGCTGGATATGAAGTAGTAAATACACCGTTTACGGATGAATGGTATAGTAAAGAAAAAATGGAAGAGCGTGGTGTTGTGCAAATTCCAGTGTGTTTTCTTGCGAAATCTATCGAGAACATGTCTCTTTGCCATGCGGTCTATTTTTGTAAAGGATGGGATAGGGCAAGAGGATGTATTCTTGAAAATGAAGTTGCAAAAGCATATGGGCTTGATATCATTTATGAAGAGTAGGTAAGGAAATGGAAGTTTTATATATTATGTATGTAGAGATTGAACGTAATGTTAGAGGTTATCAAGTTGTCACTCTTTGTAATGGGATTAGGAAAGTATATTGTGCAGATAGTTTTGGTGTAGCGATACAGATTGTAGTTGAACTTGGTAAAAAATACGATATTTATTTAGATGCAAGTGGATTTGGCTCTGGAGTTACAGATATGTTAAAAATACTTAAAATACCGCATAGAGTAGTGAAACATGAAACGGCGATTGCCAGATGAAGATTTCACAAAGTATAAAGGACTCTTTCTCACCACGCGAAAAAGTAATGTATCATGCTTTAGAAATTGTCGGAAAAATGTTGCGTCAAAATCCAATGGGAGACTTAGACTTATATCCAATGAAGATACTTACCGAAGTAATGCCTGGTGGGATTGAAAGAGATCCAGATGGCGAAGAGTACATTTCGTACTTCTTAACAAAATCTGTTAGCGAATTAAGAGAGAAAGGAATTATATGAGTAAATACTACATATCAGACTTGCATCTCGGTCATTACAATGCTATGAGTCGTTTCGATCATAGACCATTTAAGACACTAGATGAAATGGATAAGAAAATAATCCAAAATATAAATCAGGTGGTAACGCCACAAGACGAATTATATCTTTTAGGCGACGTATCATGGTATAAACCTGATAAGACTGCAGAACTTATAAAAAGCATCAATTGTAAAAACAGATTTCTTATTGTTGGAAATCATGATAGCTGGGTTAAGAATGGGTACTGCAAAAAACTGTTTCAGGGCATTTATGATTTAAAAAGAGTAGACGATAAAGGAAGGATTGTTGTTTTATGCCACTATCCAATTGCAGTATGGGATCAATCGCATAGAGGAAGTTATCATTTATATGGGCATGTTCATTCAAATATAAATGAAGATGGGAATGTGACTCATAATATCCTTGAACAGCCAGAGATGAAAAATGCTTTTAATGTTGGTTGTATGTTGCCGTATATGGATTATACGCCACGTACACTAGATTTCATAATAAAGCATTACAAAAATAACTAAGATAAAAGAAATAAATATTGACATTTATAATAAAAGTGGTATAATAAACCAAGAAAGGAACTTAATGTATGAATGGAATCCGGTATTCAGATTCGTAATGGATATCAAAAGAAGATATACTGAAAAATTTGGTGAACCTGAATACAAAACATATATTGCAGAAGAAAAAGAAATTTCTTCACTTGAACATTGGATTATTAAACTGGGAGATAATGCAGCAGCAGAGAAAATCAAATATCTCGAAGTCAACCAGCATAACGAATTTGTGTTAATACGGTATGGTAAATTCAGTAGTGCCGGAGATGGTCAATATGAGATTACAGCAAATGATTTATGGAATGCAGATGATGGATTCTTCCTTGAATGTAGAAGCGTAGTCATCAATCTGAAAGCCGAAGATATTGTAATTGCCCCGTTTAGAAAGTTCAGAAACTTAAACGAATGTCCGGAAAATGATATTGCAGTAGTAACAGAAGAAATTAAAAACGCAAAGACAATTGAAATTACAAATAAGCTTGATGGTAGTATGCAATGTGTCCGTTGGTATGATGGTAAGATTTTTATGACTGGAAGCCAAGCTTTATGCCAGGAGAAATCATGGAGGTTGGCAGATGGTCTTAAAATGCTAGATAAAAGAAATAAATGTATGGCTGAATCAAATGATGATTTAACGTTTATTTATGAATACATTTCACTGGCAGATGCGCATGTTGTTAAATATACAAAAGATCAAGAAGGTTTGTATTTAATTGGAATCAGAGATGTAAAAACGGGCAGACAATTTTCGTATAAAGAAGTATCTGATTTTGCCACACGTTATGGAGTTCCGATGACTGAGATTTATGATAAAACATTTGAAGAAATCCTTGAAGATGTTAAAACTATTAAATCTGATGAGCAAGAAGGATTTGTAGTAAATATTGACGGACATATGATTAAAGTCAAGGGTGATGATTATGTTCAAATTCATAGAGTCTTATCAAAAATTTCTTCCATTAATCTTATCATTGAAAGTGTTGCGGAAAACAAAATAGACGATTTAATCAGTAAAGTGCCAGCAGCATACAGAGAAAGGGTATTCATTGTTGAAAAAATTGTTCTGGATTATGTGAAAAATATGGAAGCAGAAGTACAGAAGTATTTTGACAAAGCACCAAAAAGTGATAAGAAATCCTTTATGATTTGGGTGGAAAGCAATGTCCCGAAGAAATATAAAAGATATGTAAAAAACAAATATCTTGGTATTGAAAACAATTATATCAAGTATGGTAGTGAGAAATGCCCGGCATATAAAAAGTTAAAAGAAATGGGAGTTTCAGAATACAAAGCTATTTTTGAAGAAAGCGAGATTGAATAATGCAGCCAACGCTTATTATGATGATGGGATTACCTGGATCTGGAAAAACTACGAAAGCTCATGGATTGAGTCGTATTTGTGTTTGCCCGATAATCTCATCGGACGAAATCAGAAAAGAAATCACTGGTTCTGAAGATAACCAGGAATGTAACGAAGAAGTATTTAAAGTCCTTCACCAAAGAGTAAAAGACGAATTGCTTTACAATAAAAGTCAAGCTGTAATTTACGATGCTTGTAATATCAGCTACAAAAAGCGAATGGCGTTCTTGAATGAGCTGAATAAAATTAATTGTCGTAAAGTTTGTTATTTCGTACATACACCGTTTGAAATGTGTTTGGAAAACAATAAAAAGCGAGCTGAAAATGGTGGAAGATTTGTACCGGAGTATGCAATCGAAAGAATGTATAAAAACATTTATATTCCACAGTATTATGAGGGATGGGATGAGATTATTATTGATACACAAAGTAAAGTACATGAACAGTATGAATTAACTAATTTATTCTATGGGGAAAATGGTCTTTTCAGTATCAATCATGATAATCCGCATCATACATTATCAATTGGGAATCACTGCCTTGCTTGTTACTTAAATACTCTTGAGTTTGGTAATAAAGCAGACATAAACTTGCATATGGCAGCATTACTACATGATATTGGAAAGAAATTCACAAAAGAATACAAAGATAGCAATGGAAATCCTACTGATGTGGCGCATTATTATCAGCATCATTTAGTAAGTGCATACGATGCAATCAAGTATTTGAATAACTTTTCAACAAATGATATGCTTGAAATTCTGGCACTCATTCAGTGGCATATGTTTCCGTATTTCTGGGAAAAAGATAATAATAAAAAGATGGAAAAGAAATATAGAAACTTATGGGGTGAAGAACTATACAGAAAGATAATGTTACTTCATATAGCTGATGAAGCAGCACATTAGAGATAAAAGAAATAAATGTATTAACACATATTCGTCCGTATGAGATAACATGACACGGCTTAATTGGCAGTCGGGATCTAAGGTGGCAGCAGTGCTGTTGGACGTTAAAGAAATAGTTTGTGAGTAGAAGTACACTACAAAAAGCCCGTAGGTTTTCCGGTTGGGTGCAGACAATGAAATACCTTAGTAAATTACGATGGGAAACACGAATCCCCCTGTTCTCCGATAGACAAGCTGAAAAGACTATCAACATTATACTTGAGATATTGCTGTGGTTGGAATATCGCCATACGTAAAGGCAATGGGTGAGGCTGAGAATGGAGTCAATTATGTACTATAAAATATAATAAAAGGAGATGACATTGATTATTATGAAAATAAGATACAGTGGAAAAATGAAAACTTAGAGTATAGCATATATAGTGTTAATGACTTATAAATGCACTATATATAGTATAAAAATCTAAATAAAATCTGGTTTTTATTGAGGGCAATATGATTAAAATATTATCAAGCGGTTATATGAAAAAGAAGCCGATAAAAAAATTCTGTTGTGGTTATTGTAGATGTGTATATAAAACAGATGAATATGAAATAGATCCAAGATTTGATATGTCCCATTTTTATTCTACATGTCCGGAATGCGAAAAAAGAGTATATACCTGTTAAGTTAATATGAGGAAATCTATATGAGAATGATTGATATTGATATATTTAGTAATACAGATCTTTTAGAAATTGTGGGTAATAGAATAGAAAGATGTATGAACGACCAACAGAAAAACACATTTAGGCATAAGGCTTTAAACGATGTAAAACATGCAATTAAAATGCTGAATTATGATACACAAAGCAAAGTAAAAGAAATAATGAATAGAGAAAAATAAAAACAGGAGGAAATATAAAATGGCAAAAGCATTGATTATTGTGGATATGCAAAATGATTTCATCCGTGGCGCACTTGGTTCAAAAGAAGCAGTTGCTATTGTGGACAATGTAAAAGAACGTGCAGAAAAACTTATAGCGGAAGGATATACCGCATTTTTTACAAGAGATACACATGATGAAGATTATATGGAAACATTTGAAGGAAAATATCTTCCAGTAAAACATTGCATTGATAACTCAGATGGATGGCAGATTATCCCAGAACTTAGAAATATTGCAGGTTTCTATTTAAGAAAGTATACCTTTGGATATCAGGCGTGGGACAAAATGTTCAATATGGTATTTAGAAATGACGAAGTGGAAGAAATTGAGTTAATGGGAGTTTGTACAGATATTTGTGTAGTGTCAAACGCTCTGGTTCTACGAATGTTATATCCAAATACGGAAATTACAGTACACGCAAACTGCTGTGCAGGAGTTACACCAGAAAAGCATAAAGCAGCTCTGGAAGTAATGAAAAGTTGCCAGATCAATGTAGTAGAGGGAGAATAAAATGGTATACGGATATAGAGTAGAAGATCAGTCTGAAAAACATGGATTGTGGCGAAATTTCGATGGTACATGGAATCCTGTATTTGACCAACTTTCAGAGGGACTGAGCAGAAATTTACCAATGGAAGACAGTGCTTTATACAGAGAAGATGGAAAGCAATGGTTTTCGGCAGCACCATCAAAAGAAACATTAAAACATTGGTTTAGTGTCAATGACGTACTCGAACTTCAAAAACTTGGATATAAAGTGTACGAATTTGAACTTATCAATACAAAAGAGGTTTCAGATTTTGAAATCATTTTTACAAGAGATAACATTGTACAGCAGAGAGAAATAAATTATAAGGAGATTTGGAATGATTAAGTTATGCGGTACTGAAATTAAAGCAGGACATTTTCCGGACAAAACACAGTGTCTTCGTGTTCCTTTGGAACTCTTAGAAGAGGAAGAATACACTATTGAATGGAAATACGAGGGTGATGAAGAACTGGCAACGCTCTTATATATCACAAAGCATTTAGGTGACGTAAAGAAAAAGACGCTTATTTTGCCATACATCCCAAATGCGAGAATGGATAGAGTTAAAAATTCAGATGAAGTATTTACTCTTAAATATTTTTGTGAGTTTATCAACTCTTTGAAGTTTGATAGTGTTTATGTCAATGATCCGCATAGCGACGTGTCTATGGCTTTACTTGACAATGTAAAAAGTGGAATCTCCACATGCGAAATGGTATTAACAGTCTTAGATAAAATCGACAAGAACGGAGATATGATTTTGTACTTCCCGGATAATGGTGCAGCAAAAAGATACGGAAATGCACTTAAACGCCCATTTTGCTATGGATCAAAAACACGCGACTGGCGAACGGGTGAAATTCTAGGATTAGACATTATCACAAATGGAATTTATATTCCTGGAAAAGATGTCCTTATTATTGATGATATCTGCTCAAAAGGTGGCACATTCTATTACTCAGCATTGAAATTAAAAGAATACGGTGCGAATGATATCTACCTCTATGTAACTCATTGCGAGAACACCATTAAAGATGGTGAACTTTTAAAAGATAACGGGCTTATCAAAAAGATTTTTACAACAGATTCCATCTACAGTTTGGATGAAGAGAAAGTTGAGGTATTAAAATGATTAACACAAATCCTATGTTATTAATTGATTTCTATAAGGCAGTTCATGCTGAAATGCTGCCAGAAAAAATCACAAAATCTGTTTCATATTTTACTCCACGAATGAGCAGAGTAAACAGATGGGACAGTGTAGTAATGTTTGGATTGCAGGGATTTATCAAAACTTATCTGATTGATTACTTTAATGAGTGGTTCTTCAATAGACCATTTGCTGAAGTAATCGGAGAATATAAGAGAATTATGGATGCTTCTCTTGGAGAAAATGCTTACAAAATTGAGAAGATTGAACAGCTTCGCAAATTAGGCTATCTTCCGATTGAAATTGTGGCACTTCCGGAGGGAACTATTGTGCCAATGCATGTCCCTATGTTCGGAATTACAAACACTCATAAAGATTTCGCTTGGTTGCCGCAAAGTCTCGAAAGCCTTATTTCAGCAGAAAGTTGGCATCCTATGATTGCTGCAACAGTTGGATATACATATCGACAGATTGTAAATTATTATTATGATCTTACTTGTGATGATGAAACATCCAGAGCGAAAGCATTAGGTGCTTTTGATTTCAGAGGCGAAGAATGCACAGACTCAGCAATTAAAGCTGGTGCAGGATGGTGCTTATCATTTCTTAATACCGCCACAGTACCGACAATTCCTTATCTGGAAAAGAACTATAAATGTGATTGTACAAAAGAGCCGGTTGCATTTGGAAGCCCTAGCACAGAACATTCAGTAATGTGCAGCAATTTCGCAGTTGACGGTGACGAAATCACTCTTCTTCGGAGATTGCTTACCGAAATTTATCCAAACACAAGTTTCTCTGCTGTTTTGGATTCATATGATTATTGGAACGTAATTGACAATATTCTTCCACAGTTAAAGCCTGAAATCTTGGCACATAACGGTTGTATGCTTATGCGTGGCGATTCTGGCGACTGTGTAGAAGTGGTTACAAAAACAGTATTCAAACTGTGGGAAGAATTTGGCGGAACGACCAACAGTAAAGGATATAAAGTGCTTAATCCTCATGTAAAGGCTATTTATGGTGATTCCATAACAGTACAGAGATGTGAGCAGATTTATAAAATCCTCATGGAAAATGGCTTTGCTTGTTCCAATGTAGCATTAGGTGTTGGATCATTCTCATTCCAGTGCATCGAAGAGGATGGTATCTTAAAACCATTTACCAGAGACACATTCAGTTCTTGCATTAAAGCAACTTACTGTGAGATTGATGACAAGCCATTCCAAATTTTCAAGAATCCGAAAGATGGTGGATTTAAAAAATCTCAAAAAGGTTGTTGTGTAGTTGTAAAAGGTTCAGATGACAAACTCATTTATGTAGATGGAAGAACATGGGAAGAAGCTCATGTTTCTGGGGAAGATGCAAAAGTGAACCTCTTACAGCCAGTATTTAAAGACGGGCGGCTTATCAAGGAACAGAGCCTTGCAGAAATCAGAGATATCCTTCATGGAGGTAAATTCTAATGGACTTTTACTTAGATCCTGAGAATTGCTATCAGCGTCTCGAAGATGAATTTAAGAAATACGGAAAACTTATTTTCTGTGTGGATTTCGATGATACACTATATGACTTTCATAATGTCGGAAGAACATATGCCGATGTAATGGCATTGTTAAAAGAATGGGAAGATTATTCAGAGGTAGTTATTTTTACTGGTAATGGTGAAGATAAATACCCAATGATTGAAAATTATCTTGCTACTTACGAAATCAAGTATAAAGGTATAAACTGTGACAGTTCTATCGAAGTTACTGGAAGAAAAACCTATGCAAATGTGTATATAGACGATAGAGGCGGTCTGCCACTGGTGTATGAGCATTTACAGAGGCTTATCAAGAAAATAAAGAAGGGAGAAGTAAAACATGGAATTTGATGCAAAGAAAGTAAAAAATGAAATTGTAAAATGGATTCAGGACTTTTTCTATAAAAACGGAAAGGACTGTAATGCAGTTGTGGGAATCTCTGGAGGCAAAGATTCCTCTGTAGTAGCTGCATTATGTGTCGAAGCATTAGGAAAAGACAGAGTAATTGGTGTACTTATGCCACAGGGAAATCAGCCAGACATTGATTATTCCAAAATGCTTTGCGATCATCTTGGAATTGTAAACTTTACTGTTGATATTTTCAATGTGTGCAGAAATATTAAGCATCAGGTAAAAGATAATACTGGAGGGCACTGGAGCGCACAGAGTTCTACTAATCTTCCGGCACGAATTAGAATGGCTGTACTCTACGCTGTTTCTCAGACTGTAAATGGCAGGGTTGCAAACACTTGTAACTTATCTGAAGATTGGGTTGGATATGCTACAAGATATGGTGATGCAGCAGGAGATTTTTCGCCATTATCAAGACTCACTGTAACAGAAGTAAAAGCTATCGGAAGAGAACTTGGTTTACCTTCTGAGTTGGTTGATAAAGTGCCGACAGATGGGCTTTGTGGCAAAACAGACGAAGATAACCTGGGATTTACCTATGATATGCTTGATCGTTACATCAGAACAGGGGAGATTGAATCGGAAGAACTTAAACAGAAAATTGACACAATGCATAAAAAGAATCTGTTCAAGTTGGCTCTTATGCCGTCGTTTGAATACACAAATCCTGTAGAAGCAGTAGTGTTAGATGATAAGCAGACTGGATATGATATCGTAAGTGAGTATATTAAAAAATACTGGGAACATCACTGCACTGAAGACGTGATTGTATCAATCGAAATATCCAGAGACGGGAAGAATTATGAACGTCTTAATGAAGTCGCAAGCCCATACGATATGTATGATGTAGAATATTTAAACGATTGGTGGGAAGGCGAGAAATATATCAGGGTAACAGGTATACAAGGCATATCCGATATAAAAATCAAGAAATTATAGAAAGGAACAATTATGGATACATCAGCACTTGCGAAAAGAATGAAGATTTGGATTGCTTATTGTAAATGTTCTTGGTGAAGATCCGTTTTATATGTCTGATAAAGAAGCTCTTGACAAAATAAAAGGATATGGTGAACTGATGAATGATTGGAACTATAGTTAAAAAACCAAGGATAACAGTATTAACAGAATTACCGATGCTTGCAATGGCAGCAAACGCTCCGATTCATCTTGAAAAAGAAGTGATAAGTCTTAATAACAAGGAACATATGAGTATGAAAGTTCCATTGTGTAGTAGTTGGTGTATATCACCTATTCTATTAACAGATGATATTAAAAAATGTACTTGTAAGCAATGTATGAGTATAGTTGCTAATATTGCTTATAAAAATAAAACAACACTTAAATTTAAAGGAGAAAGCAAAAAATGAAAAAAGGATTAACACAGATGGTCTTTGTACTTGATATGAGTGGTTCTATGTCGCCGCTTACAATGGAAACAATTGGCGGTTACAATGCAATGATTGCCGACCAGAAAAAAGAAGAGGGCGATGCTCTCGTTACGACTGTTCTTTTTGACCACAGATATAACATGATCCACGATAGCGTGAATATCAAAGAAGTAAAAGATATGACAACTGCTGAATATATGCCAACCGGAATGACTGCTATGCTTGATGCAGTCGGAATGACTATCAATCATGTTGGTCAAAAATTAGCATCAATGCCAGAAGAGGAACGTCCTGAGAAAGTTATTTTTACTATCGTTACAGATGGCGCAGAAAACAGCAGTAAAGAGTTCGACTGGGAAACTGTAAAAAATATGATTAAGCATCAGCGTGAGAAGTACAGTTGGGTATTTACGTTCCTGGGTGCGAATATTGACACAGACAAGGTAAGCGGTAATCTTGGAATTGATCGAATGTTGTCAAAGAAATACACAGCAAGTAAAGTTGGGACACAGAAGGTATTCAACGCCACATCAAAATCGTTATCTTTTGCGAGAGGCGTGAGTGTTGATTCTCTTAATAGCGCACAGAGCGTATGCTTTATGTCATCTGTGCTTGACGAAGTGGAGGATAAAAAATAATGAAATGTTTTCATCACAATGATATTGATGGAAAAGCCGCTGGAGCTATTGTAGCAAGAAAAACTGGTAATTACAATAAAGCCGATTACATTATGTATGACTATTCAACACCAATTCCAACAGAACTGATCGAAGATTGTGAAACAGTGTATTTTGTAGACTTATCCTTTTCTGTAAATTCTGTAGATAAGCTAAAAGAAATTTTGGAAAAGAAACACTGTAACCTCATTTGGTGCGATCACCACAGTTCAAGCATGGAAATTATTAAAACATATCCTGAATATGAAAATATTAAGGGAATCCGGAAAGAAGGAATTAGTGGGGCGGCTCTTACATATATGTATCTGTTTGACTGTGAGTTTAATGATATTCCTATGTTTCTCAAATATATCAGTGATTTCGATTGTTGGCAGTTTAAATTAGAAGATACATTATTCTTCAAATACGCACTCGAAGCAACTGATTATGAAGCACTGGATATTATCTGGAATCAGTTATTCAGAGCAGAATATTCAGCTTCAAATGATCTTCTTGATAAGATGATTGAATCTGGAAAGGCGATTAGCAAATATGTCGAGAAAGAATATGAACAGTACCGTAAAGCGTATGCATATGAATCTCGCATAGATGGTGTAAAATGTCTGGTTGTAAACAGAAGATGCAACAGTCTCATTTTTGGAGATCTTATCAAAGATTATCCTATTGTGGCTATTTGGGTGTTTGATGGAGAAAAATATAAATACTCTATCTATTCCGATAAAACAGATATTGATTGCTCAAAAATTGCCGAAAGATACGGCGGTGGAGGTCATAAAGGGGCTTCCGGATTTGTAAGTGAAAAAATGATTTTCAATAAAGTTAAATAAAAAGGAGAACGAAATTATGTGTAAATGTGAAAAGAAAGTAGAAAATGAAAATGAAGTAGCAGTTGGAGTAGTAATGGGAATTGTTGATCTGCTGGATGAAATCTTCGGAGATGCAGCCAACGAAACAAAAAATGGGAGAATAGCGTTGACCTAGATAAGGAAATTGACCATGTTGTGTTTAATGATCCGGCAACTATTGTATTCTGGAAAGACGGTACAAAAACTGTGACAAAATGTCACGCAGGCGATACATTTAACAAAGAAACAGGACTTGCAATGTGTATTATTCGCAAACTTACAAAAAACAAACATTATAATAATGTGTTTGAAAAATATTGCCACTAAGAAAAACGAAATAAATATTGACAAATAAATAAAATGTGATATAATAAATGAGAACAAAGAAAGTGAGGAAATATGGTAAGGATTGTTATAGCAGGATCAAGATTCTTTAATGACTACAAAACACTTGAAGAGGTAGTAATAAGAAAATTGTTCGAGCTAAATAAAACTTATCCGGAATATAATATACTCACAGTCAGAAGATCGGAAAAATCCTATAAAATCAATCCAGAGAATATAGAAATCATAAGTGGAATGGCTAGCGGAGCAGATAGTCTAGCAGTAAAATTTGCTAACAATTATGGCTTAAAACTCGTTGAGTTTCCGGCAGAATGGAAAAACTTGAATGCCGTTCCATGCAAAATAATGGAAAATTCTCATGGAAGATACAATGCTTTGGCGGGGCATAATAGGAATAGGCAAATGGCGGAATATGCTACATCTGATGATGCTTTCGGAGTTCTCATTTTATTTTGGGATGGGAAAAGCAAAGGAAGTAAGAATATGAAAAGTCAGGCAATTATCTTCGGAATGAAGATTTTTGAGTTTTTCATAAGATAAAAGAAATAAAATATTTCTACTATAAAAGGTGATTGCAATTTGCGAAATATGTAGACAAATACCGTGTCATCCGAGATGTCCGAACGCCATTCATAAAGTTAAATCAATTTGTGAAATTTGTGGTGAAGAACTTTATGAGGGCGAATATTATACAACTGATAATTCTGGTGGTATATATTGCTCGGATGAGTGTGCTAAAAAAGCAAACGGGATAAGAGAGAAAGAATGGGAAGATGAATAATGAACGAATTTAATATAAAACTTGATTCTGTTGAAAAGGTAAAAGAATTTGTAAAAATTACAAACAAAATTCCTTCAGATATGGATTTAATTGTTGGAAGATATATTATTGATGCAAAATCAATTATGGGTATTTTTAGCATTGATTTAACAAGAACACTTTGTCTTAAAATACATTCAGATAATGTGGATGAATGTGAAGAAATCAAAGATATGATTAAAAGATTTATTGTGGAGGATTAAATGACTAAAGCTGACATTTATATGGCTAAAGAAATTGAAGATATTTTGCGTAATGGATATCTTGATGAAAACCCACGACCAAAATATGCAGATGGAACTCCGGCACATACAAAGTTTATACTGCATCAAATGAGACAGTATAATCTGAGCAAAGGTGAGTTCCCGATTCTCACATTAAGAAAAATTGCATGGAAAAGTGCGATTAAAGAAATTCTGTGGATTTTCCAGAAACAGTCAAATGATTTATCTGTTTTAAATGAAATGGGAGTTCATTACTGGAACGACTGGGACGTTGGGGATGGAACTATTTCATACAGATATGGTCATACTGTTGATAGATATGATATGTTCAGAAAGCGTGTTCTGGATGATATTAAAAATGATCCCTATGGAAGATACCATATTTGTAACTTATGGCAGGAGGAAGAGTTCAAAGACCGTCCAAAAGGATTGAAACCTTGTGCATACGAAACAATTTGGAATGTCACTGAAAACAAGCTGAATATGTTTTTAAATCAGAGATCCGGAGATTTACTTGCTGCAAGTGGAGCAGGAGGAATTAATGAAGTCCAGTATGCAGCTTTACTTATGATGGTAGCAAGACATACTGGATATGAGCCTGGAATCTTTACTCATTTTGTTGCCAACGAACAAATTTATGATCGACACGTTGAACAGGCAAAAGAACTACTTTCAAGAGTGGAATCTGTAAAAGATGCGGGTATTATGCCACGACTAATTTTAAACCCAGATAAAAAGGATTTCTATAATATGGATATTGATGATTTTACTATTGTTGACTATAATCCGGTATCTCCACAAATATCACTTGAATTAGGAATTTAGGAGAAAGTATGATAGCAGCGATAGTAGCGGTTGATATTAACTGGGGTATCGGATGTGGTGGGAATTTGCTAGTCGATATCCCGGAAGATAAAAAATTCTTTCGAGAAAAAACAAAAGATTCGATAGTTATAATGGGAAGAAAAACATGGGCACTGGCAGTCCAGATGGTAGTTGGTCTGATTGTGTGTTATGCATTTGGAACTGCCTGGTTTATGATTATGTACACCAGAAGTGCAGGACCGGTTGGTCTCGTGACTGTACTT
>ENA-ORTS01000301-ORTS01000301.1-human-gut-metagenome-genome-assembly--contig:-NODE-301-length-41757-cov-7.325764_pt1 | contig 41757 bp, 34 predicted proteins | sample MGYA00241911_ERZ509186 | MGnify/ENA primary metagenome ERZ509186 (study PRJEB26280, sample SAMEA2338852) | human gut metagenome | biome: human gut; feature: human-associated habitat; material: faeces...
TTGAGAGAGCTGTCACCTCCTGTCTCGGCGCTGACTGCCGCATGGAGCCCATTTCCACAGGCCTCGAAGACGTCTTCATCTACATGATGGCGCATTCTCAGGACAATTTCGGGAGCGCAAAAAAATGACGCACCGCGTATTCTCCCTCAGGCGATGCCTCGCCATAGCCTACAAGGAAGCCCTTCAGCTGCGCCGCGACCGTTTCACGTTCGGCATGATCATCGGCATCCCCGTGGTCCAGCTCCTCCTCTTCGGCTACGCCATCAACAACGACCCCAAACACCTTCCCACAGCCTTCGTGCCGGGGGAGGAGACCATATTCACGCGCAGCGTGGAATCCGCCCTGCGCACTTCCGACTACTTCAGAATAACCGGGGTCATGAGCGAGAAAGACGCGGAGAACGCTCTCAAAAGCGGCGACGTCTCCTTCGTCATCAATATCCCCACTGACTTCACCCGCCGCCTTCTGCGCGGCGAAAAGCCGGCTATGCTCATTGAGGCAGACGCTACGGATCCCACGGCTACCACAGGCGCCATCGGCGCCGTGCAGGGCATCGTCGAGTCCGTGCTGAAGCGGGACATGAAAGGGCCGCTCTCCTCCCTGGCTCCCGTATCCCAGTCCTTCTCCATCACGGCCCACAAAATGTACAACCCCGAGGGCCTCACCCGCCTCAACATCGTTCCCGGGCTCATCGGCGTCATCCTGGCTCTCATGACCTGCATGCTCACGAGCATAGCCCTGACGCGCGAGCGCGAGCGCGGCAACATGGAGAACCTGCTCGCCTCGCCGGTCACGCCCGTCGAAATCATGCTCGGCAAGATCACGCCCTACATTGTCACGGGCCACATCCAGGTGGGCATCGTGCTGGCCCTGGCCGTCTTCCTTTTCAAAGTACCATTCACCGGGGATCCGGCCGCCCTCTATGCGGCGATCAATGCAGGCTTGCCGACATTCGGCGGCTGGGGCATCCCGATGGCGACGGACATCGCCTTTGCGCTCGGCATCATGACCATCGCGGCGCGCCAGGCACCGCTCGGCCTCGTCGTCTTCCTGACGGCACTTGCCATCGTCGATGATCTCGGCGCCATCGTCGTCATCGCGCTGTTCTACAACACGGACCTCACTGTATCGGCCCTGCTGCTGGGGCTCGTGGCCGTGGCTGCCGCTTTCCTGCTCGGCCGTTTCCGCGTGCGCTTCCTGCCGGCCTACATGGCGCTCGGTTTCGTCGCCTGGCTGGCCTTCCTGAAGGCGGGCATCCATCCGACGATCGCAGGCGTGCTGCTCGGCCTTTCGATCCCTGCAGCAGCTGCTCCCGAGGCGTCGCTCTTGCACAAGCTCGAGCATGCACTCGAGCCGTGGTCGGCCTATGCCATCATGCCGATCTTCGCCTTGGCCAACGCTGGCGTCGCGATTTCTCTGGCGACGTTTGACATGGCCTCGCCGATCTTCCTCGGCATCCTCGCCGGCCTCTGCCTCGGCAAGCCCATCGGCATCTTCGGCGCGGTATTCGTGCTCTGCAAGGCTCTTGGCCTGCCATTGCCGGGCAATGCGACGAAGAGCCAGCTCGCGGCGACGGGCATGCTCGGCGGCATCGGCTTCACGATGTCCATCTTCATCGCCTCGTTGGCCTTCACGGACAGCGCGATGCTCGACCTTGCGAAGATCAGCATCCTCTCGGCGTCGATCCTCTCGGGCATCCTCGGTACGGCTTTCTTCAAGCTGCAGTCGCTCTTCGGCGGTGGAAAAACGGCGCAGCAGTAAAAAAATAAAAAAAACAGCAAAAAGGTGTTGACAGAACGGGAGCGCCCGTCTATAATAATATTTGTTGGTTGCGACAGCGACTGACAGACAAAAGAAAGATGATGACTCACTAGCTCAACTGGCAGAGCAACTGACTCTTAATCAGTAGGTTCACGGTTCGATTCCGTGGTGGGTCACCATTTTGAGATAACGGCTCCTTGCAGAAGGAGCCTTTTTTGTATCTGCCAATAGAGATTGCAACAGAGCAACAGAACAGAAAGGAATGACATCATGCGAATCCTGATCTCCAATGATGACGGCATCCAGGCCAAGGGGCTAGAGTCCCTCGTCAAAGCATTCTGTGCGCGCAAGCACACGGTCGTCGTCTCGGCGCCAGCGCGCCAGCAGAGCGGCATGGCCCATGCACTGAACGTCGGCCGTCCGCTCGAGCTCATCCGCGGCGAGGCACTCGCCGAAAAGTACGGCATCGAGGCATGGGCTGTCGACGGCACGCCGACGGACAGCGTCAAGCTCTACCTCGAGGCTCTGGCGGAGGAGAAGCCGGATGTCGTCGTCTCGGGCATCAATCACGGCGCGAACCTCGCGACGGATATCCTCTATTCGGGCACAGTCGGCGCGGCGATGGAGGGCATGCTGCACGATATCTCTTCGTTTGCCGTGTCGCTCGATGTCGCGAGCACCATCTCATACGATGAGGCGGCAGAGGAGTTCGCCTTGATCCTGGAGCGCGTCATGGCAGCCAGACTGGCAGCCGATGAGCCGCGCCCTGTATTCTGGAACGTCAACTTCCCGCGCGCCTATGCGCTCGGCGAGGACGGCCGCCCGCAGGTCGTCTTTGGCCGCCAGGGCAAGCGCGACTATAAGAACGCCTTCCTTAGGCAGGAGCGCGAGGACGGGCGCATCTTCTACACGGTTGCCGGCGAGATCTTCGACACGGACAAGAGCGAGCCGACGGACATCTACGCCGTCGAGCAGGGCTACATCGCTGTGACGCCGCTGATGGTCGACCTCACGGATTACATCGCCATCGAGAAGCTCCTGGACCGCTGAGCTCTGTCTTTTTTTCATCATCTACTTGTGATAGAATATAGAATAGATTTGTTACGGGAGGCAATATTCATGGAATCAATGATTCGCGATATCAAGCTGGCTCCGTCGGGCCACGATAAGATCAACTGGGTCAAGAACTTCATGCCGGTCATGGCGGCTGTCGATAAGGAATTCTCCGTCTCGAAGCCGTTCGCGGGCAAGAAGATGGTCATCACGCTGCACCTCGAGGCCAAGACGGCCTACATGGCGGAGATCTTCCACCATGCCGGTGCGGAGGTCGCCATCACGGGCAGCAACCCGCTGTCGACACAGGACGATGTGGCCGCAGCGCTCGTCGAGGACGGTCTGCACGTCTTCGCTTGGCATGACTGCACGCCGGAGGAGTACGACACCTTCATCAACAAGGCGCTCGACATCAAGCCGGAGTTCGTCATCGATGACGGCGGCGACCTCGTGCACATGCTGCACACGAAGCGTCGCGAGCTGCTCTCGGGCATCGTCGGCGGCTCGGAGGAGACGACGACGGGCGTCCATCGCCTGCGCGCACTCGCCAATGAGGGCAAGCTCGAGTTCCCGATGATCGCTGCCAACGATGCATACTGCAAGTACCTCTTCGACAACCGCTACGGCACGGGCCAGTCGACCTGGGACGGCATCATGCGCACGACGAATGTCGTCATCGCGGGCAAGAATGTCGTCATCGCCGGCTACGGCTGGTGCGGCAAGGGCGGTGCCATGCGTGCGCGCGGCCTCGGCGCCAATGTCATCGTCACGGAAGTCGACCCCATCAAGGCCATCGAAGCGGTGTTTGACGGCTTCCGCGTCATGCCGATGGATGAGGCCGCCAAGATCGGCGACATCTTCCTGACGCTGACGGGCGATAAGGATGTCATCCGCAAGCAGCACTTCGAGGTCATGAAAAATGGCGCCATCCTCGCGAACTCCGGCCACTTCGACGTCGAGATCAACATTCCGGAGCTCGAGTCGCTCTCGGTCTCGCGCCGCCCGGTCCGCAAGAACATCGAGGAGTTCAAGCTGAAGGACGGCCGCAAGATCTATCTGCTCGCAGAGGGCCGCCTCGTCAACCTCGCCGCTGGCGACGGCCATCCGGCAGAGATCATGGACCTCTCGTTCGGCGTGCAGTTCTTCTCGGCGCTGCATCTCCTGCATCACGGCAAGGAGATGGCAAAGGGCGTCCATCTCATGCCGGAAGAGATCAACACGAAGATCGCCGAGATCAAGCTCAAGGCATCGGGCATTGCCATCGATGCGCTGACGCCGGAGCAGAAGGCATACCTGAACATGGCCTGAGGGGGATATATGAAGACACTCATCAAGAATGTACGCGCGCTGCTGCCGGACGGCACGACGCCTTTGACGAATATCATGATCGACCGCGATAAGATCGCCGCTATCGGCGAGGTGCCGGACGGTTTCCGCGCGGCCAAGGTCATCGACGGTACGGGCAAGTTCGCCGTGCCGGGCTTCATCAACGCCCACACGCACGCCTCGATGACGCTCTTCCGCAGCTATGCGGACGACATGAACCTCATGGACTGGCTCAACAACATGATCTGGCCGGCTGAGGCGAAGATGCAGGAAGAAGACATCTACTGGGGCGCGATGCTCGCTGCCGTCGAGATGATCGAGGGCGGCACGACGACGTTTGCCGACATGTACGGGCCGTACATGGAGAAGGTCGCCGAGGCTGCAAACGACGCGGGCCTGCGCGCCGTGCTCTCGCGCGGCATCATCGGCGTCGCGCCGGACGGCGATGCCAAGATCGAGGAGAACGTCTCGCTCTACAAGGACTTCAACGGCGCGGCAGACGACCGCATCACGGTCATGTTCGGCCCGCACGCTCCTTACACCTGCCCGCCGGACTTTCTCAGGAAAGTCGCAAGCGCGGCGCAGTCGCTCGGCGCTGAGATCCACATCCACATGGCGGAGACGAAGGCTGAGGTCGAGCAGATCGTGAAGGAATACGGCAAGCGCCCGTTCCGCTACGTTGAGGAGACGGGCCTCTTCGACGGCAAGGGCACGCTCGCTGCGCACTGCGTCCATCTCGATGACGAGGACATCGCCATCATCAAGAAGCACGCCATTCGCGTCGCCCACAATCCGGGCAGCAACATGAAGCTCGCGAGCGGCATCGCGCCGGTGCCGCGCCTCCTCAAGGAAGGCGTCTGCGTCGCACTTGGCACGGATGGTGCTTCGTCGAACAACAACCTCGACATGCTCGAGGAGATTAACCTCGCGGCGATGCTCCACAAGGTCAGCACGCTCGACCCGCTGGCCGTCCCCGCGCGCACGGCGCTCAAGATGGGCACGGAGTACGGCGCCAAGGCCGTCGGCCTCACGGGTGTCGGCAAGCTCGAAGCCGGCTGCAAGGCCGACATCACGCTCTTTGACATGGCGGGCGCTGCCTGGTATCCGCGCAATGACCTCGCGTCGCAGCTCGTCTACTCGGCCCATGCCGATTCCGCCTCGACGGTGCTCGTCGACGGCAGGGTCCTCATGGAAGACGGCGAGCTCCTGACGCTCGACAAGGAGCGCATCTTCTACGAGGCGCAGAAGTGCGCAGAGCGCCTGACGAAGTGAGAGACTCAGAGCCGCAACTTACAGTGAATCTACAGCAGGGCTGCCGCTTCGCGCGACAGCCTTGCTTTCGTAATCTTGTCATCGATAATCGATACAGGGGGGAGACTTTTGAAAAAGACTACGAGCCGCACGCGGGCGCGCCGCAAGCCGGTGCGCAAGGCGACAAAGACGGGCCACCGCGTGATGCGCGCACACATCGGCAGACGCTCTGAGCTCTTCGGGTTGGCGCTCTTGGCAGCTGGCCTCATCTCGATCTGCGGTATCTGCGGCCTCAACGTGGGCTTCGTCGGCGTATACTTCGCGAAGTTCCTGCGCTACTTCTTCGGTGTGGGCTCCATCCTCATCGCCGTCCTGGTATTCTTGATCGCCTGGACTTACATGACGAAACACCACGCGCCGCGCTATTCACCGCGTTTCTTCGGCCTGCTCGCGCTCTTCATCTCCGCGCTCGCCATCTGGCACCACTTCAAGGTACCGGTCGGCGAGGAGATCCTGCCGCAGAGCCTGCCGACGGGCGGCGGCCTCTTGGGTGGTGGCCTGCTGCTCGCGCTGCGCAAGTGCTTCGGCGTCGACGGCTCCATCATTATTCTCGGTGTCGGCACAGTCGGCTCCGTCTTGCTCTCGACGACCTGGTCGCTCGCGACAGGCCTCCTCAAGACGCAGGAAAAGGCGAAGCAGGGCGCAGCTGCCGCAGGCTCGGCCATCCAGTCGACCTGCGGCAAGGTCGCCGAAGTCAGCGGCCGTGTCGAAGAGCACGTCGTCGAAGCCGTGCGCGAGAAGGTCAGCAGAGTCAGCAAGGCCAGCTTCTACAATCAGGCGGTGGATAAGCGCTTTGCCGATGCACCCGAAGAGACGGTGGCCGCGGCAGAGCCTCGCATGGCGGCCGAGACTGCAGAGGCGAAAGGCGATACAGGCAATGTGGAAAGTGCCATGCCGGACTTCACGATCGAGTACGGCACAGCACATGAACAGGCAGCAGAGTCCGCAGAGGAGCGCCCGATGGGCTTGCCGGACTCCATCGAGCCAATCGGCATGGCCACACCGCCGGCGAGCCTGCGCGCGGGAAGCCCCTTCGTCGAGGGGCCGATAGGCAGGGGAACGAGCCCTGCGGCACCTCCAGAAGATCCTTCAGAGCCACTTGGCGAGCCAGAGGAGCTTGCCCCGGCGCCAGCAGCTCCTTTCATCGTGCCCAAGACAGAGTCCGTCGTGCCGCCTTCGCCGAGCCCGATGAAGAAGAAGCCGACGGCCATGCCCTCGTACGACGAGATCGCGCCAATCATGCCGGCCGCGGCATTGCTCGACGGCTCGGCCAGGAGCATGGAGAGCAGGCAGGACAGTGGTTCGCAGGGTGCTGCTGCCAGCTCGTCTGAGGCGGCAACAGCACCTGCTGCGCCGCCGCGCCCCTACGTGCTGCCGCAGGTCACGGAGATCCTCTCGAAGCACGCGAAGAAGCACAATGCCGCGCTCGAGATGGAGATTGCCGACAAGGCTCACATCCTGCAGAAGACGCTCGAGGACTTCCATGTCAAGGCGAAGATCATCAATGCCTGTCACGGGCCGGCCGTCACGCGCTACGAGCTCGAGCCGGCGCCGGGCGTCAAGGTCAGCAAGATCACGAACCTCGCCGACGACCTCGCGCTGAGCCTCGCCGCGACATCGGTGCGCATCGAGCCGATCCCCGGCAAGGCAGCCATCGGCATCGAGGTGCCGAACAAGGAGCTCGAGGGGGTGCAGCTGCGCGAAGTCCTCGAGAACGAGAAGTTCCTCAAGGCGAAGTCGAAGCTGACGGTCGGCCTCGGCATGGACATCGGCGGCCAAGCCATCTTCGCGGACCTCGCGAAGATGCCGCATCTGCTCGTCGCTGGTGCCACGGGCTCCGGTAAGTCTGTCTGCATCAACACGCTCATTACGAGCATCCTCTTCAAGGCGAAGCCAGAGGAGGTCAAGTTCATCCTCGTCGACCCGAAGATGGTCGAGCTCTCCAACTACAACGGCATCCCGCACCTCATGGTCCCGGTCGTCACGGAGGCCAAGAAGGCGGCCTCCGTGCTCAACTGGTCGGTGCAGGAGATGGAGAAGCGCTACGCGAAGTTTGCCGAGCACAACGTCCGCAACATGGAGACCTACAACACAAAGTTCCCCGAGGACAAGATGCCGGCTATCGTCATCATCATCGACGAGCTTGCCGACCTCATGATGGTCGCACCGCACGACGTCGAAGACGCTATCTGCCGCCTCGCGCAGAAGGCCCGCGCTGCCGGCATCCACATGGTGCTCGCGACGCAGCGCCCGTCTGTCGACGTCATCACAGGCATCATCAAGGCTAACATCCCGTCGCGTATCTCGTTTGCCGTCTCGAGCCAGATCGACTCGCGCACCATCCTCGACCGCAGCGGCGCCGAGAAGCTCCTCGGGCGCGGTGACATGCTCTTCTATCCGGTCGGCGCGGCGAAGCCCATGCGCGTGCAGGGCGCTTTCATCAGCGACGAGGAGGTCGAGCATCTCTTGGACTTCATCCGCAGCCAGGGGCAGGAGATGGAGGCCAACGAGGAGATCATCACCTTCACCGAGAATGCCATGAAAGAGGACGAGGAGAAGGATGAGGGCAAGGGGCGCCGCGCCTCGAAGTACGACGAACTCTTGCCGGATGCCGTCAATCTCGTCATGTCGACGGGCCAGGCATCGGCCTCGTCTCTTCAGCGCCGCTTCCGCGTCGGCTACACGCGCGCTGCGCGCCTCATCGACGAGATGGAGGATCTCAGCATTGTCGGGCCGAACATCGGCAGCAAGCCGCGCGAGATCCTCATGAACTCTGAGCAGGCCGCTGCCGTGCTGGCCGAGTGCAGTGACAGCTGACGAAAACTTTCACGAAATCGGCTGAAAAATGGTCAACAGACTGGAAAAGCACAGGATGCTTGTGGTATACTTGAGAATGGTTATGTAATTTCCAGTAAATTCCATGCGTAATACCAGAGATAATCATCAGGATTTCTCTTATGGGGGTAGATTTTTTTGAAGTACATGAGTGGTAACGAACTGCGTGAAGCTTATCTGCAGTTCTTTTCGGAAAAGAAAGGTCATCTGCGTCTGCCGAGCTTCTCGCTGATCCCGCAGGACGATCCAACCTTGTTGCTGATCGGCGCCGGCATGGCTCCGCTGAAGCCTTTCTTCACGGGCAAGATGAAGCCGCCCCGCACGCGCGTGACGACGAGCCAGCGCTGCGTCCGCACGGGCGACATCGAGAATGTCGGCCGCACGGCGCGCCATCAGACGTTCTTCGAGATGCTCGGCAATTTCTCGTTCGGCGATTATTTCAAGGGCGAGGCCATTCCCTGGGCCTGGGAATTCCTGACGGAGGTCATCGAGCTGCCGAAGGACAAGCTCTGGGTCACGGTCTACCCGGATGACACGGAAGCCATCGAGATCTGGAAGTCCCAGCCGGGCTTCCCGCAGGACCACATCGTCAAGATGGACGACAACTTCTGGGAAATCGGCCCTGGCCCGTGCGGCCCGGACTCCGAGATCTACATCGACCTCGGTGAGGAGCGCGGCTGCGGCTCGCCGACCTGCGCCGTCGGCTGCGACTGCGACCGCTACCTCGAGATCTGGAACCTCGTCTTCACGCAGTACGACCGCCAGGAGGACGGCTCCTACAAGAATCTCGCCCATAAGAACATCGATACGGGCTGCGGCCTCGAGCGCCTCGCGTCCGTCGTTCAGAACAAGAAGACGAACTTCGAGACGGATCTTCTCTACCCGATCATCGAGTACGCGGCCAAGGTCGCAGGCGTCGAGTACGGCAAGGACGAGAAGACGGACATCTCGTTGAAGGTCATCGCCGACCACGCGCGCTCCATGGCTGTCATGATCATGGACGGCATCCTGCCGTCGAATGAGGGCCGCGGCTATGTGTTGCGCCGCATCCTGCGCCGCGCCATCCGCCACGGCCGCATGCTCGGCATCAAGGACAAGTTCCTCGAGGGCGCTGTTGACGCCGTCGTCGACATCTACCGCGATGCCAGCGACTTCGGCGAGCTCATCGCCAAGCACGACTACATCAAGAAGGTCATCAGCATCGAGGAAGACCGCTTCGCTGCGACGCTCAACCAGGGTATGGACCTGCTCGACGAGGAGATCAAGGCACTGAAAGCTGACGGCAAGGAGGAGCTGCCGGGTGAAGTCGGCTTCCGCCTCTACGACACGTTCGGCTTCCCGTGGGAGCTCACCGAAGAGATCCTGCACGAGAACGGCCTCGACCTCGACAAAGAGGGCTTCGACAAGGCCATGAACGAGCAGCGCGAGCGCGCGAGAAATGCCCGCGCCGAGAACCAGCGCGTCGCTGTGCCGGACCTCTCGGGCATCGACGTCTCGAAGCTCACGGTTGACCCGGAGGCCAAAGAGGCCAAGGTCGTCGCCATCTGGAAGGACGGCAAGCTCGTCGACGAGATCACGGACGGCGAAGAGGCCGGCATCATCCTCGACAAGACCCCGTTCTACGCAGAGGGCGGCGGACAGGTTGGTGACGAAGGCATGCTGCTCGGCGAATTCGGCCGCATCAAGGCCACGAACGCCAAGAAGCTGCCAGACGGCACGGTCTACCATGTCTCGTACGTAGAGGAAGGCCAGCTCAAGGTCGGCGAGACGGTCAAGATCGAGGTCGACCAGGAGAAGAAGCTTGCTTCGGCGCGCAACCACACGGCAACGCATCTCTTGCAGGCAGCCCTCAAGCAGGTCGTCGGCGACCAGGTCAACCAGGCCGGTTCCTCCGTCACGCCGGACCGCCTGCGCTTCGACTTCACGAACTTCGAGCCGGTTACGCCGCAGCAGCTCGCGGATGTCGAGGAACTCGTCAACAAGGTCATCCTCAAGGGCCAGGATGTCGAAATCTCGCACATGAGTCTCGATGAGGCCAAGAAAGCTGGCGCGATGGCGCTCTTCTCGGAGAAATACGGCGATGTCGTGCGCGTTGTCCGCGTGCCGGGCTTCTCGATGGAGCTCTGCGCTGGCTCGCATGTCAAGAATGTCGGCCAGATCGGCATGTTCAAGATCGTCGGCGAGACGGGCATCGCCTCGGGCGTGCGCCGCATCGAGGCTATCACGGGCAAGGCTGCGCTCGACTACGCGAACGAGAAGTTCGCTATCCTGCAGAAGGCAGCATCCCTGCTCAAGGCGAACGAGGACGATGTCCCCGCAGCTGTCGAGAAGCTGCAGGCCGAGAACAAGGAGATGGCCGGCAAGCTCGCTGATGTCGCGGCGATGCAGGAGAAGGCCGATGCTCAGCAGCTCATCGCTGGCGTCAAGGAAGTCAACGGCATCTCCGTCGTCACGGGCAAGGCCAACGTCGAGAACATGGACTCCCTGCGCGAAGTCGCCGACCTCACGCTCAGCAAGATCGAGAGCGGCGTCGTCGTGCTCGGCTGCGCCAACGATGGCAAGGTCAACCTCGTCGTCAAGGCATCGAAGGATGCCGTGAAGCGCGGCATCCATGCCGGCAAGATCATCAAGGAAGCCGCAGCAGTCGTCGGTGGCGGCGGCGGCGGACGTCCGGACATGGCACAGGCTGGCGGCAAGAAGGCAGAAGCCCTGCCGCAGGCATTCGAGAAGGCAGTGGCCGTCATCGAAGCACAGCTTGCTTAAGAGATTACAGCAGGAACCTCCCTCCTTATGAGGGAGGTTCCTTGATATCTTGGCACCTTATAAACAGATGATAGATGATGGAGGGTCCTGAATCTTGGAAGTCGATATCACAAAAAAAGTACAGTATTTGATGAAATACGGCCTCGTCGGTCTGATTCTCATTGCCGTGCTCTGTGCTGGCGGCATCTACTACTACCAGCATCAGCATAAGTACTTCAACGTCTACGACGCGCAGGTCACGAGCTCGCTCGTCGCGGCGAAAGTACACGGCAATGCGGTGATCATGGAGAAGGTCGTCGAAGACGGTGAGCACGTTGAAGCCGGCGATGTCATCGCCCATGTAAAGAGCACGGTGACGGACGAGCAGATTGCGAACCTCGAGCAGACCGTCGCGCTCTCGCAGCGCAACCTCGATGAGGTCAAGAAGGGGCAGACCGTGACGGTCGCCGTGCCGAGCCCTGCGCCGGCACCGGCTGCGAGCGCACCGCGCAGCAGCGGTTCCTCGCAGAGCGTCGCGAGTGCTGAGTCCCGCATGAATCGCATGAACGAGCTCTTCGAGATGGGTGCCATCAGCGCCGTACAGCGCGATGCCGCCGTCTCGGCCTATCATGCAGCCGTAGCAGCTGCTTCGTCTTCGGCTCCTGCTGCTTCTGCGCCGTCTTCTTCGCCGGCCGTCCGCTACCAGACGACGACACAGCCGCCTGACCCGAAGGCCGTGCAGAATGCAGAGCTCCAGCTCAAGCAGGCGCAGGCCGCGCTCGACAATGCCAAGCAGGATGCCGCTGAGACGGACATCGTCGCGCCGGTAGCCGGCACGGTCTACTACGCGCAGGGCATTGACGAGGGTTCGACGGTCAAGGCAGGCGAGACGGTCGCGAGCGTCGGCAATGCCGACGACATCTGGATTGAGGCCAAGGTCAGCCCCGACAAGGCCGCGAAGATACGCCTCGGCCAGTTCGTCTCCTACGAGATCGAAGGCCACCAACTCCAGGGTTCCGTCCAGGATATCCAGCAGCCGGTCAAGAAAGATGACCAGGCTTCGGCCGATGGCGCAGATGCAGCTGCCAGCGCCGGCAACGCCAATGCGGCGGATGCAGCTGACGCAAATGGTGCTGGTGCCGGCCAGAACGGCCAGAATGCGCAGAGCGCGCAGGCTGGGACAGCTGATGCCGCTGACGGCGACGCTGCCAATGGCCAACCTGCCGCAGGCAATCAGCCCAAGACAACTGCCGAGGTCACAGATGCAGATGATGCGGATGAAGACGTCATGATCATCCGCATCTCCATCCCGTCTGGCCTCAACTTCAGCCTCAAGCCAGGCATGAAAGCCGTCGTCAAGTTCGCGATGAACGGCTGACACACTGTTCTGTACTACAAAAAAGACTGCCCCAGCGGCAGTCTTTTTTTAATGCAGCGTATCGCATGGAGGGGCAGGCATTCTCAGCAAGCGATACTCTGTGACAAATTTTCGGCGAATCCCTTTTCTTTTTGCAATAGCTGTGTTATAATGACAATAAATTTTCACTAACTAAAGGATTAAAGACGAAAAGTTTTGCTTTTCGGATTCGATATGAGGAGGGGAACGGGTATGGTGAACCCAAAACTCAAGGATGAGCTCAACGACCAGCTCTGTGAGGCGATGCTGTCGCTGGAGACGGTGGATGAATGCTACCAGTTCTTTGAAGACCTCTGCACGATCAGCGAGCTCAAGGCGATGAGCCAGCGGCTCGAGGTTGCGCGGATGCTGCGCGCGGGTCATACGTACGATGACATCGTCGCGCGCACGGGTGCGAGCACGGCGACAATCAGCCGCGTCAAGCGCTGCCTCAATTACGGCGCAGACGGCTACAACATTGTCCTCGATCGCCTGGACCCGGATGAGGGGGAGGACTCTTCAGACGACTGAATGAGTTCTTATAATTCTTATAATAGGAAGAGAATGCAATCAAGATAAAAGGAGACAGACCCATGGATAAAGAAAGACTGACACTGGAGATCCCGTACGGCATGCGCGACTTCCTGCCGGTGGAGGCTGCGGAGAAGCGCGCCATCGAGACGGAGCTCGCTTCCTTGTTTGCGGAGTGGGGCTACGACGAGGTCGTCACGCCGACCATCGAGTACCTCGACAACTTGACGCTCGGCACGAGCTGCGCACTGGAGCCGCATCTCTTCAAGCTCTTCGACAAGGACAACCGCACGCTCGCGCTGCGCCATGAGATGACGACACCGATTGCGCGCCTCGCAGCCAGCCGCCTGCGCGACTATCCGCAGCCGCTGAAGCTCTCCTACGTCAGCAGTGCCTTCCGCTATGAGCAGACGCAGGCTGGCCGCCAGTGTGAGTTCCATCAGGCCGGCGTCGAGCTCATGGGCAGCGCGACGGCCTTTGCTGATGCCGAGGTCATCGCGCTCGCCATCCAGGGCTTGCTGCGCGCCGGCCTCACGGACTTCACGATCTGCCTCGGCCAGGTCGAGTTCGTCTCGGGCATCATGAACCAGTACCAGCTCGCCGACGAGACGAAGCAGAAGCTCCAGACGGCGCTCGAGAAGCACGACCTCGTCTCCTTCCACCGCGCGATCGAGGCGCTCGGACTTCCGGAGAAGGCCAAGAAGACGCTCGGCTATCTGCCGCTTCTGAACGGCGGCGAGGAGATGCTCAAGAAGAGCTACACGCTGGCACTCAACGAGCAGAGCCGCCGCGCACTCGACAACCTCGCGGAGATCTACCGCCTGCTGAAGTCGTACGGCGTCGAGCAGTACGTGCGCTTTGACCTCGGCATCATCCGCGATTTCAGCTACTACACGGGCATGGTCTTCGAGGCCTACACGCCGGAGCTCGGCTTCCCGCTCGCTGGCGGCGGCCGTTACGACCACCTGCTTTCGGATTTCGGCAATGCCTGCCCGGCCACGGGCTTTGCCATCGGCATCGAGCGTATCCTGCTCGCGCTGACGCGCCAGGGGCTCGAGAAGCCGGACCAGCCGAAAGACGTCTATCTCGGCTACGCGCCGGGCCGCGAGCACGACGCCATCCAGAAGGCACAGGAGCTGCGCGCAGACGGCAAGGTCGTCGAGCTCGCGCTCATGTGCCAGGATGAAGCGGATGCCCGCGAGATGCAGCAGACGAAGGGCTACGAGAGCCTCGTCTATCTCGCCTGACCATGCTGCAGCAGATGTACGGGCGCGTGCGCCAGTTCGTGCGCGCTGTCACGCAGCATATGGGGGAGGCTGACCACGCCTTTGTGCGCGCAAACTTGCCCGCGAAGGCGCTGCCGCTCTTCTACGCGATGCATCCGGCCGACCAGGTCCACGCGCGCAATGTCGCCTATACGGCGCGTGCGCTTGCAGGCGAGCGCGGGCTGCCAGAAGAGCAGCGTGCCTTCCTCATCCGCTGCGCGCTGCTGCACGATGTCGGCCGCCGCAGGGGGGACCTCGACATCCTCGGCAAGGTCTTCGCCGTCCTGATGATGCACTACTTGCCGTGCACTTCCGGGCGCCTCATGATGCGCGAGGGCCGTTTGGGCCATGCGCTCTACGTCTACCGCCATCATCCCGCCATCGGCGCGGCTCTGCTGCGCGGGATCGGCATGGAGGCGGAGGCCGGCGTCATCGAGTGTCATCACCAGGCAGCATCGGCCGGCGACAGCTTTGTGCTCACGCTGCTGCGCGAGGCCGATGCACAGAATTAAGTACATTCGTTTTCTCTAAGAACACAATAAAACATTTTACAAAGATTTCTTGACGAATCGTGATTTTGGTGTTAACATAGGGTTCATCGAAATCCTTTAGCAAGATAAAGAATGAAAATCATAGGAAAAGTACAGAACGTACAGAACGATAGAATCGTCAAATCATCTCAGGAGAGGGAATATGAAAAATACCATGGATTACCTGACCATCGCCCTGCCGAAGGGCAAGCTCTTCTCGCTCTCGGCTGACCTGCTGGCCAAGGCGGGCTACACGGCGGAAGGTCTTTCGGATAAGTCGCGCAAACTCGTCATCTCGAATGAAGAGAAGAAGATCCGCTTCATCGTCTCCAAGACGGCAGATGTGCCGACGTACGTCGAGTACGGCGCGGCCGACATCGGCATCATCGGCAAGGATGTGTTGCTGGAGTCGGGCAAGGATGTCTACGAGCTTTTAGACCTCGGCTTTGGCCGCTGCCACCTCATGATGGCGGTGCCGAAGGCCGAGAAGCGCGAGAAGCTTGTCGACTACGACCACACGCGCGTCGCAACGAAGTTCCCGCACATCGCCGAGCAGTTCTTCAACAAGCACGGCATGCAGATGGAGTACATCAAGCTCAACGGCTCGATCGAGCTCGGCCCGATCGTCGGCCTCTCGGAGAGCATCGTCGATATCGTCGAGACGGGCACGACGCTCCGGGAAAACGACCTCGAGGAGATTGCCTACATCCTCGACGCGACGGCGCGGCTCATCGTCAACCGCGTGAGTTTCAAGCTCAAGTTCGACCGCATCAGCCAGCTCACGGAAGAGCTGCGCAGGATCCTCGAGCTTGAGCAGCAGGCAAAGGCTGAGGCGTAAGCACAGCAGCAGGGATAGACAGTGGAAAGCGAGGAAGTATAGATGAAGATCGTAAAAGCCAGTGAAGTCGGAGAATGTGCCATTGAGAAGATGCTGACGAAGGCATCCTTTGATGAGGTTGAGCTCAGCCCGAAGATCCGCGAGGCCAACAAGAAGACGTTTGGCCGCGACATGACGGCGGCCGAGCTCGTGCGCCAGATTGTCGGCGATGTGCGCCGCGAGGGCGACGCCGCGGTCATCCGCTACACACATCTCATCGACCGGGTCGACTACAAGCCCGAGGACTTCCTCGTGACGGAAGCCGAGTACGAAGCGGCTGAGAAGGCGGCAGATCCTGCCGTCGTCGAGTCGCTGCGCAAGGCGGCCGAGAATGTGCGCCGCTACCATCAGGAACAGAAGCCGAATTCGTGGATGACGTACCGCGAGAAGGGCTCCATTCTCGGCCAGTCCATCATCCCGCTCGACCGCGTCGGCATTTACGTGCCGGGCGGCACGGCAGCTTATCCGTCTTCTGTCATAATGAATGCTGTGCCGGCCTCTGTCGCCGGTGTTGGCGAGATCATCATGATGGTGCCGCCAAAGAACGGCAAGATCAACCCGTACGTCCTCATCGCCGCGCGTGCGGCCGGTGTCAAGAAAATCTACAAGATCGGCGGCGCCCAGGCCATCGCTGCGATGGCCTTCGGCACGGAAACCATCCCGCGCGTCGACAAGATTACAGGCCCGGGCAACATCTTCGTCACGCTGGCCAAGAAAGAGGTCTACGGCCATGTCGACATCGACATGCTCGCGGGTCCCAGCGAGATCCTCATCGTCGCCGACAAGACGGCGGATCCCGTCTACACGGCGGCCGACATGCTGAGCCAGGCCGAGCACGACCCGCTGGCCTCGAGCATCGTCATCACGGACGATGAGGAACTCGCCGGCAAGGTCGCGAAGGAAGCCGAGAAGCAGCTCGCCGCCCTGCCGCGCCGCGAGATCGCACAGGCCTCAATTGACCGCAACGGCCTGATCGTCGTCGCCGAGGACATGATGCAGGCCATGCGCTTTGCCAATGTCTCTGCGCCGGAGCACATGGAGCTCCTGACGGCCCAGCCGTTCCAGCTGCTGCCGTACGTGCGCCATGCTGGTGCCGTCTTCCTCGGCGCTTATTCGCCGGAGCCACTCGGTGACTACTTCGCCGGCCCGAACCACGTACTGCCGACGGGCGGCACGGCGCGCTACTACTCCGTGCTCAACGTCGAGACGTTCATGAAGCGCACGAGCATCATCTCGTACACGCAGCCGGCGCTCTCCGATGTCAGCGAGGACATCATCCGCCTCGCCGAGACGGAGGGCCTGCAGGCACATGCCAATGCCATCCGCATCCGTCGCGAGCAGAAGTGAAACGATAGATAGACAATCGATATCTGATATAGAAGGGATAGGGGACTATGCTGAATTACCGCAACGGCCTTGCCGATATGCCATCCTACGACGTCGTCGAGCGTCCCTGGGAGATCAAGATCAACGCCAATGAGTGCAATATGAGCCTGCCGCCGCTCGTCGAGGAGCGCGTCATGAACCGCCTCGGGACGGTCGCGTTCAATCGCTATCCGAATGAGCAGTACGATGACCTGCGCGAACAGATCGCGCGCAACTTCTCCATGCAGCGCGAGAACGTGCTGATCGGCAGCGGCTCGTCTGAGATCATCGAGAAGCTCTTCTACTGCTTTGGCGGCAGCCCGGAGGCCAAGATCGTCTATCCGCAGCCGTCGTTCTCGATGTACAAGATCTATGCCAAGGCGGCTGAGGCCACGGGCGTGCCCGTCGACCTCAATCCGGAGGACTACTCGCTCGACATCGATAAGTTCATCCAGACGGTCAACGAAGAGAAGGCGACGCTCGCTGTCATCTGCAACCCGAATAACCCGACGGGCAATGCCTTCACGGTCGAAGAGATCGAGAAGATCGCCTCGAATATCGACTGCGCCTTCCTCGTCGACGAGGCTTACATGGAGTTCTACGGCCAGACGGCGGTGCGCCTGCTGGCGAAATACCCGAACATGATCATCGCGCGCACGTTCTCGAAGGCGTACGGCCTCGCCTCGTGCCGCGTCGGCTACATGCTCGCGGATGAGAAGATCGTCGAGATGATCGACAAGTCCTACATGCCGTACCACATGAATGTGCTCTCACTCGTCACGGCCGACATCTGCTACCAGATGCGTCAGGAGTTCGTGCCACATATCCAGATCATGATCTCGGAGCGCAAGCGCATGCAGGAAGAGCTCAAGAAGCTGCCGGGTGTCAAAGTCTTCCCGTCGGAGACGAACTTCATCCTCGTCCACTACGATAAGGCGCAGGAGCTCAACGCGCTCCTCGAGTCGAAGGGAATCGGTGTGCGCCACTTCGGCGATGCGCCGGGCCTCAAGGACTGCCTGCGCATCTCGATGGGCCGCCGCGAGGAGAACGACATCTGGTACAGCTACTTCAAGGCATTCACGGAGGGGAGAGCATGAGTATCCGCACAGCGACCGTCGAGCGCAAGACGGCAGAGACGAGCGTCAAGCTCATCCTCAATCTCGATGGCAACGGCCACGGTGTCATCGACTCGGGCATCGGCTTCTTTGACCATATGCTCAACCTCATGACGGCCCACGGCCTCATGGACCTCACACTCGCCTGCGACGGTGACATCGACGTCGACGGCCATCATTCCGTCGAGGACATCGGCATCACGCTGGGGCAGGCGTTCAAGCAGGCCATCGGCGATAAGAAGGGCATCCGCCGCTACGGTACGTTCTATCTGCCGATGGACGAAGCGCTGGCCTTCGTCTCTTTAGACATCAGCGGCCGCCCGTTCCTCGTCTACGACGACGGCGGCGAGATGGCCCCGATGATCGGCGGCTACGATACGGAACTCACCGAGGAATTCCTGCGGGCCTTCGCCGTCAATGCTGGCATCACCCTGCACGTCCGCGTACTCTACGGCAAGAACTCGCACCACAAGGTAGAGGCCATCTTCAAGGCCCTCGGCCACGCTCTGCGCATCGCCGTCGAGAAGGACCCGCGCGTTGACGGCATCCCGTCGACGAAGGGCTCGCTCTGAGCCTGTGCCCGATACGATAGGAGGAATACCCATGATTGCAATCATTGATTACGGCGTCGGCAATCTCTTCAGCGCCGAGAAGGCCTTTGCCGCGCTCGGCGCGGATGTCCGCGTGACGAGTGACGAGAGCACCATCCGCCAGGCCGACAAGATCGTGCTGCCGGGCGTCGGTGCCTTCGGCGACTGTATGAAGAATCTCAAAGAGAGCGGCCTCATCCCCGTGCTCAAGGAGTCTGTCGCTGCAGGAAAGCCGCTGCTCGGCATCTGTGTCGGCCTGCAGGTCCTCTTCGATGGCAGCGAGGAGAGCCCGGGGGCGAAAGGCCTCGGCCTCATCCACGGCATGGTGAGGAAGATCCAGGCGCTGGGGCTCAAAGTCCCGCACATGGGCTGGAACTCCATCAAGGTCCGCGAGCCGCGCGAGAAGACGGACCTCTTCCGCGGCCTTTCAGACAAGCCCTACGTCTACTTCGTGCACAGCTATCACGCCGTACCGGAGGACAAGAGCGTCATCACGGCGACGACGGAGTACGGTGAGCCGCTGACGGCCGCTGTCGCCTGCGGCAACATCCAGGCCACGCAGTTCCATCCGGAGAAATCCGGCGACGTCGGGCTCGCCATCCTGAAGAATTTTGTTGAAGGTTAAGAAGGTTAAGAGGAGGATCCCATGATCATATTCCCAGCAATCGATATCCGCGGCGGCAAGTGCGTGCGACTCTTGAAGGGCGACTTTGAGAAGGAGACGGTCTTCTCGGACAAACCAGAGGAGATGGCAAAGAAATGGCAGGCGCAGGGCGCTGAGTTCCTGCACCTCGTCGACCTCGACGGGGCGCTTGCCGGCAAGTCGCAGAATCTCGCGACGGTCGAGAAGATCCTCGCGGCCGTCGACATCCCTGTCGAGCTCGGCGGCGGCATCCGCACAATGGAGAACATCGATGACGTCCTCGCGCTCGGCGTGCGCCGCGTCATCCTCGGCTCCGTTGCCGTGTGCAATCCGGAGCTCGTCCGCGAGGCCTGCGCGAAGTACGGCGACCGCATCGTCGTCGGCATCGACGCCAAGGACGGCATCGTCGCTGTCGACGGCTGGGGCGTCTCGGGCGATGTCGAAGCCACGGCACTCGCCAAGGAGATGAAGAAGGCCGGCGTCAGGACAATCATCTACACGGATATCTCGCGCGACGGCACGCTTTCGGGCGTCAATGTCGAAGCGACGGCCAAGCTCGCCCGCGAGAGTGGCGTCGCCATCGTCGCTTCGGGCGGCGTCAAGTCCATCGCCGACATCGAGGCGCTGAAGCCCTATGAGAAGGCCGGCATCGAGGGCGTCATCGTCGGCAAGTCCATCTACATGGGGACGCTCGACCTCGCGGAGGCTATTGAAATCGCGGCGAAGGAGGACTAAAATAGATGTATACGAAACGCATTATCCCTTGTCTTGACGTCAAGGACGGGCGTGTCGTCAAGGGCACGAACTTTGTCGGACTGCGCGACGCGGGCGATCCCGTCGAGCTCGCTGCCCGTTACGACGAGGAGCGAGCGGATGAGCTCGTCTTCCTCGATATCACGGCCTCGAGCGACAACCGCGGCACGATGGTCAATGTCGCGCGCGACTGCGCCTCGAAGGTCTTCATCCCGTTCACGGTCGGCGGCGGCATCCGCACGGTCGAGGACATGCGCCGCATGCTCAAGGCCGGTGCCGACAAGACATCGCTCAACACGGCAGCCGTCAAGAATCCGGGCCTCCTCAAGGAAGGCGCGGAGAAGTTCGGCCGCCAGTGCATGGTGCTCGCCGTCGACGCGCGCCGCGCGGGCGACCACAAGTGGGAGGTCTACGTCAACGGCGGCCGCACGCCGACGGGCCTCGACTGCCTCGAGTGGGTCAGGAAGGCCGTCGCGCTCGGCGCTGGCGAGATCCTTCTGACGAGCATGGATGCCGACGGCACGAAGGACGGCTATGACATCGAGCTGACGCGCGCCGTTTCCGACGCCGTCAATGTGCCGGTCATCGCCTCGGGCGGCGCCGGCAAGCTCGAGCACTTCTACGACGTCCTGACCCTCGGCCATGCCGACGCCGTGCTCGCGGCATCCGTCTTCCATTACGGCCAGTTCACCGTGCGTCAGGTCAAGGAATACTTGAAATCCCGCGGAGTGGAGGTTCGATTCTAATGGCAAATGCAGAAAATACGATTGACATTTCGATGGTCAAGTTTGACGAGAAGGGCCTCGTGCCTGCTGTCGTGCAGGAGGAGAACGGCCAGGTGCTCATGCTGGCCTACATGAACGAGGAATCCCTCAAGAAGACGCTGGAGACGGGCTACACCTGGTTCTTCAGCCGCAGCCGCCAGAAGCTCTGGCAGAAGGGCGAGACGTCCGGCAACGTTCAGAAGGTCAAGGAAATCTCCTACGACTGCGACGGCGACACATTGCTCGTGCGCGTGCATCAGACGGGTGTCGCCTGCCATACGGGCACGTACACCTGCTTCAGCGGCCGCAAGCTCATGGGCGGGGAGGAGAAGGGCGTCGCCGTCGTGCCGCCGGCGAAGAAGGCGGACCTCGCCGCTGTCCTCTACGATCTCTACAACGTCATCCAGGACCGCCGCCTCAACCCGGTCGAGGGTTCCTACACGAACTACCTGTTTGACAAGGGCCAGGACAAAATCCTCAAGAAGGTCGGCGAGGAGGCTGTCGAGACGATCATCGCCTCGAAGAACAACGTGTGCAAGGAGATCCTCTACGAGATGGGCGACCTCTGGTATCACTGCCTCGTTCTGCTCGCTTACCACAACATCTCCCCAGAGGAGCTCTTCGCCGAGCTCATGGGCCGCAGGAAGGGCGCGAGCTACCACAAGTTTACCGGCAAGACCGGCGTGCGCCCAGACCTCTGATTGCGTCAGATAGCCTGCCTGTGGTATACTGGACAGAGTTTGCAAAGACCCTCGGTTTTTCCGAGGGCTTTTTTGTGGATCGGATGAGTAGATGAACCGGGAATCGAAAGGAAAACGAGAAATGACGAATGAGATGACACCAGAGCAGCGCCAGACGGGGCGCGCCCTCGCGCAGCTCCAGAAACGCATCCAGAAGATGCACGCGCTGCGCGACAAGATGAACGCGGGCCTCGCGCGCGTGACGGAGGCGAACCTCGACCTCGCGCTGACGCAGAAGAAGAACCTGCGCGCCCTCTCGGCCGAGTACGATGCGCTCGCCCAGGAAGTGCACTGTCTGCCGCCGCTCGATGCCGCCGCCGTACTCGAGGATGAGTACAACTACATCCTGACCATCGGCAACATCATCGAGACGACGCGCGAGCTCAAGAAGCGGTCCAAGATCGATGACGATGTGCGTGAGAGCATCACGAGCGGCCTCGTGCAGTTCTACGAGGGCCTGCGCGGCGAACTCGCGCGTGCCGCCTATCAGAAAGAGCAGCAGCACAAGCAGCAGTAGAAAATTTTCTTTCTGTGACGTTTCTCTCTTGACGCCGCGTTGCAGGGCTCATATAATGAAGGTGTAAAAACAAAAAAGAAGCCTTGCAGGGCTGACGGATGAGTGGAATTGACCACATGTCCTGCAACGTTATGATCAGCCGACCGTCTGGGCAGGGCATCTGTTCCAGGCGGTCTTTTTGATACACCTGGGGATGGATGCCCAAAGCATTTCTGGAGGTAGATCAAATGAGAAATCGCTGGCTTATCGCGCTGAGCGCCGTCGGGATCCACATCTCAATCGGCAGTGTCTATGCATGGAGCGTCCTGACGCGCCCCATCATGAGGGAGATGGGCTTCTCGCTCGCCGAGACGACCTGGACCTTCTCGCTGGCCATCCTGTTCCTTGGATTCTCCGCGGGCTTCCTCGGCAGCTTCGTCGAGAAGATCGGCCCGAAGAAGAGCGGCCTGATTGCCATGACGTTCTTCGGCGCGGGCATGCTCGGCACGGCTTACGCCATCTCGGCACAGAGTCTCACGCTCCTGTATCTCTTCTACGGCGTCATCGGCGGCATCGGCCTCGGTGTCGGCTACATCACGCCAGTCTCGACACTCGTCAAATACTTTCCGGATCACCGCGGCTTTGCGACGGGCCTCGCCATCATGGGCTTCGGCTTTGCAGCACTGATCGCCGGTCCTGTCATGCAGTACCTGACGGCGACGGTCGGCCTCGTCAACAACTTCCTGATCCTCGGCTGCGCCTACATGCTCATCATGGGGGCGTCTTCGCTCTATCTGAAGCCGCCGGTCCTCAAGGACAGCACGGGCAGAGTCACGCACATCCAGCAGGGTGTGACGGCCAATGAGGCGCTCAAGACGTGGCAGTTCGCCTCGCTCTGGTGGATCTTCTTCGTCAACATCACGTGCGGCATCGGCCTCCTGGCTGTTGCCTCGCCGATGGCCCAGGAAGTCATCGGCATGGATGCCGCAGCTGCCGCCTCGATGGTCGGCATCATTGGCGTCTTCAATGGCGGCGGCCGCATCGTCTGGTCGACAATCTCCGACTTCATCGGCCGCGGCCGCGTCTACATGCTCTTCTTCCTGCTCGAGGTCCTCGCGTTCTGGCAGCTCGGCCAGACGAAGGAAGCCCTCGTCTTTGAGCTCCTCGTGCTCTTGATCATCAGCTGTTATGGCGGCGGCTTCTCGTGCATGCCGGCTTATCTCTCCGATATCTTCGGCACGCGCCAGCTCAGCGCCATCCACGGCCGCATCTTGACGGCCTGGGGCCTCGCCGGCGTCGCCGGACCGTCCATCGTCTCGTACTTCCATGCGCAGACTGGCGGCTACACGGCTTCGCTCTACTTCTTTGCCGCCTGCTTCGTGCTCAACTTCATCATCGCCGCCGTGCTCAAGCAGTACGGCCAGCGCAAGAAGGAGACGCGCACGGCACTCTGATACCTTGATACAGACAACCCCTTTGACTCCGGTCTCTATGGTTGGCGCGTGGCGCTAGGCATAGCGTCACGCTTGGTTGGCGTCGCCGGGGTCAGCAAATCCTGCTTCATCTCCGGATGAAGCAGGATTTTTGGTATTCTGCGGCGAATGAATAGGGAGCAAGAGTAAAGAAAGGATGATTTATCAATGAAAACGATTGCCCTGATTGCCCACGACAAGAAGAAGAGCGAGATGCTCGAGTTCGTTGGCCACCACAAGGAACTCCTCTCGAAGTTCCACCTGATCGCGACGCGCACGACAGGTACCCTGATCAACGACACCTTCGATCTCGGCGTCGAGACGATGCTCTCCGGCCCGATGGGCGGCGACCAGCAGATCGGCGCGCGCGTCGCCGTCGGCGATGTCGATTATGTCATCTTCCTGCGCGACCCGCTGACGTCCCAGCCGCACGAGCCGGACATCAACGCCCTGCTGCGCCTCTGTGACGTCCACGACGTGCCGCTCGCAACGAACCGCAAGAGCGGCCACATCCTGCTCGCCTATGCCGCTGCACATATGGAGGACAAGGAAGATCCCGCAGCAGAATGATTTCATGCGTGTACATCTGTGTATACATAAAGGAAATCAATTGACAACGCAATCAAAAACTCCTATAATAATCCACAAAGCAATGTTGCTTGAGACATTCATCACAGCAACATTGCTTTTTCTTTTCTGGCATCATCAAACGTAACGGAAACCTGAAGGGGTGGGTATTATGGATTTATCGAAGCTGTTGGCGGATGTCAACAATTTTGTCTGGGGCCCCGTCATGCTGGTACTGCTCGTCGGCACGGGCATTTTCCTGACGGTGCGCCTGAAGTTCCTGCCGTGGCGCAATCTCGGCTATGCGATCCACATGGTCTTCTCGAAGCGCGACAAGCACGCCGGTGATATCTCGCCGTTCCAGTCGCTCATGACGGCGCTGTCGGCGACAATCGGCACGGGCAACATCGTCGGTGTCGCAACGGCCATGGTCCTTGGCGGCCCGGGTGCGCTCGTCTGGATGTGGATCAGCGCGGCCTTTGGCCTCTCGACGAAGTACGGTGAGTCGGTCCTGGCCGTCAAGTATCGCGAGACGAACAGCGTCGGCGAGATGGCCGGCGGCCCGATGTACGCGATGAAGAACGGCATCAAGAACAAGTACGTCGGCCGCACGCTTGCGTTCCTGTTCTCGCTCTTTGTCGTGCTTGCCTCCTTCGGCATCGGCAACATGACGCAGGCCAACTCGATAGCGGCAGCGCTCTCGAGCAGCTACGGCATCCCGACGTGGCTCATCGGCGGCGTCATCGCAGTCATGGCGCTCAGCGTCCTCGTGCGCGGTATCCGCAGCATCGGTTTCGTCTCGAGCATCATCGTGCCGGTCATGGCCGCCTTCTACTTCCTGATCTCGATTGTCGTCATCTGCGCCAACTTTGAGGCCGTGCCATCCGGCATCGCGGAGATGTTCCGCATGGCCTTCTCGTTTGATTCTGTCGCGGGCGGCATCGGCGGTTCCATCGTCGCTTCGATGCTGACTTCCATGCGTTGGGGCGTCGCGCGCGGCGTATTCTCCAATGAGGCCGGTCTCGGCTCCGCGCCGATTGCAGCGGCCGCGGCCCGCACGGACCACGCTTCGCGCCAGGGCTACGTTAACATGACGGGCACTTTCTTCGACACGATGATCATCTGCATGCTCACGGGCCTCGTCATCGCCTCATCCGGTGTGCTCGGTACGGTCGACCCGGCGACGGGCAAGCTCGTCTCTGGCGTCCAACTGACGATCCTCGCGTTCTCGACGGTCTTTGGCCCGTACGCGAAGCTCATCGTCTCCGTCTCGATTGCGCTCTTCGCGTTCTCGACCATCCTCGGCTGGGAGTACTATGGCGAGAAGGCGCTCGAATACCTGATCGAGAAGCGTCCGGTCATCATGGCCTACCGCGTCATCTTCTCGCTCGTGACCTTTGTCGGCGCGACGACGACGCTCGAGGTCGTCTGGAACTTCTCCGATACGATGAACGGCCTCATGATCATCCCGAACCTCATCTGCCTGCTCTGGCTCAACAAGGACATCGCGCAGGAGTGCTTTGATTACGAAGAGCACGTCGTGGCCTTTGAGAAGAAGGGCCAGCAGATCGACTACCAGGGCGCAGGCGAGGCAGCCGAGGACGAGCTCGCCAGCCAGAAGTCCTGAAGCCGTGTTTTGCGACAGGTCGTCAGCGCTTGATACAACGACAACTGAATTGTGAATTGAAACAAATGGCTCTTCTATGATAGAATAGAAGGGCCGTTTTTCGGCTGTTTATATTGCGATTTCAGTAACGCGAGCTTGTAATGCGACTGTATCAGATGGGAGAGTGAAAATTGGAGAAAGAATTGCTGAGACTCGAGCATATCGACAAATTCTATGGCAGCCGTCAGATCCTCGAGGACCTGAACCTCGTCATTCACGAAAACGAATTCCTGACGCTCTTAGGGCCGTCGGGCTGCGGCAAGACGACGACATTGCGCCTCATAGGCGGCTTTGAGCGGCCGGACAAGGGGCGCATCCTGTTCGACGGGCAGGACATCACGAAGCTGCCGCCGGAGAGGCGGCAGGTCAACACCGTCTTCCAGAAGTATTCCCTGTTCTCGAACATGGATGTGGCTGAGAACATCGCCTTCGGCCTCAAGATCAAGGGCAAGTCCGCCGCCTACATCCGCGACAAGATCAAGTATGCGCTGAAGCTCGTCAACCTCGATGGCTACGAGCATGCCGACGTCACGGCGCTCTCGGGCGGCCAGCAGCAGCGTATCGCCATCGCGCGCGCCGTCGTCAACGAGCCGAAGGTCCTGCTGCTCGACGAACCGCTCTCAGCGCTCGACCTCAAACTGCGCCAGAGCATGCAGCGCGAGCTCGTCAAGATCAAGCGCGAGCTCGGCATCACCTTCGTCTTCGTCACGCACGACCAGGAGGAGGCCCTCTCGATGTCGGACACGGTCGTCGTCATGAACCAGGGCTGGGTCCAGCAGATCGGCACGCCGGAGAGCGTCTACAATGAGCCGGAGAACGCCTTTGTCGCAGACTTCATCGGTGACAGCAACATCATCGACGGCATCATGGTGCGCGACAAGCTCGTCCACCTCTTGGGCAAGGACATCCCGTGCATCAACACGGGCTTCGGCGAGAACGTCCCCGTCGACGTCCAGATCCGCCCGGAGGACATCCAGATCTGTGCACCGGAGGACGGTCAGTACCGTGGCATCATCCGCTCTGTCGTATTCAAGGGCACGGTCTACGATATCACGATCGAGGCGGGCGGCTTCTCGTGGCTTGTCCAGACAATCACGGGCCACGAGCAGGGCAGGGAAGTCGGCATCCGCCTGGCGCCGGCGAACATCCAGATCATGGCCAAGCCTGCTTCGGAAGATGAGGAGGCGGCGCATGATGCATGACAGCAAAAGCATTGCGCGGCTGTTTGCAGCGCCGTTCACGGTCTGGGCCGTCCTTTTCATCGTGCTGCCGCTCTTCTTCGTCCTCTATCACGGCCTGACGGATGGGGAAGGGGCCTTCACGCTCGCGAACCTCTGGGAGGCCGTGCAGATGGAGTATCTCAGGGCGCTCGGCCTCTCGGTGGAGCTCGCACTCGTCAGCACCGTCATCTGCCTCGTGCTCTCCTATCCGCTCTGCATGATCCTGCAGGAGATCAAGCGCGGCCGCATGGTCCTGATCTTCCTCTTGTTCCTGCTGCCGCTCTGGATGAACTCGCTCCTGACGACGATGGCCTGGCAGACCATCCTCGAGAAGAACGGCATCATCAACATGGTGCTGCACGCGCTCGCGCTGCCGGAGGTCACGCTCATCAACACGCCGCTGGCCATCGTCATCGGCATGGTCTACAACTTCCTGCCGTACATGGTGCTGCCGCTCTACGTCTCGCTCTCGCATATCGACAAGAGCATCATCGAAGCGGCGCACGACCTCGGCGCGGGCCGCTGGCAGACCTTCCGCCGCATCGTCTTCCCGCTCTCGCTTCCCGGCGTCATCAGCGGCTGCACGATGGTCTTCATCCCCGCGCTGACGACCTTCGTCATCAGTGCGCTCCTCGGCGGCAACAAGATCCTCCTGATCGGCAACATCATCGAGCAGGAGTTCACGGCCGCCTATGACTGGCAGCTCGGCAGCGCCCTCTCGATGATCCTCATGGTCTTCATCATCCTCAATATCGTGGTAGAAGCCTTTTCGGAGCGCAATGCGAAGGAGCAGGAGGTGGATTCGTGATGGCAAAGCTCAAGAAAATCTATCTCGGCATCATCATCGTTTTCCTCTACGCGCCAATCCTTGTCCTCATCGCGCAGTCGTTCAATGCGAGCCGCTACCGCGGCCAGTGGACGGGCTTCACCCTGCAGTGGTACGAGAAGCTCTTCACGAGCGAGGACATCATTGAGGCATTTCTCAACACATTGACGATCGGCCTGACGGCTGCGTTCTTTGCGACGCTCCTGGGGCTCATCACGGCGCTTGCCATCCGCAATCTCTCGAAGAAGAGCCAGCTCGTCTTCCGCGGCCTCGCGAATGTGCCGCTCCTCAACGCCGACATCGTCACGGGCATCTCGCTGATGCTGCTGTTTCTCGGCCTCGGCCTGCGCCTCGGCTACGACACGATCCTCATGGCGCACGTCGTCATCAACCTGCCCTACGCGATGCTCTGCATCCTGCCGCAGGTCATGGGACTCGACCACGTCTGCTACGAGGCTGCGCTCGACCTCGGCGCGACGCCTTTCCAGGCGTTCCGCAAGGTTATCCTGCCGGAGCTGCGCCCCGGCATCGCCGCGGCCTTCCTGCTGTCATTTGCCATGTCGGCCGACGACTTCATCGTGACGTACTTCACGAAGGGCGCGGGCATCGACACCTTGACGACAGCCATCTACGCGCAGCTCAAGCTCGGCATCCATCCCGAGATGTACGCGCTCTCCACACTGTTCTTCCTCGGCGTCATCGCCTTTGTGGCACTGCTCATGGTCAACTGGCGCCTGCTGAAACGCCGCCAGGGAAAGGAGTGGATATGATGAAGAAAGTATCGGCTCTATTATTGCTCCTGTGTTTCATGACGGCCTTCTTCACGGCTGGCTGCGACAGCCTGGCCGAGGAGGAAGAGGAGGGGGATGAAACGCTCTACATCTACAGCTGGGGCGACTACCTCGACCCGGACGTCATCGCGCAGTTCGAGGAGGAGACGGGCATCCACGTCGTGCTCGACGAGTTCGACACGAATGAGAGCATGTACCCGCGCGTCAAGGAGGGAGCGACGAATTATGACCTCATCTGCCCGTCGGACTACATGATCCAGAAGATGGCCGAGAACGACCTCTTGCAGCCGCTCGACTACGACCAGCTGCCGAATGCCAAGAAGTACATCGGCGAGGATTTCCTCAAGCAGGCTGAGTCGTACGACCCGGGCAACCGCTATTCCATCCCGTACTGCTGGGGAACGGTCGGCCTTATGTACAACAAGAAGCTCATTCACAGTGAAGATGGTGAGATTGACAGCTGGTCGCCTCTCTTCGACCCGGCCTACAAGGACGAGATCCTCATGCAGGATTCCGCGCGCGATGCCTTCATGATTCCGCTGCGCCTCATGGGCGATTCCATGAACACGAAGGACTCGAAGGAACTTGAGGCGGCGCGCGACATGCTGATCGCGCAGAAGCCGCTCGTCCAGGCCTACGGCGTCGACGACATCCGCGACAAGCTCGCCTCGGGCGAGGCCGCGCTCGGCGTCATCTATTCAGGCGAGGCCATCAATCTCCTCAAGGCCAATCCAGACCTCGCGTTCTGTCCCGCACCGAAGGAGGGCACGAACCTCTGGATGGACGGCTGGGTCATCCCGAAACAGGCCAAGCATGTCGAGAATGCCCATAAGTTCATCGACTTCCTCTGCCGCCCGGACATCGCCGCGAAGAACTTCGAGGCACTCGGCTACTCCACGCCGAACACTGCCGTCCAGGCGCTCGTCGAGGACGACATGGACGAGGACGAAATAGAGATTGCCTTCCCCGACCCCACGGTCTACCGCGGTCAGGAGACATACCAGTATCTCGGCGAAGCCCTCGACAAGCTCTACACCAAGCTCTGGCTCCAGGTCAAGGTTGAATAAAGTCGAATGGCAAGAACTGCCTATTGCAGTCTCCCGCCGTATCCCATATAATATAGGGTAGCAGAATCAAATGCCGGCACTTTGTGCCGGTTTTCTATATCTATACATGCGAAAGGATGGCAGCAGATGCAGAAATTCCGGATTGTTCCGAGTCGGAAGAATATGTTCTGGCAGCTCGTGCAGGGCATGCGGCTGGAAGAGGGGGATAAGGCACTCCTGCGCGAGGCCACGATCCGCCACGTCGAGGTCTGCACGCGCACAAACAGCTGGGAGATCGCGCTGAGCACGCAGACGTTGCTGCCGGAAGCACTGCTCGAATCGGCAGCCGACCAGATCGCCAAGAAGTGCCAGCTCGACGCTGTCGTCTTCTACCAGGATGTCGTCAACATCGAGGACGCTCTCGCGAAAATCTGGCCAAGGCTCGTCTACGAGACGGCGGAGGGCAATCCGACGGTCTACGAGCTCCTGAAGCGCTCGAAATACACGGTCGACGGCAGCCACATCCTCATCGATGTGCCGGGCGAGCTCGGCGGCGAGATCATGCGCGCGCATTCCGTCACGCAGGTCATGAGCCAGATCATCGAGAAGACGGTCGGCTACCGCTGCCACGTCGAGTGCGAGGCCAGCGAGGAAGTGCTGCAGAATCTCGAGGTCGACGACAGTTTCCAGAATCCCGATTACATCGAGGCACTGCAGCACGAGAAGGCCCGCCGCGCGAAGGAAGCCCGCGCCGCTGAAGAAGCGGCAGAGCGCTCCGCAGGCGGAGTGGAGGAGGGCGGCATTCCTGCGCCGGCCTTTGCCCGCACAGCGCGCACGGCAGACGAGCGCGCACCGCTTTTGCGCTATGAAGCGGCCGCTCCCGCCCATGAAACTGTTGCGTCTAAGGCGGCCGCGCCGAAGCCTGCGAAGAAGACGGTAAAGCCTGCGGATCATACGGCCCATGAGAATGAGCCGGTCGTCATGCAGGACAGGGGCAATCTCATCTTTGGCCGCGGCGTCTCGGGTGCGCTGCATAAGATCACCGAACTCGTCGGCGAGATCAAGAGTGTCGTCGTCGAGGGCACGATCGGCGAGGGCCCTGGGTCGGGCATCCGCCTGCTCGAGTTCAAGTCGGGCACGAAGCTTTTGACCTTCTGCATCTCCGACGAGACGGACGGCATCGCCTGCAAGAAGTTCTTCACGAAGGGACGCCGCCGTAAGAGCGGCGAACCGGAGCTCGACTGCGACGAGGTCATGGCCGCACTCAAGGAGGGCATGACCGTGCGCGTGCAGGGCTCCGTGCGCTTCGACACTTTCATGAACGAGTACGTGCTCTTCGTCAACAGCCTCGCCAAGAAGGAGAAGAAGAGCCGCGAGGACCACGCCGAGGTCAAGCGCGTCGAGCTCCACGCGCACACGACGATGAGCAGCATGGACGCCGTTGTCTCCGTCAAAGACCTCATCAAGACGGCCGACCGCTGGGGCTGGCCCGCCGTAGCCGTCACGGACCACGGCGTCGTGCAGGCTTTCCCGGACGCCGCCAAGGCCCTGAGCAGCTGCAAGAGCGACCTCAAGGTCATCTACGGCATGGAGGGCTATCTCGTGCAGCAGGACCATTTGCAGAAGCGTGCGAACCACATCATCATGCTCGCGAAGAATCCCAACGGCCTGCGCAATCTCTACCAGCTCGTCTCGCTCGCGCATCTGCGCTACTTCCACCGCCAGCCGCGCCTGCCGAAGCACATCATCGAGGAGTACAGGAGCGGCCTGCTCATCGGCTCCGCCTGCGAGGCCGGCGAGCTCATCCGCGCCATCGAGGAACAGCGCACGGACGAGGAGCTCATGGAGATTGCCTCGTTCTACGATTACCTCGAGATCCAGCCCATCCACAACAACGACTTCCTTAAGCGCAGCGACAAGTACCCCGCAATCCAGACGGATGACGACCTCATCCAGATCAACCTCAAGGTCGCCGAGATTGCGGGGAAGCTCGGCAAGCCGCTCGTCGCGACGTGCGATGTCCACTTCCTCAACCCCGAGGACAGCATCTACCGCGCCATCCTCATGAAGGGCAAGGGCTTTGACGATGCCGAGCTGCAGCCGCCACTCTACCTGCGCACGACGGATGAGATGCTCCAGGAGTTCTCATACCTCGGCGAGGAAGCGGCCTATGAAGCTGTCGTGACGAATCCGCGCAAGATCGCCGATCAGATCGAGCGCTTCAAGCCGATCCCGGATGATCTCTACTCGCCGCAGATCCCGGGCGCTGACGAGGAAATCCGCGAGATGTCCTACAAGAAGGCGCGCGAGCTCTACGGCGAGAATCTGCCGAAAATCGTCGAGGACCGCCTCAAGCAGGAGCTCAAGCCCATCATCGGCCACGGCTTCTCGGTGCTCTACCTTATCGCGCAGCGCCTCGTCAAGAAATCGAACGACGATGGCTACCTCGTCGGCTCGCGCGGCTCCGTCGGCTCGTCCTTCATCGCCACGATGACGGGCATCACCGAGGTCAACCCGCTGCCGCCGCACTGGCGCTGCCCGCACTGCCAGTACAGCAAATTCATCACCGACGGCTCCTACGGCTGTGGCTACGATCTTCCGGACAAGGTCTGCCCGGTCTGCGGCACGTCGCTCATCAAGGACGGCCACGACATCCCGTTCGCCGTATTCCTCGGCTTCGACGGCGACAAGGTCCCGGACATCGACCTGAACTTCTCCGGTGCCTATCAGCCCGTTGCCCACAAGTACACAGAGATCCTCTTCGGTAAGGACAACGTCTACCGCGCTGGCTCCATCCAGACCGTCGCCGACAAGACGGCCTTCGGCTACGTCAAGAAATTCTACGAGGAGAAGGGCGTCAAGAAGCACATCTCTTACATCGACAAGATGGCCCATGGCTGCATGGGCGTCAAGTCGACGACGGGCCAGCATCCGGCCGGCATCATGGTCGTGCCGCGCAACATGGACGTCCACTTCTTCACGCCAATCCAGCATCCGGCCAACGACATGAACTGCGGCACGATCACGACGCATTTCGATTACCACTCGATCAGCAGCCGTCTCGTCAAGCTCGACATCCTCGGGCACGATGATCCGACCGTCATCAAGATGCTCGAAGACCTCACGCACCGCGACCCGAAGACCATCCCGTTCGACGATGAGGCCACGATGTCTATCTTCAACTCGACGACGGCCCTCGGCGTCACGCCGGAGGAACTCGGCGCGACGAGCGGCACCTTCGGCATCCCTGAGTTCCGCACGCCGTTCACGCGCCAGATGATCGACGACACACAGCCCGATGTCTTCTCGGACCTCGTGCGCATCTCGGGCTTCTCACACGGCACAGACGTCTGGCTCGGCAATGCACAGGACCTCATCAGGAGCGGACAGTGCACGATCAAGAACGCCATCTCTGCGCGCGACGATATCATGATGTACCTCATCCACAACGGCATCGACCCATTGCTTTCCTTCAAGACGATGGAGAAAGTCCGCAAGGGCAAGGGCATCGCGGAGGATGTCGTCGAGATCCTCAGGAAGGGCGGCATCCCCGAGTGGTTCATTGAGTCGTGCCAGAAGATCAAGTACCTCTTCCCGCGCGCCCATGCGACGGCTTACGTCATGATGGCCTACCGCATTGCCTACTGCAAAGTCCATTACCCGCTCGCCTACTATGCGGCATACTTCTCCATCCGCGCGGCCGAATTCGACGCCAATGTCGTCGCGCGCGGCAAGGACTACGTCGGCCAGCAGATCAAGGAGCTCGAGGCCATGGGCAAGGAGAAGAAGCTCGATGCCAAGCAGAACGCCACACTCATCGTCCTCCAGCTTGCCTGGGAGATGTACCTGCGCGGTTACTCCTGCGAGCGCGTCGACCTCTACCGCTCCGGCGCCGACAAGTTCATCATTGACGGCAACGCACTCTTGCCGCCGATTGCGGCCCTCGCCGGCATGGGCCAGAAGGCCGCCCAGGGCATCGTCGAGGCGCGCAAGGACGGTTCCTTCACCTCTATTGAAGACCTGCGCCGCCGCTCGGGCATCTCCAAGACAAATATCGAGATCCTGCGCAGCCACGGCTGTCTCGACGGCATGAGCGAGAGCGACCAGATTGCGCTGTTCAGCTGATGCAGGCACAGCAAAAAGCGGACCACATACTCAATCGAGCATGTGGTCCGCTTTTTGTCGTCGCTTGTCTATCGATGCCTGTCGGTCAGTTCTTGTCGAGCAAGTCGAAATCCGCCGCCTTTACATCGCGCAGGTCAGCAGGATCTACGTTGGAGTAGACACCAGGACGAATTTCGAACTGCTTCAGATTGTCCGCATTCTCCGCCAGGATATCCTGCGTATAGCTCTTCACGTGATTGAACCAGAGATCCATCATAAGTATCGCTCCCTTTTTATTATCATTGTTTATGAATATTAACAAACTCTATTTACGTACATTATGACATGGATTTCGGGATCTGTGAAATACTTCCTTTTTATGGTAAATAGTATTTTACTATGAAGCTAAACTATAGAAATCATTTCCTGAGGCGCTTCCAGCCGAGGTAGAGGTGGCTGGCGAAGAAGAAGGCCATGCCGATGAGGAAGAGGGCGGCGGCGATGGGCGTGGTGACGCGCTGCCAGGCGGCTTCGCTATATGTCATGGTGCCGGCGGCGTTCATGAGCAGCAGGAAGAAGAAGGCCTTGAGGCGGTAGAGGCGCTTGAGTCGTCCGAGGCGTTGCAGGGCGAGGGTGAAGATGGAGAAGCCGAATGTCTGGATGAGCGCGTAGGCGAAGGTGTGGGCGATGGTCAATATCATGGGAACTCCTTTGAAAATGAGAAATAGTTTCGGTCAACATACTCTCTATTATACGCGATTCTGCGGGAGTTTGCCCAGGTTTTTCTGGACTTTTTGGACGAAGTCGGTGAACGCTTCTTCTTCGATGAGATTGGGGATGGTCTTTTCGTAGAGGCGGCCCGAGAAGGCGATATGTGGCAGAGAGAGGAAAGCTGCGCCTGCGGGGCAGATGGGCTGGTAGAGCGGGTCGGCGATGATCAGCGCGGCCTCGCGCAGGACGGGGGCGAGCTCGTCTTCGTCGGTCAGGCAGAGAGTGCCGGGCAGCAGGAGCTCTTCGTCTGTCGCCATCGGCACGATGGCAGTGAAGGGCTGTCCAGTGGCCTCTTCTAGGGCGCGCGCTAATGACTCGGCGAAGATGGTTTCGCCGATGATACAGGCTGTCTTCTCGTCTCGGTAGGCAGCGTCATCGCTGGGGGCCGTGCGATTGGGGAAGGGGATGCCGATGCGGTAGGGAATGCCGGCGCGTTCGCGCAGGACGCGCGCGGCGCCGAGGCCGCCATAGCTGACGACGAGGTCGAGGTCGGCGTCGCGGGAGGCGAGGATGGTGTCGAGGTCGGAGCCCATGGCCCAGCAGCTTGCGAGATGACAGCCGCGCGTTTCGAGCCAGTGGCGCATGGAATCGATGCTGCCATTCATGGCAAAGTCGAGCGGTGTGGCGCCGAGCACGTTGACGCGCAGGGCCTTGCCTTTCTTCTGGTGGAGCTTGTGGAGCTCTTCTTCGCTGAGCCATTTGGCCTCTGGAAGGTGCGTGGGGGCAGCCGATTCCGGCAGGGCTTGGCAGGCAATCTCTGCGAGCTTCTGCAGGGCGAAGAAGATGCCGCGCTCGTAGTAGTGCATGCTGTTCGTCGGCAGGGTGAAGGCGGGGATACCGGTCTTCTTCTCGAGGATGCGGCAGATGGCGCGGCAGTCGGTAGCGATCATGTGGGCAATCTGCGAGGGGATCAGGCAGATAAAGCGTGGCTGCAGCTCTTTGGCAGCGGCCGTGATGTCGGCGATAAGCCTGCTGTCATTGCCGAGGATGGCATCCTGCTCCGTCAGGGCAGAGACGAAGATCTGGCTCGGTTCTGCGAACCAGCGCGGCTCGTCGTGCGTCGTGTACGTCGAGTTGCAGCCCGACGGGTCGTGGATGACGATCATGCCGCCGAGCTCGTAGAGGGCGGAGCAGACGCCGAAGGTGTCGGCGGAGTATGTGGAGAGGATGCGGGCAACGTGTTTCATAGCAGTGAGGGGCCTCCTAATCCCTTGCGCCGGACATTTGCCTCGATGTCTTTGGGCGTCCGGTAGGCGGTGATTATATCATGGGCCAGCGATTCGATGGCGGAAAAGCCCCAGCGGCCGCCGCCCTCTACCAGGTTGACGAAATGCGGCGTGCCCTGGAAGAAGGCGGCCTTCTGTCCGAGGGCCAGGCAGGCCGGTGCTCCCTCTGCATGTGCAGGGCGCGGCAGCTTGCGCAGCAGCGGCGCTTTTGTCGGCCAGAGTTCGATATCGCCGTGATGTTCCTGCAGGTAACGGAAGTCAGCCTCTTCTTTTGGGCTGATGGCGTCGGCGTAGATCTTGGTGACATGGAAGCCGTGGCGCAGCAGCAGGCAGGCGAGCGAGAGCGGGCGGAAGGTGAACGTGAGGTCGATGGCAATCGGCGTCTGGCCGATAAGGTCTTGAGCATCGCCTAGTGCCTGCTCGGCCTTCTGGCGTGATTCTGTGCAGTCGGGGGCCTTGATGCCGAGGCGTTCGGCAAGCTGCATCAAGAGCTGTTCGATAGCATCTTCGTCCCAGACCTGCGGCAGGTAGAAGCAGTCCTGCTGCAGCCGTTCCCTGAGGTCGCGCACGGCGGGCAGGCTGAAGGGGTTCGTGTAGAGCTGGAGCGAGGAGGCGCCGAGCTCTTGGAAGTTGTTGTAGCTGGCGCAGTCGGCCATGTCGCACACGGTCCAGCCATTCTCGCGCAGCAGGCGGGCGGCGTCGTGTGCGATGGGGGCCTTGAGGTTGCCCCCGAAGAAGGAGGCCTGCTTTTTTTTTGGCAGCTCCGGCAGCAGCCGGCTGATCGCGCGGCGCAGCCGCTCCTCTGGCGTCAAATGGCGCGTCTGGCGGATTGGGTCCATGAAGCATTCGGCGAAGTCGATGTCCGGGTGGCGGCGGTGCAGCTCGCGGTAGACGTAGCGCAGGTTGCAGCCGAGGAAGTGGTGAACACAGGCGGGGAAGAGCAGGACGGCGCGCGGCTTTTCGGGCAGGTGTGCGAGGATGTCTGCGACGCCTGCGAGGATTAGCTGCTCGTTGTCGCGGCCCGTGAGGTCGGACTCGCGCAATTCAATCGACGAGAACCGACCCATGAGCCCCATCTCGGCGGCTGTCAGGGCGACGCCGCGCAGGCAGCCTGCGGCGCAGATGAAGATCTGGTGTGCTTCGGGAACGAGCATGCCCGTGTGGACGATGTTCCAGGTGCCGCGGCAGGGCGGTGAGTACTCGAGCCTGTGCGGGAACGGCGCGGGGAAGCTGGCTTCGCCGATCGTCACGCAGATTGCGCGTCCTGGCGCCGGAGCGGGGCTGGGAAAAATCCGTTTGAGCATAGCTGTCACCTCAATTTCTTAGCAGATGCGCGGCAGGAGTTCGCCCGACGGCTCTGGCAGCAGTGTCCTCGTGCCGATCTCCGTGCGCAGCACGACTCTGCCCGAGAAGTCAGGCGTGACTCTGCCGATGATGGCGGCCTGTTGCGAATTGGGTAGTGCGCGCAGGGTCTCGACGAGTGTCGGCGCGATATCCTGCGGCGCGAAGATGACGAGGCGCCCCTCGCAGGCGAGGTAGAGCGGCTCGAGGCCGAGCAGGCCGCAGACGCAGCCGAAGCAGAGCTGCGCCAGTGGGCCGCAAAAGAGGGAAAGTATTTGACCGGGCGGTTTTCGCCCGGCTACGGTGACTGGGATATTGCAGTACAGCCGCTGGTGGCAAACGCGCTGGATACGGTGCGCCGGGCGGGCCTGTGTGTGACCGATACCAACCTGATGACCCCGCGCAAGAGCGTGACCGCCCTGCTGGGGGTCAGCGACCACCCGGTAAAGGGGCAACTGGCCGGGTGCGGCCATTGTGTGCTGCGCACCCGCTGCGAATACAGAAAGAGGGGAAAGACCTGTGCAAGTGAATGAACTTTTCAGACAGAGCAATACCATCCTGCTGGACGGCGGCATGGGCACCATGCTGCAAGCTGCCGGGCTCAAGCTGGGCGCACGCCCGGAGGAGCTGAACATCACCGATCCGGCGCTCATCGAGGGCATCCATGGGCAGTACGCTGCGGCGGGCAGCCGCATCGTCAACGCCAACACCTTCGGCGCTTCTGCCCACAAGCTGGCAGGCAGTGCTTACACGCTGGAGCAGGTCATCACCGCAGGCATTGAAAACTGCAAGCGCGCCTGTGCGCCCTACGGTGCGCTGACCGCGCTGGACGTAGGCCCGCTGGGCGAGCTGCTGGAGCCCAGCGGAACGCTGGCCTTTGAGGATGCTGTGGCCGAGTATGCCCGCATCGTCAAGGCAGGCGAAGCCGCCGGGGCAGACCTGATCTTTTTTGAGACCTATACCGACCTGTACGAGTTGAAGGCCGCCCTGCTGGCTGCCAAGGAGAATACTCATCTGCCCATTCTGGCCAGCATGAGCTTTGAAGCGGGCGGGCGCACCTTTACCGGCTGCACAGTGGAAAGCTTTGCCGCCACCGCCCGGGGCTTGGGGGCAGACGCCGTGGGCATCAACTGCTCGCTGGGACCCAAAGAGATCTTCCCCATGGCAAAGCGGCTGGCCGAGGCTGTACCCGGCAACTTCCCGGTGTTCGTCAAGCCCAACGCCGGTCTGCCCCGGGCAGACGGCAGCGGCTACGACATCACCCCGCAGCTGTTTGCCTTGCAGATGAAGCCCTACCGGGAGCTGCACCTGTTTGCCGCCGGCGGCTGCTGCGGCACCACCCCGGAGTTCATCAAGCTGCTCAACGGCACCTTTGCAGGCTGCACCCCGGGGCGTCCCGCGCACCGGATGCCCTCAGTGCTGTGCACCCCGGTGGACACGGTCACGGTAGACGGCATCACGGTGGTGGGCGAGCGCATCAACCCCACCGGCAAAAAGCGCTTCCAGCAGGCATTGCGGGAAGGCGACATGAACTATGTGCTGGAACAGGCCGTCAGTCAGGCAGAGGCTGGGGCGCAGATCTTGGACGTGAACGTGGGCGCGCCCGGCGTGGACGAGCCGGTGCTGATGGAGCAGGTGGTCAAGGCGCTGCAAAGCGTGACCAGTTTGCCTTTGCAGCTGGACTCCTCCAACGTGGAGGCGCTGGCGCGGGGTCTGCGGGTGTACAACGGCAAGCCCATCGTCAACTCCACCAACGGCGAGCCGGAAAAGCTTGCCGCCATCCTGCCGCTGTGCAAGAAGTACGGTGCCGCCATCGTGGGACTGGCCATCGATGAAAAAGGCATCCAGCCCAAAGCCGCAGACCGCGTGGCCATTGCCCGCCGCATCACCGAGGCAGCGCTGGCAGCAGGCATCCCTCGGGAAGATATCTACATCGACTGCCTTACCCTGACCGCCAGCGCCCAGCAGGAGGATGTGCTGGCCACGGTACAAGCGCTGGAAGCCTGCAAAAAGGAGCTGGGAGTGCGCACCGTGCTGGGCGTGTCCAACATCAGCTTTGGTCTGCCATGCCGCACCTACCTGAACACCACCTTTTTGACCATGGCCATGTACGCCGGGCTGGACCTTGCCATCATGAACCCTTCCAGCGAGGAGATGATGGCGGCGGTGTACGCCTACAACGTGCTGACCAACCGGGACAAGCAGAGCACAAAGTACATCGAGCGCTTTGCCGACCGTGTGCCTGCCAGCACCGCGCTGGCACAGGCTGCAAAAGCCGTGCCTGCCGCCAGTGCCGCCGAAGCAGAACTCACCGGTCCCTACGCTGCCCTGATGAAAGCGGTGGAAAAGGGCTTGAAGGGTGACGCCGCCGCCCATACCCGCACCCTGCTGGCGGAAAAACAGCCGCTGGAGGTGGTGGACGAAGCCTTGATCCCCGCTTTGGACATCGTGGGTGCCAAGTACGAAAAAGGCACCCTGTTCCTGCCACAGCTGCTGCAGGCTGCCAGCGCCGCCCAGAGCGCCTTTGAGGAGATCAAGACCGCCATTGCCCAAAAGGGCGAGGGCAGCGCCAGCAAGGGGCGTATCGTCCTTGCCACCGTCAAGGGCGATGTACACGACATCGGCAAGAACATCGTCCGGGTCATTCTGGAAAACTACGGCTTTGAGGTTCTGGATCTTGGCCGGGACGTACCGGTGGAGACGGTGGTGGACACCGTGCGGGAAAAGGACGTGCATCTGGTAGGCCTTTCGGCACTGATGACCACCACCCTGAAAAGCATGGAGGAGACCATCGCCGCCCTGCGCGCCGCTAAGCTGGACTGCAAGATCATGGTGGGCGGTGCCGTGCTGACCCCGGAATACGCCGAAAAGATCGGCGCGGACTGGTACGCAAAGGACGCCAAGCGCAGCGCCGACATCGCCAAGGAATTCTTTGGGGTGTAACGCAGAAAAATTACAGATTCAGACTGCTGAAATGTGCGGACTTTTCAGCAGTCTTTTTTCATGGGCAAGGCGTTTATTTGCAAACTGTTCAAAATTACCACAAAGAATTGCCACGATTGTCTGGCATAATAAGGGTGCACTCAGGGAGAACGGAACGGACATCCCCCATAACCTCCGAAAGGTTCTCCCCGCAAAAGCCCATGCAGGCACATTTCCCTGCGGGTGCGGCCGCAGCAGCGGCGCACCGCAGGCCCATAAAAAACTGTCTCCCGTTTCTATGCGAGGCAATAGCCAGAACGGCGGACAGACTACCAAATCCCTCCTGACCAAGCCGCAATGTTCAGGGGTTCCTATACAGCAGGCAGTGTCGCTTTCCTCCTCCTTTCCACGACACTGCCTGCTTTTTGTTTGCGCATTTTTCCCTGAAACGCCAGAAAGCGCAAGGTCGGAGGAACTGCCCTTGCTCCCGCCTCCTGCATACAAAACCGCCCCGGCTTCCATCACGGAAACCGGGGCGGTTCGTTTGCTTTAGGGGTGCTTTTTCAGGCGCTCACGCAAAACCTTGCGAGGGGTCTTTTGGTAAGCCCCGCGTATGCGGGGAAAGCGCGACACCATGGCATTCTACCCCTGTGTTGTGGGATCACCCCCGCGTATGCGGGGGAAAGGGCCACCTGACGCTTGCAGTCAGCCATATGCATAGGATCAACCCCGCGTATGCGGGGAAAAGGGAGAGCAGACAGCAAGACCACACTATCACATGGGATCACCCCCGCGTATGCGGGGAAAAGGCGCGAACGCTAATCGTACAAAACGAACCGCAAGGATCACCCCCGCGTATGCGGGGAAAAGACTAAAAAGATCCCGTAGCACCGTGCCTCCCGTTGCTATTGTACCGCTGTTTCCTTCAGTTTGCAATAAACCTGTTGTATCAAATGGCAGTCCGGCAGGGCGCGATGCCCCACTTTTTCTGCCAGCTGAAAATGCTGCGCCAGCGTTGCCAGCTTATAGTTTGCGACCCTTGAAAGCTTTCTGCGGGCGAGCTGTGTAAGGTCCGTCTGATGGTTGGTCAATATCGGGAAACCATACTGCTTGCAGGCCATGCGGAGGAACTCCAGATCAAAGGCAATGTTGTGCCCCACCAGCGGGTCTTTGCCAAGGAAGGTCAAAAAGCGCTGCAATGCTTCCCGAGGCTCTGTTCCCTGCTGCAGCTCTGCAGCGCTGAGGCCGGTCAGCGCCGTGATCTCTGCCGGGACTTTTTCCACCCCGCAGACCAGCATCGTCAGCTCCTCCACCGGCACGCCATCCCGTACCCGCAGCGCTCCATACTCGATGATGGCGTCCGACGCGGCTTTCAGTCCGGTGGTCTCCAAATCGATCACGGTGTAATCCGCTCTGTCCCGCTGCGTTCTGCCTGCTTTCCTCGCCGCCTGCCACTGCGCTGCCTTGCTGAACCCGGGCTTCAGATCCAGCTGGTTCTGCTCCATCTGCGGCAGCGGCCGCCGCATCAGTTTGATGCCGTCAAAATCCACCATCTCCCATGTGGTATTGTGGGTGCGGAAGTCCATCCTCTGTTCTCCCGCCGTTGTGAACACCATTGTCGCCTGCCCGTTTTTCAGGTTCTGGCACACCCGCTCCCACAGCGCATCCCGCACCCGGCTGCTCACGTTGCCCACATAGACGCCGGTGTTGA
>ENA-ORTS01000304-ORTS01000304.1-human-gut-metagenome-genome-assembly--contig:-NODE-304-length-41706-cov-3.790881_pt1 | contig 41706 bp, 22 predicted proteins | sample MGYA00241911_ERZ509186 | MGnify/ENA primary metagenome ERZ509186 (study PRJEB26280, sample SAMEA2338852) | human gut metagenome | biome: human gut; feature: human-associated habitat; material: faeces...
TCAAGACTCTCTTCGCAGAGAACCCAGGTGTTGTCATCCAGGTAAGCGATGCTCATAAAGATGAACTCAAGGCATTCCTCGAGGACAATGGCATCGGCTATGCCAAGATTGGTTATCCAGCTCCAGAGCTCCGCAAGATCATCATCAAGAAGGATGGCTTCGAGCACGAATTCGATATTGACGCCCTGCGCGACAACTGGTACAAGACTTCTTACCTCCTCGACCGCAAGCAGAGCATGAACGGCATGGCTAAGAAGCGCTACACCAACTATAAGAAGCAGCCGATCGAGATGAAGTTCAGCTATAGCTTCAAAGGCACACTGGCAAGTTATGGTCTCGATGCCAACCGCCGCAAGCCATCTGGTATCAAGGCAGCAATCATTCGTGAGAAGGGAACCAATGGTGAGCGCGAAATGGCTTACTCTATGTACCTCGCTGGCTTCGACGTGAAGGACGTGATGATGACCGACCTTATCAGTGGTCGTGAAACTTTGGAGGATGTGAACTTCATCGTATTCTGCGGTGGTTTCTCTAACTCCGACGTTCTCGGTTCTGCTAAGGGTTGGGCTGGTGCATTCCTCTACAATCCTAAGGCTAAGGAGGCACTCGACAAGTTCTATGCCCGTGAGGACACTCTTTCACTCGGCATCTGTAACGGTTGCCAGCTGATGGTAGAACTCAACCTCATCAATCCTGAGCACAAGCATCGCTCACACCTCTGCCACAATACCAGCAAGAAGTTTGAGAGCACATTCCTGGGTCTGACCATTCCTCAGAACGACAGCGTAATGTTTGGCAGCCTCAGCGGTGATAAGTTAGGTATCTGGGTAGCTCACGGCGAGGGTCGTTTCTACCTTCCTGAGCCAGAGGATCACTACAATGTGATTGCAAAGTACAACTATGCTGAGTATCCTGGCAATCCTAACGGCAGTGACTACAACGTGGCAGGTATCTGCTCAGCAGATGGTCGCCACCTGGCAATGATGCCACACTTGGAGCGTGCCATCTTCCCATGGCAGAACGCCTGGTATCCGGCCGACCGTCGCAACGACGAGGTAACTCCTTGGATTGAAGCATTCGTCAATGCACGCCAGTGGATTGAAGAAAGAACTTTGAAAAAGTAAAAAGGTTAAAAAGTAAAAAGGTTAAAAATGAATAATAGCGTAAGTTATCTTACATTATTTAAAACATTTACGAAGATTGGCATAGTCACCTTTGGGGGTGGCTATGCCATGATTCCTATTATAGAGCACGAAGTGGTCGACAAGAACCATTGGATGACGAAGGAAGAGTTTCTCGATGCCATCGCTGTGACACAGACTTGTCCGGGAGCCCTGGCCATCAACATGAGTTCCATGCTTGGATATAAGTTGGCAAAAACTCCAGGAGCCATCATCTGCACTCTCGGAGCCTCACTTCCCTCTTTCCTTATCATATTGGCCATCGCCATGTTCTTCCATCAGTTCGAGGACAACAAGGTTGTGGCAGCTATGTTTGCCGGCATTCGTCCTGCAGTCGTTGCCCTGATAGCCGTCCCTACATTCTCACTTGCCAAGAGTGCACACATCACTTTTGCCAACTGCTGGATTCCCATTCTGTCTGCCATGCTTATCTGGCTTCTGCACGTCAACCCCATCTGGGTCATCATTTCCGCAGCCGCAGCTGGCTACATTTACGGCAAGTTCATACTGCCTACAGAATGAAACCTCTGCTTATATAATAAGGTGTAAGTCTTCTGAAAAGATGAATCTTCCAAGGTATAGATTTGTCTATTATCGATTCTTAATTATCTATTGATATGATTTTTCTTCAGCTTTTCCTCGTTTTTATCCAGATTGGCATCTTCGGTTTCGGAGGTGGCTACTCTATGATTTCCCTCATACAGGGACAAGTAGTAACACAATACCACTGGATGACGATGCAAGAGTTTACTGATGTCGTTGCCATTTCGCAGATGACACCAGGTCCCATTGGCATCAATGCTGCTACTTATTGTGGCTATACTGCTGTACACAATGCAGGCTTGAGCGAAACAATGGCCATATTGGGAAGTGCAGTAGCTACATTTGCCTTGGTTCTTCCCTCCTTTATTTTGATGATTCTTATCAGCAAGATGCTGTACAAATATATGAACACCACAGCCATACAGAGTATTTTCATCGGTCTTCGCCCCGCCATAGTAGGACTTGTAGGAGCTGCAGCCCTGCTCTTGATGAACCAAGAAAACTTCTCATCTCCTGCCGATCCTTGGCGATTCTACATCTCTATCGCGCTCTTCCTTGCCACCTTCTTTGGTGTCAAGTTTGTCGGCATCAACCCCATCCGCATGATATGCTACTCTGCTTTTGCCGGATTGCTGTTGCTGTATTAACAGAGATTAATTTCTCCGAAACTGAACGAACATTCAATATATCTACGAAGGAATGAAAAAACTATTATATTTTGCTGCAGTTGTAATTGCTGCCACCGCATCTGTCTCAACAGCCACCAGCTGCAAGTTTGCCCCATCGCAGAATGATGGAGACACAGTGGCTGCCAGCGAATTCTATCCAGAAGACACTTCGGCACTTCATGCCAAAAAGATGGCACGAATAAAGGCTCAGAAGGCCATGACCGACAGTGTGGGAATATACTATATCGGAAGCGGATCTTCTAAGGAAAAACTACAATTGGTTTCCTATCCTTCAAGACGAGACACCTTTGAATACGGAAAGACTCGCCGCATCAAGGTTAAGGGTTGCGCTGATATCAACCACGTGGTACGTGTCGATTTCTATCTCCTCAATGGCAAAGACTCGCTCGTGAAAGCCGTGGAAGAAATCACACAGCAATAACCATCCTCGTTTTCAAAAACAAGCCTGTTTATTCCCAAATAAGTCTTCAAATATATTGTCAAGAACTGAAGTTTAGCATGTATGGAAGTTAAAGAAGTTATCACTTCACTCGGTCGTTAGAAGTTATAGCCAATAGCCTTTTGGATGTATACTTAGCTACAAAGCATATGGTTCTAACTTCTTTAAATTCTTTAACTTCCCCATCTACGAAAGTTGAGTCAAGAATAAGAGAAAGACAACATTCTCTCATTCTTGACAAAAAAGCGGTGCATTTTTACTCTTTTACCTTTTTACCCTTTTACCTTTTTACCTTTAAAAGGCTATTCGTCGGAGAGTTCTTTAATCTGCTTCTTAGGTGTAGCACCCAGTTTCTTCAGACTCTCTACCCTTCTCATGACATTACCAGCGCCATCGTAAAGTTGCTTTTTAGCCTTGTCAAAGGTTCCAGACAGACGGGTTATCAAGTCGCCCACACTCATAAAGGTGTCCTCAAAACCTGCCACCTTATCATACAAGTCTGCTGCAGTCTTCACTATTTTCTCTACATTCTTGTTTTGACGGTCATACTGCCACAGGTTGTATGCCAACTGAAGAGCCATCAGAAGATTGCTGGGCGAAATGATGATAATTTTCTTTTGATAAGCATAACGGCTAAGCTCAGGTTGCTGCTTCATGGCTGCAATATAACTGGTTTCGTTAGGAATAAACATCAGAACAAAGCCAATAGCATCATCCACCAGCTTGGAATAATCTTTTTCTGCCAGTTCGTCGATATGTCTGCGCACACTTGCCGCATGCAGTTTCATCAGCCGTTCGCGCTCGCCATCATCTTCTGCCGCTATGGCATCAGAATAGGCAGTAAGCGAAACCTTCGAGTCGATCACCACACTCCTGCCCTCTGGGAATCTTACGATGACATCAGGGCGGAAGTTCTTGCCCTCTTCATCCTTAGTGTTCTCCTGGATAAAGAACTCCTCGTCCTTTCGCAATCCACTGTTCTCGAGAATGGTTTCAAGCACCATCTCACCCCAGTCGCCCTGCATCTTACTATCTCCCTTCAGGGCGCGAGTTAGATTAGCTGCATCCGAACCTATCTTCGAAGTCTGCTCCTTCAACAAAGAAACTGCTTGCTGCTGCTCCTGCTGAAAGAGTTTCATCGTTGCCTCAAAGGTATTCTGCAGTTCTTTCTTGTTCACTTCGTTCTGAGTCTTGCTTTCCTCAACCGACTTTTTGAAGTCTGCAAACTGTTCCTTGATAGGCTTCAATAGTTCATCCATCTGCAGACGGTTGTTCTCCTGCAAAGCCGATTGCTTGGCAGCCAGTTGCTCTGCAGCCACTTTCTGATGTTCTGCATTCATGCGCTGCATGTCTTGCTTAAGCGTTTCCATCTTCTGCGCCCATTGCTGATCGCTCTCAGCACGCAACTTGGCTGCATACTGACGTTCGCTCTCCATCTGTCCCTTCAGCGACTGCATCTCCGAAGCATGTGCTTCCCTCAAAGCCTGCATCTCTTCGGCATGATGGGCTCTTTCATTCTTCAGGATAACATCATAATGTTCCTTCAGATTTTCTTTCTCCTTCTCTGCCTGCTGGCGCACCTGGTCGGTCAGGCTCTTAACTTGTTCCATCTCTGCCGCCAACACTTGAGCCTTTGCCACAAGCTGTGTTTTCTCCTCGCTTGCAGTTTTCGCAGCCATCAGCTTGCCAAGAAAGAAGCCTACGATGATACCGATAATAATTCCGATGATGATTACTATTTCCATTGTTTTGTTTATTTCTTGCGTTTACTCGATTCAACATATAAGGACTCTCATCCTTACAATTACCAGACGCAAAGGTACACTTTTTCTAACGAATATCCAAGCCCCCATCCTTTTTTTAACCAAGAAATGCCATAGCAACCGTTTTAAAGTCAAATGCACGACTGTTTCACTACAGCCGTGCATTCTATAAGTTTTCACATACAAATGTTAACTAAAAATTAAACAAATTATTTTTCAACAAATCTCAGAGGTGTACGGCAAGCGTATCGGTGACCGATTGAAAGAGACAACCGAGATTGTCCCTCTCTTGAATGGCTCATACAGAGGCTAAAAAACGATAGCTTCAAGGTGCAATAGACCATTTTTCAAAGAAGCAAGCTCTAGATGAAGCAGTGGTTTATACGATTGAATTTTATACTTGGAATTCATCGATTATCCAATAGCCATCCTTACGTCCACCTTCGCGTTTGAGAATGTGAAAATCCTCTCGCAAAGCCTTTAGTTCGTTTGAAATCTTTCTTGCAGAAAGTCCTGTCTTTCTTGCTAAATCCGGTATAGTCGTTTTGTTGTCTCCAGATAATATTTTCAAAATAAGAGTCTGAATATCAGATAGTTCTTTCTTGCACTCTTTCTTGCACTCTTTCTTGCACTTTTTCATGTCTGGTACTCCAAAACATTCAGAATTACACGGTATATCTATCAAGAAGAATGTCCGTTCTTCGTCAGTCTCTATTGAAGCACGTTGTGAACCATTTTCCTGCAACTTCTGCTGAATGGTAGGAATACCCGTTGCTCTACCCTCTGTCAAATCCAGCTCCTTCAAGAACTCTCCTAAACGACGGTTGGTATATCGACGAGAACGAAGCATACGAGCTTCACGGATTGCTTGCATAGATATGGTATGGTTAGGACCTCCAAAGTTGAGAATGCTAATTTTATCTGGTTCGATAGTAATCTCGACAGGTTCACGTTCAATGTAGCTGCGGTGATAAAGGCTGTTTACGACAGCTTCCTCCAAAGCTTGATAAGGATAATTGTATGTCACAATAGAACGCTCTTTATCCTCAGGCTTATGGATTTTCTTTTGGATGACATTTGTCTTTAGATAATTCATTGTGTCACGGATCATCTTAGGCACACAACCTTTTATTGGAGCTATTTCTATCATGTTGTCAGGGTCTTGCAATCTACCATTGGGAAATATCACAATTTCTACCTGAGTCATTTTGAAGAATTTCTCAGGATGCTCACAGAACATCATCGCAGCAACATTCTTGACCTTGAAGCCTTCTGGTGTAGTTTCCAACAAGTCCATTTGGTCAAGAACTATTTTCAAGTTGTCACCAGTTAAATCTTGGTCAGCCAAGTCGCTACCTACTTCCACTAGAAAATCTCTCAGTAAAGTTGTCGAAATATCTCTTAGACTTATTAGGTCGTTGCCACGGTCGTCAAATGGTGTACGATTAGCCAAGTTTATCAGTTCACGCTCGTATTCATCTTTCGGCACGATGCTACTACTATTATAGCGAATATAATAGTTGAAATCCTTCTGCTTTGCAGTAATACGATCAGGCACCTTATATGGACGGCGTTCTCCTGCCGTCACTTTGATTACAAGAATAGTCTTGCCATCAACCTCTTCTATGAAAAGACGAGGTTGATAGTATGGACGGATAAGATTATTGTAACCAACCATATCCTTCTCTATCCGTTCTATCAAATTAGGATTAACACCTAAAACAGGACGAACAGCATGACCGTGTTCCTCCTTTACACCAACAATGATATACCCACCACCAGTGTCCTCAAAATCATTGGCAAAGGCGCAGATGCTACGATATATTGTATCAGGATTCCAACCTTCCTTATATTCAAGTTGGTTGCTTTCTACTGCACTTCCACTAAGAAGGCTCTCTATATTTATTGGTAATGCCATAATTTTATATATTTTTGTTTATGCAAGAATACATAACACTAAATTGAAATTATTCAATTAACGATGATTTCTGCATTTTGTTATCAATGTATCAAACTACAATAAAAAGTTTACTATCCAAAATGAATAACACATTGAGAAGTAATAAGAATTAACTTCTTTCTTGCACGTGATATTGCAACATAGAAATTCTTTGCATCTTCAAACTTATCTGCTTTATATAAAACAACAGTATCAAATTCCAACCCTTTTGTTAAAAGAGTTGTGCCAATACAATGTCCTTCCACACGTCTCCCCATATGCCGTATTTGATTCTTACGTTGCCTCATTGCTTCCAACATTGATAGGTTTTCTGACATTGCTAGTAGAGAAGTATGCTTTATCTCATAATAAATATCTTTATATTGGCACTTACTTGATGTCAGTTCATATATGAAATTCAAAATTTCCATAAACGATTGCAAACAAGGGGATTCGTCATAACTTTCTACTAAAGTTTTAAGTTGCCTCCCTATAATCGCTTTATCCTTTTGCTTCTTTTTCAAACTATTATTATCTGGATTTAGCCATAATTTCAACTCTGTTTTACTAAAATGTAAAGTATTCATTATGTCATACATCCATTTTATCCTTTCAATGCGTCTTCCTTGTTGACATTTATTTATAAATTCATCTATTTTAGATGCACTTGAATAGAACGCCTTTGCATCTATTGCATCCAAAAGTTTAAAACCATAATTACCAAAATCAATTACAGATTTTAGTTCAATTCTGTCACTCAATATTCCTCTTAAATTATCATGTCCGTACTTGTTCTTTTCATGATAAGATGGATATATGACAAGAAAACTCTCGCTCATATGGAACTTGACTATTTTTCTCAATGTCATAAGAAAGTTTTTGTCATACATATTTACCTTTGGATTATAATACTCAACATATAGTCCATCACCAACCATTCTTGTTAAATCTATTGGCAAATGATTCTCCAAGTTTTTTCGCATGGACAATATTTTATTACCAAGAGATTTATTTGTTTTATCCCATCTCCAAGGATGAACTAACAAATTAAATCTAACAAATCCATTAAGATCTGTATCTAAATTCACCATCGGAGTCCTCTCAAAAGAAAATATACCTTGAAGAGGGTCGCCTAGTAAATGTATTGGCAGATTTTTCCCAATTTGTAAAACCAACTGATGTTGATTGCAGGAACAATCTTGATATTCATCCACAAAAACACTCATGTAAGAAGCTTTCAATATCATTTGGACTACCTTAGATTCCAGCAAAGATGTACATAATTCTACAACTCTCGGAAAATACTCCTTATCAGTTTCTTGTGGCAATTGACTATTTCCAAGGAAAGATAACACATATTGCTGTGCAAAGCCCGTAATTGTTTCCAATTGGTATCTATTTGCCGGCACATTCTTCTCTTTAAATTTTATACGCAAAGAAGCTATACCTGCATGTGTATGAGTTAAGACAAGATGACATGTATTTTGTGGGCACTGTAATAAACAATCTGCAATTGCTGTTGTTTTACCGTGTCCTGCAGGTGCTATGAGAAGTCCTCTTTCACAATTCAGAAATGATGTCCAATCAATCTTTTCCAAAGCCACACCAATTAATGAGTTCAACAATATTTTTCTTTAAATTATTATCATTTGGAATGTTTTCAATATCATCCAACACAATCGAGCCTAGAAACTCTCCACCTGGAATATGTTTAAACCATTCTTTACTATCTTTTATAGCCTTTTGCAGGATTTCTTCACGTATTTTATCTTGTTTTTGTATTGAAGTCGCAAGAGAGATTCTATTTTTCAAATCTTCTGCTATTCTAATATGCTGACAAGGGAACCCAATTTCTTCACATTGCGTTAATGCACAGAAAGCATTCCATGAAATAGAATAAATTACTTCCTTTTCGAAGCAATTTCCATCTTCACATAAAAATAAGCGAATACCATTATTTTTAACCGCATCTATTACCTTTGCCATTTGGGCTGAAACATCATTATCAGCAAACACACAAACTTCATAGCCTAACTTTTTGAGCTTTAGAGCATAAGTGTACATTTTGTCACCTCCTCCCGCATTGACAACCACAACACCATTGGTAGAAAAATTAGCATTGTACTTCGTATCAAGTTTCATATCAAGTTCTCGCAAGAAGCCATATTCTGTTTTGCCTTCACACACAATTAATTTCTTTCCAAAGAATGTTTGTGGATTTGAACGTCTGCAATTATCTAATTCTGCTTCGACATGAGCTAGTTCATTAGTGCCACTATTTAATATAAAGAGATTTGTTGCTGTAGCTTCAAGAACCACATTCATAGAATGAGTTGTTATAAAAACTTGTCCTTTAGATATTTCCTTAAAAATACGAGTAAGCATAACTATTCTATCCGGCTCCAATCCCTGTTCTATTTCATCAATAAGGGCTATACCACCTTGACTTGCCATAGACATTTGGATTGCAATAGACATAAGGCGCTTACTTCCTTTTCCATGCAGTCTATAAGGTAGGTTCTCATCATGCAAAGCAATACTATTTCCTGTATATGGATTTTCCTTAATATCTATCTGAGGAGTCAAAGTTCCAACTGTGAGCCCTAACTTTTCTGCCATTGTCTTCAACTCAGGCAATGGCTCGCCAAGAGGTTCCAAGTTATGACTATCAACTAGCTGAGACATATTTCTCAACAATTTAGACTTAACTTGGTCTATTGGTTTGCTGTCTCCAAGCACATTTTTAGTTAATGCATATAAAGGCGATAATTTATTGTATGCAAATTGATTATCTGTATAGTCGGTAATAAAATTAACAGCAAACATTGCTCTGTCTTGAGCTGAAATAACTTTATCTTCTATACCTGAACCTTCTTTAGCTTTAACAACCCAATGTGGCTCTAACGTTTCATCAACGATTAACTGGACTACAATACATAAATCCGATTCGTTACAATTGTCATCACTTAGGTCGTTAATAACAAATAAGCCATATTTTTTATCCGTCAACAACTCACTTGGCAGTTCTGAGATTTCTACCTCAATTTCTATTGATTGAGTTGTGTCTTGATTATAAAAATCTAAGTCGCAAAAAGTAAGATTCCATGAAGGAGAAAGTACTGCATGAATCGCTCTGAGGATAGTGCTTTTACCAGAATCCCCTCTACCTATAAGTACAATAAATCTTTCTTTCCCAAAATCTTGAGAAAGTTGTTTGATACCTCTAAAATTTTTTATCGAAAGTTTATTTATATGGCTCATACTTATTAATATTTAAATTAACAATCAATGACATCTTGTTCTTCATCAATCAAAGGACCAACATGCGACATGAACTCTGCCAATGTTTCTTCTTTTATAGATGTATTAGCAGAATAGTTCCAATTACCAATAGTAGATAACGTACGGCGAGGATGCTTGGCTATTGTACTATGCCAAAAGTCTGCACATGGAAATAACCAGTTTGGTTGCATCTTAAATCGTTTTAGCCCTTTTGCTACTTGAATGGAAGATTCCAAATCTTTATCGATGATTTCAATTTTGTCACAGATTTTGTTCTTGGCGAATAACTCGTCTAAATGTTTCAAATCATGCTCATCTGATGATGGCCCACGATACCCAAAGAATGTTATCATTTGGGCATTACGCATATAAAAGTCAAGGATATGCCATTGAGAGTTGATGAATACATCAGACTTGTAGTCTATTTCATCAACGGGCATATTCAATGGCGAATCGAACCAACCTGGGCTGGTTACGATTCGCTTGCTTGTATAATGTTTGTTGTTATAAACAGCTTGGGCATTTCCATGAGGGAATGCTAATATCGGTAGCATCTCCTCAGGTACATACTCACTCATTCTTTGATAAGCCTGTATAACCAAATCATCCCAATTGAATGAGATAATTGCATCGTTTGGCGTTAAAGACAATACCAATCTGTCGAGAATAGTAAACCCGTCTGGAAGTTCCAAACTCGCATACTTCTTACGAACAAGTGACTCAAACTCATCATATAGAAGTTTATCTTCCTTGTAAAGTTGATTGCACAATGCCTCCACATCGTCTGTTTGAAAATCCTTAGCTTGAACCTTCTTAACAAACGATGTAAAGCACTTATCTTTGAGAAGGTTGTACAATGTGTAACTAAACTCCCCATTTTTGTTTCCATTTGGTATCGTGGCTATTGTTGAGCCAGCCCCCAATATGACTAAATGCTTGAATCCCATAAGCTAATCCTCATTTTTAAAGCGTTCCTCAAAGAATGTCCATGCACGTTGATAGTCGGCTATGCGGTCGCAACGAGTGTAAGGAGCATAGTATGTTACTTGCTCACCACCATAGAGTTCACTCTTTTCAACTGGTACCGTATGTATATAAGATGAAGTTGCTCCTTGATATATATTATCCGATAGCTGTTCTCCACGGATAGTATTCCAAGTAGCTCGATCAACTCCAACCCCTTTCTTACACAAAGAAACCGAATATACAACATTACCTTTTTGATCATACCATGTATCATCTTCATTTTGACGCAATACAGGAAATTGAATATCATAAATGAATTCCAAATCTTCCAAAGAAAGACCAAATGACATCGCAGCCAAGACATCAATCTCTACAAGGGCTTGCCTTCTCTCAAAATGATTACGAAGAGGAGTGTCATGATTCCACGATGGAGTCAACTCAGAAAATGGTTTCAAACGAACGTCCTCTAAACTCCAACGATCTGTTCTAAAGCTTTCACACCAACAACCACTCCATAAATCGTCGTAGTATTTGTTGAGACAATTCAACATCAAAGTTCTTGAATACATGGCACTCTTAAACTTTTTCTTGATACCAAAAGGAAATGTTGCCAATCTACTCTCTGTAATATTTTGTGTCGCAATGGTTTTCCAATAAAAATCCATCACAATAGAACTACAAAGCGCAGCCATATCCACGGTGTAATTTCGATCGAGGAACGAGATCGAAATTACACCGTGGATATGTGCTGTCCTGCGTGGCAGGACAGCACATATCAACGACCGCTCGCCAGAAAGATTTACCATTTTACGGAATCCAACCTTATAATGATCTAAAAGACTATCATAAACATCGCTACCATTTTCATCCTGACCTATAACAAAGGCGTTAAAAGCTGAAAGGCTTCTATAATTTTCTACCAATGGCAAATACTTTGTTCTTTGGATATAATCATCTGAAATTTTCTCCAAATCAACAATGTTAAAATCTCCCTTTTTCAAACTAACCTCTTTCGGGGTTTGGTAAATTGGATTACTCACATAGAACTGAGGGGCATTATATATCATCTCACAATTATCCATTCTTGGATAGCATGTATGAGAACGAACATCTTTAATAAGCCCAGCTGTTGGCGCACCTGTTTCATGCAAGCATTCTGTGATAAAATATTTCACAGAAGTCACCTTCATAGGATAATTGGAAATTTTATCCAAAATACCAAGCATTTCATTATTATGAACACTTACCAACTTGGCACAGTCGGGGTATCTTCCATCTTCAAAAGTATCAGACAGAAGCTTAATGTACTTTGCATTATAATGCACAATACGATTCTTATGTCCAGCTAAATTCCATTTGCCATCCTTTCCTTTTATGCCTTCACAGATGCCTTGCCCATTATGCATATAACAATCGTCAACTGTCTTTGGATGAAATAGATTACTGATACTATCAAACGATATTTCGTCCTTCAATCCTGTATAAATATTAGCACTATATTTACGACGATGAGCTATCGGGAACAAATTCAATGCATTCTGATACTGGAAATGATATTGCAATCGGCGATACATTACCTTTCGTAAGGGCTGTCCTTTGGCATCATCATATACTGACTCAGGATGCAACATACCCAAATAACCCTTTTCACTAAGAAGGTCAAAACAGTTAGTCAATACATTTTTGTATAAATCAGCTTGTTGACCTACAAGCAAAGGATAACATGCAAAAGAATTCATGAATGTAGCAGAACAAGTTGCCTCAACCTGCTCCATCATGCACATGCTCTTGATTGTTGCATTTTGAAAATACATTTCCAACGCATGTTCAACATCAGTTGCACTATCTTCACGAATAAGAACCTCTGGGTATTTTTCGCCAATGACCTCTTGCTGTTCATACGACCATTTTTCCCATGGTGGGTTACCACAGATAATATCAAAGCCATCTCTCAGCCAGAACACCTCCAAGAACTCCAACATTGGGTGGAAGAAATGATAGCGCTTGGCCAACTCATTGACAATATCAAAGCGACGCTCACTGTAAACACCCTTCAATGGCAGCTTGTTGGTCTGCTTATTACCCATTTCTGCGATGTAATATTCCAAAGACTGAACTTTGGCTGCACTTATTTCCTCCTCAGCATCAAAGTCGATTCGTCCCTGTTTAGGCAAGAACAAATCTTCCTCTCCAGTTTTGCCTGCATTAGAGAAACGAACTTTAGGAGAAGCCTCTTTCATGTCCACATCCAAGACACGCTCAATATCATCCCAATAATCCTGTCGGGTAGGAAGGTCTGCAAGGTCTTTGTACTCCCAGAAGAAAAGAGCACACCAATAGTCCATCACCGCCTTGAGTTTCATGTATGGCGAATTTTTTCGATAACGCTGGTCATCGAACTCTTCACGCTGCGCATTAGTCTCAAAAGGCAAAGTGCGTTTACCTGCATATTTCCAAACTGCATATCCATTGTTGGCATATTCTGCCACCCCCATCTGAAACTCTACATACTTTTTCAAAAGTACATCAATCTTACGGCTGATGCGCTCCAGCTGCTTGTATTCCTCTCCAGTGATACCCTTGAGCCATGACTTACGAATGTTAGCCATGACTTTTTTCTTCTCCTTTAACTTTTGTTCCTCTTCTTTACTGAATGTAGGCAATTTGGCATTGAGTATGCCCAGCATATCTTGCACTGGAAGAAGAAAATGATAAACCTCCGTATAGTGACGTTCCAGACGAGAATCGGAGAAGTGAATACGGTGCGTAGGAGCCTCCCACCACTTCTTGTCGTAAGCACGTTGTCCTACGGTAGTTCTCACAACATCGCTTTTCTTATACACTTTCAGCCATGCACCAATCACCGCATTACCCTCGGCAAGACGGTTGGAGAAGAAAGGAACTTCCATATCCTTGTGCATCACATTGAGCCACAAGGATAGCTTGCCAAGTTCAATAGCAGTTGCATTGAGATCGACACCATACACATTGCTGGTGGCAATGAATGCCTTCACCTTCTGCAGCTCATTAGGATATTGCAAAGGGTCGATGGTTTCACCCACTTCTTGCTTGCGGAACTGTAAGTAAAGCACCGCCAACTGGTTGATAACCTCGTTTTGGAAAGCGGCTGCACCCATGGCAGGCTCCAAAATCTTCATCTGCAACAAGTCGGAAGCCTTAATCTCACCACGTTCCAACTTCTCTACGATTGGTTTCAAAGTATATTTCACTGTACTCTTGGTCAGCACCTCTGGAGTATAGAAAGAGGCAGACTTCTTGCGATCACGGCCATTCAGACGGTAGATAAACTTGCCCTTAGGATGAATGATGTCATGACCTTCCTCATCTTTCAATATCTCATCTTCCTCAAACACGTCACGACGAGAACGAGGTTGCAGATACGTTTCCACCAAATCACCCTTAGGATGCACCTCGATATAATCTTCTTCAGCATAGAAGCCACGATAAGCCAAAAGATTCTCATACACACTACCCAATTGGTTGATGCCCAAATTGGCATACGAGATACGTCCACGCGGCTTACCCTTTTGTTTCTGCGACAAAGACAACTGGCAAACAATGCTCTGCCATACAACATTACGGAACTTGACACCTACGAGCACTTTCAACTTAGTATTAGAGAACAAAGGCGAGTCGATATGGCGCACACGGAAAGAGGCCGTCATGGATGAAACATCCACACGGTCTTCGTTATAACCTCGCAAGATAAGCGCAAAGAGTCGCTTAATGCTATAGTCAAAGAAGTAGCCATTCTGTTCCTCAGCCGTAATAAGGTTTACCTGTTCCAAATCACGTAACATCTCCAAGGAATAACCTCGCTGATAAGTTTGGTCGTTGATTGGCAAGATATCGAGGTCGGGACGACTCTCCGCATAAAAAATGAACAACAAACGATAGATGAAGACCAAACAGTCATCACGCATCATGGTCTCAAAGTTATCATCGGTCTCATCCTGGTCGTGGAACTTATTATCCGGCGTATGCTTGATATACCAAATAGCCTCGTTAGCCAAAGCCTCCACAGCTGCAACCACACCACGCTTCAAGTCTTGCGTCACGGCATAGGCATTCTTATAGCTCTCCTCTTCCAATTGCTGCATCAGTGGCGTATCGCCAATGGCAGCAAGAGCCTCACGAGAAACCAAAAGATAAAACAGAGCGAAATAGTTGCGCATGGCACTCTGCGTGGTCTCCACCAACAGACGTTCTATATCAAAGCGGAGATAAGCACCACGCTCCCACTTGTCGGCATCCATAAAAAATACCATATTGCCAGACGACATCAAAATATAACGAGGATGTTCTTCCTCTGGAAGAGAGAATATATGAGTGACAAGACGATCCAGTCCCAATTCTGCAAAACCAGTCTCTGCATCCGTATCATCAGATGCAGAGACAAGGGTAGGAATATCCATCACATAAAGCTGGGGAGAGCCATCCGTCCGATTACAGACAATACGTACAGGAACATCCTGCTGCGCCCCATTCTCACCTATCGGAAGAGATAGAATCGCAGCAGGCTGTTCTTTTACAGTTGCCTTATAATAACCTAAGCACTCCAATAGTTTGGAATTGAAATCAAAAGTTTCACGCTCTTTGTCTTTTTCACGAGCATATCGTGACGTAACCGCTTGCTTGTAACGGTTGTATTGCTGACGAAGCGCAGAAAAGCGAGTACAAAGTTCTTTGATACCTTCCTGCGAATAGCCAGACTTGTCAAAGACTTTCTTCTGGAAATCCTCCGTAAAGTAACCAGTCGAAAAAAAGTCGTTAATATTATCTATGAAACTATATGCTGCCATATCTTATGTACTAAAATTTAAAAGTTATAGAAAGCCGCAATCACTTTGATGAATGGGTCACCTTGGAGCGATTGTAAATCCTTCAGGTACTGACCTCTATCCTGCGAAAGAGATTCCACCTTTTTCTTGCGTTTGTCCATGCGAACCCCAGCAAAGCCACTTGGCATCAATTCATCAGCCTCGAAAAGGCTTAGCTGCTTTTGCTCACCATAAATCCAGTCGTTCAATTTCTTGCTATAATTGGTCACCACACTATTCATGGCTGCCATCTTAGTTACTTGTTGCTCACTCATAATAGTCTTGGCGTTATCTATCGCCTCAGGGAGCAAGTCATGAAGACGGCTCAAATCTTCCTCTGCAATTGTGTCAGTATAAAGCGTATCTTTCAGGTTGTTGGTAGCAATAAACTCACCCAAGGACATGGGTTTGAATATTCCATTTCCATCCTTATTGACCGGGCACACCAAGAAGTCGCTAATCACACTGTTGCCAAGCTGGTTACTCACTTGTCCATTGATGACAAAATAAGCCATATCCTTCGGCAGGAAACTCAGTTTTGCAACAGGGGCGTCATTTTTAGGCACAGATGCAGAGAGCTTGGTCAACATATAACGTACCACAGGGTGCAAGTCGTAAAGTATCTGGGTGTCCGCCCAGCGTATGCCATCGGCATTACTTTGGTTATTATCTACCACTCTGGCATTTTCTATTGCCTTCAGCACATCCTCCTTATTCGTAGATAGATGATAGCGCATGCCACGTCGAGGCTTAGCTTCCGCAGGTACATCAAAGAGCACCGTATCGAGTTCGTCGGTGTTGGTAACATTCACCATATCATCATCAATAGTCACATTGCCAGGCTTGATAAGATGGTCGCTCTCCAACTGTCGGAAGAGAGCAGAATAGAAATCCATATCCTTTTTGTAGATGGATATTCCTTCATCAATCTTCACCTCCACCTCGCTATCATCAGTCTTGCCTATCGTTACTATATCGTTAGGCTTTTCATCAGGAATCTTCTCTTCGGCATTGGTCTGGGAATCCTCTGCATCACTACCCATTCCCAAAGTAGCCAACTTTGCCCAAATATCCTCATCATCATTGATGATGGCCTTTTCTATCACTTTCTCCTCTTGGTGTACATCATAAAGATGGAACACCTCCGCTGCATCTCCCAAGGTACGATTCACCTCGTCCTCTTTTTCCTTCAAACGGTTGAGGATGCGGAAGTCGGTACTAATGTTAGGATTGTCACTACGGAGCACCAGATAATGAATGTATGGCACACGAGGCTGCTTGTAACGGTCAATGCGACCATTGCGTTGTTCTAGTGTAATCAAACTCCAAGGGATGTCGTAATTGAACATTCTGTTACAATAATAGTGAAGGTTGACACCTTGCGCACCTGCATCACTACAGATAAGCATACGTATCGGTGAATCCTTTTTACCAAAGTTCTCTATCATGGCATCCTGTTCTGTATCAAGCATACCACCCTGGAATACAGCTATTCGAGGATATTCCCCATCACCGCTACGGATAGGTTTATCCTTAATTTTAAAGTCTTTCTCCAAATTGGCTTTGAGATAATTGATAGTCTCTATTCGCTCGGTAAACACCACGATACGATCATCCTGCTCACGTCCAGCCCAATTGAGCGAGCGAAGAATCTCGCAAAACTTATTATATTTGGTATCCTGATGGGTAGCAATTATTTTATTGACGATGTCAAGTTGCTCTCGCAACTCCTCATCATCTACCTTTTCCAAACGATTCTCAATTGACTTACGAGCCGCAGCTGGAGACGACATATAGCTTTTGAAAAGCAACAAAGGCATAAACATTTCACCAAAGCCAGAAGAAGATTCCTTATATAACTTGAACTGTTCGTGCTGATGACACAAGAACTGCTCTTCAAGAGGAGCCAGCATAACATGGTCTGATATCAACTGGCGGTCTTGGAATTGAGCCACAATCGTAGAATCATTCTTCAAGTCATTCTTAAAACGACGAACATAATACGGCTTGATATTTTCTGCCGTGAAATTGCCATCTAATGGAATGGCAGTAGGTTCCAGCATGCGGACAAGAGAAGCAAAATTTTCCCTACGGCCATTGTGAGGCGTAGCTGATGTGAAAATCAAACTATCACAATGCTCGGAAAGAATTTGCGCCAACGCTCCACGCTGGCTGGCTGTATTGGCTACCTTGTGACACTCATCTATAACGATGATATTCCATCGTGTATGCTCTATATAGCTTCTAAAACTTTGACTATTTTTCAATGTATCTACAGATATGATAGTCTTATCATAATAGTCGAAAGGATTCTTGTTGAGAGGTATAATGGTTTTGATACGGTTCACCCCTGTAGAATCAAGACGCACCAAAGGTATGTCGAAACGATTCCACAGTTCTTCCTGGAACTGCTTGAGAATGCTCTTCAAGGCAACCACAAGAATACGCTTGCCACGACCTCGGCGAATCATCTCAGAAAGAAAGATTCCCACTTCCACGGTTTTACCAAGACCTACGGCATCAGCTATCAACATTCTAGGACGAGGCATAGAAAATGCCTTGACAGTTGGTACCAACTGATAATTATGAACATCAAAAGCGCCCTTTTGAGCTATCGTGATATGCGGTGACTGCGTAGTACTGGAACGCAAAGCAGATTCAATATATAATTTAGTGAGACGATAACCACTCTGGGTATCTGCTATAAAATGAGTATTCTCTGGACGTACAGGTTCTATGTCATCCTCCAACGCGGTGTCGAAACAAAAAGTCTTGTCCATGACAAGAGGGGATATTCCCACTACATCAAGCAGCAAGTTATGATTACCGCCATCATTGATGTCGGTAATCAAGAAGTCCTCCCCTCTTACGGTGATACGTTGTCCTATTGTATATGCTGTGTTCATTATTTATGTTTATTTAATGTGAGAAGAAAAGAAGAAGGTTCACCGCATCCTGTGATAAGAACACGATTAATGGCACGGGTAAGAGCGACATACATCAGCGAGCGTTGCTCTTGGTCATTCTGCCGTTGTTGTTCCTCATCCATTTCTGTAAAATTAGCAGGTCGATATGGAATCGTCGCAGCACTTACATCAGCAAGGATAACTACACGGAATTCCAATCCCTTCATCCTATGGAAAGTAGAAAGGTTCACACCCTCTCTGTCACCAGTATCCATCTTCCAACAAGGAATATCCAAGTTTCGTGTCAGATAATTGGCTATACTATCTACCACGCTATTGCGATAGGCAGCAACACAAATGTCACGAGGCCTTATCTTGGCATCAAGACAGGCTTGTACATAAGCGCCAATCGCTTCAAACTCCTGATTTTTATTCTTATATAATTGATAGACAGGAGCATCTCCATGAAGCAAAGAGACATATCCCTTCAAACTTTCCTCGCCACCATCAAAGTCATCTGCCTCAACACCAGATACTATGCAAACAGCCTGACGCTTTATTTCCTCTGTGGTTCTATAGTTGACTCTAAGGCGACGACTGCGACCTTGTATATTGATGCCCGCAGCCTTGAAATTCAACTTGCGTGAGTAGATGCGCTGATATGGGTCACCAACAAGGAATAAGTCGTTAGCTCCTTCTGGAGTAAGCGCACGTAGGAAACGCAACTCTGGATTAGCCAAGTCCTGAATCTCATCAGCGATGACATGAGTGAACATAAATTCAGGTTGTTCTCTCAACCAATGCGTTGTGACATTGAATAGCTCTCGCTGAGAAAAGATGTTCTGCCTGTTTTCCTTCTCACGAAAACTTACCACCATTTCCCATACATTCTTGCGCTGCTTGCGAGACAAGGAGTTGCCTAATCCTATTCGAGGTGTCTTGAGGTATTGATCCAAAGAATCAACATCGTGATAAAGAATCACCTCATTGTACTCCTTTTGGAGGAAATCTGCTGAAAACTCGGACATATTGTCCATCTCGACTTCTTGCCATAGATGATGCATACGCTCATCATTGTCAAAGACTATAGTCTTACCACCCACCAAGCTATTCGCTTTGGCTATTGTTCGTACCAAAGTATCTACCGTTTCCAACTCATAACGTTGTCTTGGCACATCCATTTGTTTGATAAGAGAACCAAGATTCTCAATCAAGGCACGATTATAAGCGGTATATAAGACTTTTCCATTTCCTTCGTATGCTGTTGTACAAAGGCGCTTAAGTCGATGTATGGCTGCAACAGTTTTTCCTGTACCGCCACCTCCGCTAACTTTCAAGGAGCCTTTGTAGTTACCTTCCACGATTCGACGCTGTGACGGATGTAGGAAAATCATCCATTGCTTTAAGTCCTCTTTAAGAATTTTGTCAAGTTCTTCATCGTCTGTAATGTCGATGAAACGGCGTCGGTTATTTTCACTTTGCAACTGCTGCTCATGCTCCGCTTCCTTACGCTTACCTTCTTCCACATCATATATAATGCGATCTATATCTTCTGAATCCAAAAGATAATACAAATTCTCCCACGCATCCTGTGGAAGTTCGTCTTCATATTTATCCAAATCATCCAAGTCCTTGAACTTGCGGACCAAAGACAAGTTTTCCACTGGTACACCGATACGTAAAAGCTGCTCATCCGAATATTTGCTAAAAGCATACGTGTCAGACTGGCTAACATGCTCTTGCTTTTTCTGTTCTTCGGAATGCTCAACAGAAATCACCTGAAAAGAAGATACTTTGTCGTTCCAGATAAACTTTTTATTACGAGCCCAAGCCATGGCTTCATCATGATGATCGATATGAAGCAAACAATAATCCTCTCCACCAACAACACCGATAATCATTCTATAATCTAAACCGAGACGAGCTGTGCGCATACTATCATCCTTGAAGTCTGATATGGACTCCAAGTTGATAGCTGCCGACTTTGGGTTCTCCTTAAACTTACGTCGAAACTCTTTGAATTTATTTTGTACGTCTCGTGGCAGGCTCATGATGGCATCCCAACAAGACTCTTCAAGAAACAGTCTCATATATATTGCTTTTATTTAATGTCGTTAATATCAAATGTATCCGGTTCGAATATTTTGTAACCTTCGGCAATGACAGCTTCCTCGTCATCTGGGAAGAATACAAATCTATACTTTTCGGAAACAAGCTCTACTTCACACACTTTTTTACCTTTTCTATTTTTGATGGCAACTCCTGCATGATGTTCAAACTCTATACCCTCCTTCAGAAGATTGATAACAATCTCATGGAGTTCGTCATCGAATTCATCAGCTATTTCTTCCCATTTTGATTCTGCCGACTCCATTGGGTTTTGTGCATCTGTCTCAATACCTTGATAAAGAGACACCAGGTTATAGACACGCCAAAAATCCTGCCATTGCTCTTCTGGCAATCCTTCGTCGGGATGGATGTCCATAGGTACCTCAAATACAGGAACTATGGTATGATTGGCCATATCCACATTGACTTCCAAAGCCGCCCAAGGTTGTTTTGGAAACAGTTTGATAGATGCAGACATAGATGGTTGAAGACCCACCATATACATCAGCAACGTATCTTTTATTTTTTTTGCCTCCCACAAATGACCAAGAACGTACAACAGGCGCTCCATCGAATTACGTCTGTCACACCATTCGTTTTTTCCCAACTTGTTCAGAAGGGCGCCATTATGCCTGTCTATCACAGAATCTTCAGGATGGTCTGCATCTTCGAATTTATTCATGTCTGCCCAAGTCAACGTAACAGACATGTATTGCTTAGATTTTTCTATACTTTGACGTTTCATAAAATCTTTCGCAAAGACATTATGCTTTCCCGAAGCATGAAAGTGATAGCCGTCCATATAGACAGCAATATTTCTCAAATATTCGAAAGGCAGTTCTTTCCAACCACGCCCATCGTTCTCTTGCATCAAGACAGGGCGTATCAAGAAGTCTGGCTCCGTATGAAATTCGACACCCTTGGATTTATCAAGAATATATTGCGGAGTAATCTCATAAGACAGTCGATGAGCTCCATCATCATATTCCAGATTATATTGCTGATGATACGAAGTCTCATTTTGTTGAAATTTCCAAGCATGCGTATCCCCCAGCTGATTGTCTTCTTGCACAAAACGCTGAAGGGCATAGACAAACCGCTTCTCCAATTCACTTTCCTCCAATCCACCATCAGAAGAAAGGTTGCCAAGAGCCTTTACATCTTCCCAATTACTTGAACCATTGTTTTCATTACGGCAATAATCCAATATCTTACGGAATAACTCATCTGCACGTTTTCGACTCAATTTGTTTTGAATGCGATTATTACTGTATGTATAAATGCAATGGTAACACCCATCCTTGCCATGATTCTGGCAATCACATGTATGGATGCGTTCCCAAGCATTCTGCAATATCTTTTCAAACTCTTCTGGCTTACTTATTTGTGCCAAGTAACCTGTTCCGCCAGGAATTGTATCATAGAGAATGACATAACGGTCAAACTTGTGAGTTTCCTCGTTATAGCTTTTGTATTTCTCTATTTGTATATGGTCAGGATTTCCTGCGAAATAGTCACGCAATCCCAAACCGATACCAGCAGCAAACATATCTGTAGTTTCCTCAGTATCCACTTCTTGCACTGGCAACAAGACCTTGATGGCTTCCGTATGAAACTTATGATAGAGATACACTTCCTCGAAATACTCATCAGGCTTATCCATGTATCGCTTATCCTTGTTCTTGCAGAAAGGATAGTGTAAATCCTTAGAATCTACCACATTCAATTCATTGGACTTACTTGTTGATTTGCCACAATACTTACAGGTCACAAAACCTTTGGTAGGAATATGCTCATGCTCATTGATATCTAAGTCTCGAACATCTTTCTGTTCTGAATCTCCAAGATTGATGTCTATGACATCTACACTCTTGCAATATTCTATTCCAAAAGGTATCGTACGCAATCCACTTGCCTTGACACTGCCATCAAGAATGAAATGTTTGGACGTAACATAACTATTGCTATCCCTATCATCGCTTTTATCGTCAAGCACTGCCTCTTCCTTCCTGTCGCTCGAACGCACCTCGTCCATACGCACAAAATAGTGAACATTGTTTGGCGTACCAAATGCTTGGTCACCACAAACAGGACACTCATGGCTATGCTCTTGTTTATTCAACTCTATATAATCGCATTTTGAGCAGAATCTCATTTTCATAAGAGCTTCTTTATCTCCCGTATTCCAGTTAAGCGTGGAAAGTCCAGAGACATTCATACGATATTTCTGTGCATAGAAATGATTGCCTGGCGCCAACTCTCGCAAAGCTGATGATGCAGAACGTTGAACGCTCAACTCCTCTATCTTGTACTTAGCAGATTTGTCATCCAATGGTGGGTGATGGATGATGGTTGCATCCAAAGTTACACCTGACTCAGGGAATGCATAATTCGGCAACAATCCCGCATTCGTCATAAACTCAAGCAACTGTTGATTCATTAAAGTTCGACGAGTCTTGCTTAGTACAGCCACCTGAATTTCCAATTCTTTCCTTTCCTCATCAGTCTTTGCCAAATTACTATCATTGATTCGTTTACGTAAATCATTGATACGATTCGACATAGACATATACTTATCATACAGTTTATCAAATTCTTTACGTATCCCAGTTACAAACTCACCAGTACCCAAGATCTTAGACAAGTTGGCTAATGCGTCCTCCTGCTCTTCTGTATATTGAGAGCGGAAGTTGGTTTCGAGATTCGAGCCATTTGTCTCAATGAAAGCAATGATACGATTGAAAAAAGAAGCGCTATTTGTCTTGAATGTGCTCAATGGCAAATTATACACCTTTGTCGGAATCTGATTGTTCTGATTATCCAACCCAGTCCATGTATCAAGGCAATAAGCAAAGAAATGCCTACGCAATATATCCACTGCAGAAAGGTAACAACCTGGTGTATTGATTTTTCCCTGCATCATCTCCTTTGGCTCTGCATAGTAAAACAAGTCATGATATTCATTGCGAGCAAAATCAATAATGAGTGCAGCTCCACTTTTACGACCAGCACGTCCCACTCTTTGTATAAAGTTGGATGGCATTGGAGGGACAGAAGTGTTTAGTGCCACATTCAAGTCACCGATATCAATACCCATTTCCAATGTAGATGTCGCCACCAATGTATTGACACTATTCTTTCCTTCATTACTCTTAAATTGGTATTCTATACTCTCACGTTTCTGACGATCGAGAATGCCCGTATGCTCATGTGAGTAAATACGTGGTGAGAGCTGACGATTATAAACATTATAATAATACTTATGAATCTCATCTCGTTTTACCTCTGTATATTTACCTTGACACTTATATTCGAGACATGGAGTATTCTCAGAAACTTCATCTTCGTTGGCAACACACATCACAGAAGTACAATGGTAACAGTAAATATGCTTTACTTTATCAGAGATCAAGAGAGCAGATGGTGAGATACAGTAATTTTGCTCTGATTCACGAACGCTCTTATTACAAATTCCTTCTTCGCAAAAAACTTCAAACAGTTTTTGGTAAAAGTCATTGTAAAGACCATCCGGGATTTCTGCCATCATAAAGCCATTATCTGATAAGTCGGCAGTAAAACACTTCTGAAAATAGTACTTATACCAATTGAGTACCCTTGGATTCACATAAGTGGTATCAAGGATACTACGATTATCAAGATGTGTAGTTGCGACCAATTTCGGATAACGTGCACGTGAACCAAAGTATCTATGAAGATAATATTTCGAAGGCTTATTATTATTCATCTCGTAAGTAGTGGACTTCACTTCACGAAAACGAGAGAGAAATGGATGGTCCACGGCTCCACGCATGCGAATGCGGTGCAATACGCCATTGGCGAACTGCACAAAATGTTGACGTGTAATACGCTCCAATCTATTTTCATCAAGCCATGGTTTCATCTGCTTATAGACATTCCTCAATTGGTCTTCATCAAAATAAGTTGCTGAAGCTCCTGACTTTTCCAAAGTACGACCAATGCGAGCATTGAATCCAAATTCTGAAGCAATTTCCCATCCAAGACGAAGGTCAAGCTGTTCTATAAAACCTTTCTTAAATTTATGGTCATTGACTCTGAAATCTGTATCTAAGTCTATGTCACCTAATCTATCTGGAGGGAAAAAGCGATAAACATATCCCTCTTGATTCTCTTCGAAATGTAATTTTTCCTTCCAATACAGTACAAACTGCTTTTCGAGATTTTCAAGACTTATTGGGAGTTTTCCCTTCTCGCTCAAATTCCGAATACAATTCTGTAAAGCATTACGGAAAGAGAAACGATAATTTCGCGCCTCAAAAAATCCTGCCTGATGAGCTGCGTCTTGCACGCTGTTAGTAAAAGCAAGTATTTTTCGATTGGCTTCCACTTCACCATCAAGATCTGACGACATGATTTGACTAATAGCCACAGAAGCCATCGTTGCTACTTTCGTACCAATGATAGCTAAAGAATTGTCTGAACAACAAGAAGGACAAGACTGGACAAAGCGAGGATTCTTACCATGTTTCCCTGCATCAATTTTACGCATAGCATATACATGTATGCGGTTCTCCTTTTCTTCATCCTGCTGGTCATATAAATGCAAATCGGCTGGGTCTATCCACCAAGACTCTGTTATTCCTTGATATTCTTCTATTGGCTTATTGTCGTCTTTACACAGATTCAGCAACCAACAATTCTCATTGTTGTTAATAAACTGTATAGCAGTTTTACCAGGGTCTTTGTCTAAGCTATTCGACTTCTTAGTCTTATACGCTATCCAACCTGAATCTCCACAATCCCGGCAGAAATAAGCAGGTAAAGCAAGCTGTTGCTTATCCTCTTTGTTCACATCTTTTCGCCAAGTAAACTTAACTTCATTCGACATAATACGAAGAAAGCCAGAAAGCTCTCGTAACCAAAGTTGAACTTGCAAGTACAGAAAAGGGAATTGAGGTTTTACACCTTTCTTCGCTGCAGCTATCAGAGCTAACAAAGATGACAGGACTGCCAAACGTGGTGACTCCAAGCCCTTGTATGCAGACTCCGGCAAGGCTCTAAATTTTTCGTTTTTATCAGCAAGTTTAGCTATAAGATTGGGTACACTGATATAGGAATTATAAGTTATATCAGTTATGTCTCTGACTATTCGCAGTTCAGACAATCCTTCAGCAAGACTTGCATTCTGTAAATGCCATAAACTCTGCTGACGGATAATATATTCGTCATAAGTGTCATCAAGTCCAAATCGGGTTTGCAATAAATCCTCTAACGCAGGTATAAAATCATTATTTGCTTCATTGCCTATTTTCCTAACCTCTATTCTATCTTCAACGATAACAGAATCAGCTTCAAAACTTTCCCCAAACACATCAGACGCATACTTGCGCAATAAAACTTTAGAATCCTTGCCACTTCCTATGGTAGCAGAAGTTCCTACTGGGCACAATTGCTCAGCCTGTAAATCCAACTTTAATTTCAAGCGACGTATTAAGTTAGCAACATCTGTCCCTTGCGCTCCATCATAAGTATGCAACTCGTCCAAGACAAGAAATTTAAGTATTTCCTTGTCCTTAAAATTATAGTACCACAATTTTGCGTAATTATGCTTCATTAAAGCATAATCAAGCATCTTGAAGTTTGTCAATATAATATCTGGCGGTGTTTCTAATATCTGGTCACGATCTTCAATGATATTATGCTCCCCCATGGCTACAGGATATTTCTTTTCACGATTCTTACCTTCTCCAATGAAAAGACCAGCCGTTACCTTTCCTCGAAGACGCTCATCTTGATAGATAGCCTCAGCAAGACGCTTAGCTTGGTCACTTGCCAGCGCATTCATAGGATAAAGTATAATTGCTTTAACACCTTCCGCATGTTCATGATTCTGTCGCCATTGGTAGCAATAATCAAGTAATGGAAACAAGAAACATTCAGTTTTACCAGAACCTGTTCCTGTAGTCAGAAGAGTTGGCTGTGGAGAATGATTATCTTTAGATGTCAATCTCTGAAAAGACTGATACTGATGCTTATAAAGCGTATAACCAGGAACGATGTCCATTACATCAGAGCCATCGCTATCGGCAGAAGTAAATGGTGTTTTCAAAGAAATATATGGTTCATGCGCAATACCATACTTGTCATTTTGTATAAACGCATAAAAAGCATCATTCACCTCCTTGTCTTTGAAGTTGAATGTTGCTTTCAAATATTCAATAATGGCATCTTTAGCCTCATATGCTTGTTGTAATGGGAGCATTTTTATATCAATGACTGAAAAAATAATGTTTATTACTACTCAAAACCTTCAGTTTAAGAATATAGAAGTTGTCATCACGAAGATTCTTATTCCACACGAATATACTTCGGCTCTTCCTTGGTAGAAACTAATAACTCCCTTATATCCACGTCAAGGGCATTAGAAACATCTACAAGTGTTCAAGACTCGGTTGAGAGACATTGGTACACCATTTGCTTACAGTTGCGGGGGCTTTACCAAGTTCGCCAGCTAACCACTTTGCAGTTTTCTTCTTTTCTACAAGTATCACCTTGATTCGGTTTATATCTTTGTTTGCCATTTGAACATATTTTATATATAGTTGCAAAGTTAAATAATATCAGGTGAAAAAAGAATAAAATATTGAGAATTATGCTATGTTAATTGTGTTTTACTTCTATTTTCAAACAAAATAGCACATATTTGAGGCATTACAATCAAAAAAATAGTTTCCTGCTCATTTATCACTGATATTAACTACCTTTGTCCCATCAGAGCTACCGCAAAATAGCACAAAGAATAAGTGTGGTACGAGGGAATATGCGCAACAGCTGATTATCAAGGAATTGAACTTCCCGAGGATATTCGGCTAAAGGTCAAAGTATTGCTCGTACCGATTAAAGTGCAATGCGCTTAATTATCAAGGATGTGAAGATAGTGCATCGGAAATTTTAAACTGCCCCCAAAAAGGACAGAAGCCAACTCACGAATCGAGGTATTCTCACGAATACAGCATTTCACATCACTGATAGCACTCAGCAGGAGGCACTTCTTACGCATCTGCCGATCGCCCACCTTAGAATAAAAGAACGCCATTGTACTGTATACGATACTATAGGCACGCCCATCAAGATCGGGATGTTTTTCTACGTATTTCTGCAATACCGTCAGTGCCTTTCGGTCTTCTCCGTTCCATGCCAGAAGGTCAGCTTGATTGCATGCTGCCGACAAAGAGTTCTTATCAAGGATAGACTCACGGAGTTTTTTACGATAGAACAATATCTTACTCAAGTTGTCCGAATAGAAATCTGTTCCCACCGAAAACTCTGTACTGAACAACACCAGATCGCTGTAGGTCTGATAATAATCCTGCAAGTCCTGTCCACTCAACTCTCGAACGTCGATGCTGTCTATCAGCGTAGGCATGATCAAAAAGTCCAGCCACAGAAAGTATATGTACCAAATTGAAGGTACTCTCGGTATACAGTTTCTTATTGTTCAACTGCTTGGCAATAATAAAGTTCCGATTCACATACTTGTATGCAGAATCGTACTTGAAAGCCAGGTATTCATCATAGAGTCTATTGTTGATGGCATATTCCTGCTCCAAGGTGATACCTTGATGATCTTTATCTTGCGCTCTTTCTCTTGGGTCACTTCTTGCTGCTGTGCAAGCAGTTGATCAAGTTCCTCAAAAAGAACTTTCTCATCGAGTTCCTTGCATAAAGAAACCTGACAAGCACAAAACAGACAAACCAACAAACAATAGACTCTATTCATGACAACAGATTATTATTTTTACTTTTTACTAAAAGTCCCATTTCACACCTAAGCAGGGACGGCATTTGAAGCCACCTGTTGAGCCGAAGTTGTTGCTCAACTCTACCTCGCCTCCTACACTGAGGTTCTCGCAACCGAAGTGCTGACCTACATTGTACCAGAGCTGTGGCTCGGTGATGAAGACTGTGTGCTTGGTTGTAGCAGAACCATCCTCCTGATAGTCGACAGCATGAGTCTCCCACCAGAAATCGGCAAAGCCGTCGAACTTCAAACCCTTTACACCAAAGATGTCATTACAGGTCCAGACAGCAGTAAACTGCAAGGGTACATTCTGATCAGTCTGACGGATGGTCTTGTATAGAGCATCCAGAGTCAAAGTGTTCTTGTAATTCTTGTCGTGCACGAGGTATTCCACACCGAAGAGCCATGCATTGTTGATGGGATAATTCTTGGTGATACCACCATTGTACTCCACATGAAGGCTCCAGTTCTTGAACTGAGTTTTCTGCCAGAAGTTGAGTGCACGTGAAATCTCTGTATAGGTTCCTCCCTGGGCAATATTCTTCTCGCCCACTACCATTTTGTCGTAGTTGAAGTCGTGGTCAACAAAGAAATAAGTACTACCCCACTTGTCCTGCTTGAACATTTCGAGGGTAAGGGTAACAAACTTACGGTCGGAACCGAAATCATACAAAATCTGAGCGTTGGTCTGTGCCTTTGCCACTGAGCTGCAAGCCCAAAGAATCAGCAAAGCCATAACTAATCGCAAATGTCGGAGTTGGTTTAAAATCATTGTTTCTTATTATAGTTTTAAATATGTACAAGAAAGCCTCCTGCTCTCTAATCGTTTGCAAAGTTAATAAAAACTATAATAAGAAACAAACAATCTTAAATAAATATTGAACTCAACTTTCGAAAATGGGGAAGTTAAAGAAGTTAAAGAAATTAGAGAAGTTAGAGCCATATGCTTTACAGCTAAATCTTCAACTAAAAAGACTGTTGGCTATAACTTCTAACGCCCGAAGGGAGTGATAACTTCTTTAACTTCGATAACTTCTGAACTTGCAATGTTCAATTTATCAGAATTCAAGTATCATTGCCTGACGAGGACGAAGCTTTACGTTCTTGTTGATAAGAACAGTGCAGCCATTCGTCACATCAGTAGCCTTTTCATGCGAACCGATAATCTCTGCATAACGTGTCACATCCAGCTCATTGGCTTCCTTCTTGCCATTGATGATGGTCATGACTGTTTTACCTTGATACTGGCGTGCGATGACATACACACCCTTATAAGGACAGAACTGAGTCTGCTTGCCTTTGGTAACCACCTTGTTACCCTGGCGCCAATGCAGCAAGTTGCTGAGCCACTGGAACATCTGATTCTCATCCTGTGTTCTTCCTTCTTCGGTGAAGGCATTATGCTTGTCGCCAGCCCATCCACCAGGGAAGTCTTTACGCACGTTGCCGTCGGTTACACTCTTGGTGCCATTCATCAACACTTCTGTACCATAATAGAGCTGCGGTGTACGGTTGATGGTAAGCAAGAGCGCCAAAGCCTGCTTCAATGCCACGGTATCCTTGCCCTCGCCGAGGAATCTGTCGGTATCGTGATTCTCAATGAATGCCATCACGCTCTTTGGGTTAGGATAGAGATAATCGTAGCAGAACACATTATAGAGACGGTTCATTCCGTTCCACCAGTCATCGGTTTCCTCGTTCTTGGCACTGTTGATACGGTCGAAGAAGGCAAAGTCCATCACTGTTTTCAGATAGCTGTTCTTCTCTGAGAGCTTGCTGTCTTTCTGCCATGCAGCAGTATAGGCTGGCTCAGTAACCCATGTCTCGCCTACGGTATTGAAGTTAGGATATTCGTTGTTGAGTGTCTTCATCCACAAAGCCATCGCATCACGGTCGGCATAAGGATAAGTGTCCATACGGATGCCATCAATTCCCACGGTCTCTATCCACCATTCGCTGTTCTGGATAAGGTACTTGATGACATGAGGGTTGCGCTGATTGAGGTCGGGCATAGAAGGTACAAACCAACCGTCTACCGTCTCTTCCATATCCACCTTGCTGGCGTATGGGTCGAGGACAGGAGTCAACTTATAACTGGTCTGTCGATACATATCGTTCACTGTTCTTGCTCCATCCACAGTACCAATCTTCTTCACGTGCTCAGGAGTCTGATACTCAGGAAGAAGCCATTCGGGGCAGTTGAACCAGTCTTTTGAAGGCATATCGGCAATCCAGGGATGCTCGAAACCACAGTGATTGAAAATCATATCCATCACAATCTTCAAGCCTTTCTGATGAGCCTCGTCAATGAGTCGCTTGTACTCAGCATTGGTTCCGAAACGAGGGTCAACCTTGTAATAATCGGTTGTGGCATAACCATGATAGCTGCTGCTCTTGCCGTCGCCTGGACTGTCATTCTCTAAAACGGGAGTAAACCAAAGTGCCGTGACACCCAACTGGGTGAAGTAATCCAAGTGCTGACGGATTCCTTCCAGGTCTCCACCATGACGCAGACTTGGAGCATGACGGTCGCAATTCTTGTCGCGCATCGTCTTGAGAACATCATTCTTAGGATTTCCATTGGCAAAGCGATCTGGCATCAACATATAGAGCACGTCTTCGTTGGTGAAGCCCATGCGCTTTTCGCCAGCCATCTCTCGGTCTTTCAACTGATACTTCACCTTCTTACTCTGCTTTCCCTGCTTAAAATTGAGAACCATCTCGCCTGCCTTGGCATCCTTCAGATTAAGATAAACCAAGAGATAATTGGGTGATTCGAGACGGGCAACGCTATCGATTTTCACGCCAGGATAATTGACTGTCACCTCAGCATTCTTGATGTCCTTACCGTACACCATCAACTGCAACGAAGCGTCTTTCATACCTACAAACCAGTCGGTAGGTTCTATGCGGCTCACGTTGACTGCCGCCGTCATACTCATTACGCTACTCATAAGCAACATGAATGAAACAAATTTCTTCTTCATTATAGATCTATGTTTAAGTTATTGTATTGACTTTCGAAACTTAATTCTGATACAGTATCAATGCCGACTGGCCATCTATGATGGTTTCGTTACCCACCAATGGCATCCCGATTCCGTCTTCATTGATAACCCCATTGCAGCAAGCCACATGATACTCGCCCTGAGGTATCGCTATGGTGCGGGCTTCCTTGTTGGCATTGAAGATGACAATAATGTTCTTCCAGCTGTCTATGCCTTCCAGGTTCTTGAGTCTGAAGGCAAGCAGGCAACCATTCTTCCCCACCTGAGCGCCATCTTTCTTCTGCTCTGCAACAGGGGCTGTTGGCAAGAACTCCAAATGTTCTCTCACAGCCTCAGCCTTGGCAAGACGGAAAGCCGGATGATTCTTTCGAAGCTGAATCAGGTTGCGATAATATTCAAACACCTGTGGATATTTCTTCAGATTCTCCCAGTTAAACTCATTGATACTGTCGGGCGAGCAATAACTGTTGTGCACACCCTTCTTGTCACGCAACATCTCCTCTCCTGCCAAGAAGAAAGGCACACCCTGCGATGTGAACACAGCAGTCTGAGCCAACAAGTCGAGGCGAATCAACTCTGCTATACGTTCGCTCTCCGTTCTGGAAGCATCTTTGATGCCAGGCACGGTTGCCTTCAGTCGGTCAACAAGACACATATCGTCGTGACAGCTCACATAGCTGATCTGCTGGGTAGGCTCTGCTGTCCAAGGCTTCTTGTCATAGTTGACCAAATTCATATCTACCTGCGGATGGGCAATGCCTCCCACTATACCAAACTTCAGACTCTCTTCCTCGCCGGGAATGCCAGCCAGGAAAGCGCCTTTGGTATTGTCAGAGAAAGGACCACGAAGGGCATCTCGCATATCATCGCTGAAGGCTCCGATACCATTGAGTTTGAAGGTGTTGGCCTTCATCGCCAACTGGTCGCTTGGATAAGCGCAACTTCCTGCGCTCCAACCCTCACCATATATATAAATAGAAGGATCTATCTTGTCAACAGCAGCTCTGATGAGTTTCATCGTCTCAATATCGTGCACTCCCATCAGGTCGAAACGGAATCCGTCGATATGATATTCATTCACCCAGTAAAGCACACTCTCTATCATATAGTCGCGCATCAAAGGTTTCTCTGAGGCCGTCTCGTTGCCACAGCCCGAACCGTCGGAATACTTACCATCGGCTGTCTTGCGATAATAATAATCAGGATAAGTACGCTGGAAATTGCTTCCGTCAATATTGAAAGTATGATTATAGACAGCATCGAAGATGACACGGATGCCTGCTTGATGCAGCGCCTGCACCATCTGTTTGAACTCTCTCACTCTGACTGCAGGCGAAAAAGGATCGGTACTATAGCTGCCATCAGGCACATTATAGTTCTTAGGATCATACCCCCAGTTGAACTGTGGCGTATCGAGGCGTGTCTCATCTACCGAAGCAAAATCGAACAAAGGCTGGAAGTGTATCGCATTGACACCGAGGCGCTTGAGATATTCTATCGCCTTAGGTTCTGTCAGTGCCAGATACTTGCCTTTATACTTCAGTCCAGAGGTAGGTGACACCGAGAAATCACGCACGTGGAGCTCATAAATCACCAAGTCGGCAGGCGACTTCAGTTCTGGTCGCTTGTCATCCTTCCATCCCTCAGGATTGGTAGAAGCCATGTCGATGATGGCACCCCGATTGCCATTCACACCGACAGCCTTGGCAAAAGTACCGGGACATTCACCCTTTCCCATATCAAAAGTATAGAACTTTCCCTTCAAATCACCCTTTACGGTAGCTTCCCATCGGTCCTTACCTACACTTTTCATCTTGATGGTCTTGACAGGTTTTCCTATCAGTCCGTCTTTATAAATACGGATTTTTACACTCGGTTTTGCACTACTGGAAGAAACCTGTGGAGTTGCACCTGTTACACCATCTACTTCAACAGAAGCTGTAGGTGAATTCAAAGAGAAAGTAGTTTTATCCTTAGAATAGGACATTTCATTGAAAGCACCTTGTGCCATCAATGAATGGGGAACTAAAACAGCAGTCAAGGCTACTAAAAATTGATTTTTAATGCTCATACGGTTAAGCTTTTGCTAGATTGAGAGAAAATCCAAACAAGAATCATTCTCCATTTTACGTATAAATATAGACTTTTAACTAAGCTATAGCTATTATACTATCTTTTTCTTGCATAAAATACCTATAAAAGCGTATTTTATGCAGAAATAAGCAGAACCAAACACGCTCATTTTTAGCGTATTTGATTCCGCCTTGCCATTCGGTCGGAAATACAGAAAATACAGCGAATATAAAAGCCCTGTTTTTTCATGAATTTCACAACCAAAGTACACCAGTTAAAATTTTAAAGTCTTATTTGGCAAGCAATGAGATGGCAAAACCACCACCACGTGCCTCTTTGATCTTCAAGACATCACCCTTCTTCACAGTCTTGTGAATAATCTGGTAAGATTTAGGGTTCTTCTCATAGTCGGCATTCTTGCCGTCCTGATAGATGGCGCAGGCATACTTCTTACCCTTGTCGAGGAAGTCGAGCTTCACTACTGATGTACGGGCTGCGTCAGTCTTGCCACCAACAAACCAGTTGTCGGTTCCTTTTGCCTTGCGGGCTACGGTGATATACTTGGCAGGTTCTGCCTCTATATACTTGGAGTCATCCCAGTCGCAAGCCACATCGCGGATAAACTGGAAGGCATCGTCGTACTTCTCATAGTGCTCAGGCAGGTCGGCTGCCATCTGCAAAGGACTGTACATCACAAGATAGAGTGAAAGCTGACCACAGAGAGTGGTGTGCACATAACTTGAGTTGTTGCTCCACTCCGACAGTTTGGTCTCAAAGATACCTGGAGTATAGTCCATAGGTCCTCCCTGCAGACGGGTGAATGGCAGCATCACGGTGTGATAGCTTACACTTCCACCAAAAGCCTCATACTCAGTACCTCTTGCGCTCTCGTTGCCCACCAGGTTTGGCCATGTACGGCAGATACCTGTAGGACGTGTAGCCTCGTGAGCATTCACCATGATGTGATGTTTTGCAGCCGTCTCAACGACACGCTGGTAGTGATTGTTCATCAACTGGCTGTAGTGATATTCGCCTCTTGGGATGATATCGCCCACATAACCGGTCTTCACGGCATCATAACCATACTTGTTCATCAGCTGGAAGGCATTCTCCAAGTGACGCTCATAGTTAAGAGCTGCGGCAGAAGTCTCATGATGCATCATCAGCTTCACGCCCTTGGAATGAGCATATTCGTTGAGCATCTTGATATCGAAATCTGGATAAGGAGTCACAAAGTCGAAGACATCAAGTTTCTGATGACCAAACCAGTCTTCCCAACCTTCGTTCCATCCTTCTACCAACACTTCCTGCAAACCATTCTTTGCAGCAAAGTCGATATAGCGCTTCACTTCTTCATTGGTTGCCCCATGTGTTCCATTAGGCTTGCACTTGCTATAGTCGGTCACACCAAGGCGAACAGAAGGCAGGTCGTTGGTGTAGCTCCATGTTTTAGTGCCTACAATCATGTTCCACCACACACCGCAGTACTTAGTAGGATGAATCCATGAAGTATCCTCTATCTTGCAAGGCTCGTTGAGGTTGAGTGTCAGTTTGCAGGAAAGCATATCGCGTGCATCATCACTCACCAGCACGGTACGCCATGGTGTGTTGAAAGGAGTCTGGATGAATCCCTTTCTGCCTACCGCATCAGGTGTCAACCATGACTCAAAGGTCAGTGTCTTTTCATCCAGATTGAGGTGCATCGTAGGATAATCCAGACAGGCAGCCTCATGGATATTGATATAAAGCCCGTCCTTGGTCTTCATCTGGAGAGAGGTCTGCACACCTGTGTCAGAGAAGACGGTGGTAGAAGAGTTGCTTTTGTATGATTCGCGGTTCTTGGCGATAACAGGACGGATGCCTGTCAGAGGAGTAATCTGATATTCATACTCTTGAGTGTCGTAGTCGCCAGGAATCCAATAGGCAGTATGGTCGCCTGCCATGGCAAACTGGGTGTGCTCTTCCTGAATGACGAAATAGTTGAGCGATTCCTGCTGTGGGAATTCATAGCGCAGACCCATACCATAATCATATACGCGGAAGCGAATGGTGATGTTACGGTTGGAAGAAGCCTGATTCAGGTTTACCTCCATTTCGTTATAATTGTTGCGAATGGTAGCAGTCTCACCCCATACAGGCTTCCATGTCTCATCAAAAGAAGAGGTCTTGCTTCCTGTTTCGGTGAATCCGTCCATCAGATTGGTTTCCGTCATACCCTTGCTGGCATGCTTGTCCTTGGCAAGCTCCAGTCCGAGGTGTGAGGGTTTACATACGGTCTTGCCCTTATAACTCATCTCGTAGGTAGGCTGTCCATTACCAGTCAGAGAGAATGTTACCGATACATTGCCATTGGGCGATTTAATGGTCTGCGCTGCCGCCAAGAGTGGCAGCAGCAGACCAACTACTAAAACATTCAATTTCTTCATATTGTCCAGTGTTATTTTGTCTTTTTCAGTTGTTGCTTGCCTTGTTCTGCAGTTTGCTTTGTTCTGCTATTGTTTGTCAGTAAAAGTAAGTCTTTTGGTTAGACATTGCAAATATACAAAAAAGAGAAATACCCTCCTAAAATTTGGAGGGTATTTCTTTTTTGCATAACGTGCAAACGTTTGCATTAGTTTCTTCCTGACTGCGCAACAAGCTCTGTCACACTGTCCATAAATTCCTTGTTAGCCGCCAGGTCCTCTATGCTGAGGTGCATGCGATAGCGCCAGTAATGCTTAGGATTGGCCGGGATATTGATACGCTCGGCATTGGCATCGGGCAAACGAAGATGCTCGTTGATGGCAAGCCAGTCCTGAATGCTCAGAATGCAGAGCATAGAGGGCGATGTGAGATGGCGCGAGATGATATCCTGCGCGAGCCATCCTGGCAGCGGATGAGGTGCTGGTCCTTGGCGATAGAGCATCGTATTATAATACTCTTGCGTGCGCTGAATGTCCTCGTCCCACCACTGACGAAGCGTAGGCATATCGTGACTTGAGATGGTACAAACCGAACGATAAGGATTGCGGCTCAGATGCCCAAACTTCACACTTGGATCCTTAGGCATACTCTGCAACTCAAGTCCCAACATCTTCAATTCGTTCATCACCCATGGCACACAATCTGGCACCATACCAAGGTCTTCGGCACAAACCAACATACGAGTAGCCTGAACCAACTTAGGCAACTTCTTCATCGCCTCCTCGTACCAGAACTGGTTGTTGCGACGATAGAAGTAATCGTTATAAAGACGATTGAACGCAGCCTTGTCATTGTCATAAAGTGATTCGAAGATAAAGTCGAACTGAGCAGAGATACGTGGGTGATACAATCCCGGATTACGATGGTCGCGAACAAAGAGTACATCGCTGATCAGAGCATAGAGTCCGTCGCGAAGCCATATTTCCTTCTCATCGGTCACTCCCTCAAAGAGAGCCTCCACCTTTATCTGGGTATCCACCTCTGCCTTCAACTGATAACGTTCATCATCCAAACGGTCCAGATACTTTTGCTTCACCTCGTCAGCACGCTCATGGAACACACGGTCGAGCACCCAGTCGGTGATAAATGGACGGGTGAATCTGTCCTGCTGGAAGTTAAGACCATACGAGCGAATCTCGTCAGCTGTCATGCCGAGTGCAGGAGCAAACTGTCCGAGCAGACCATGAACAGAGTCGATAGGAATCTCCCATATACGGAAGAAGCCCAGCACGTGGTCGATACGATAAGCATCAAAGAACTTCGACATATTCTGGAATCGACGTGTCCACCACTGACAGTCGTCTTTCAGCATCTCATACCAATTGTAGGTAGGGAATCCCCAGTTCTGACCATTCACAGAGAAATCGTCAGGTGGAGCTCCTGCCTGTCCGTCGAGGTTGAAGTACTTAGGCTCTGTCCATACATCACATCCAAAACGGTTCACACCGATAGGAATATCACCCTTCAGGATGACTCCCTTGGCCATGGCATGCTCGTGAGCAGCCTTCATCTGTGTGTTCAGCACAAACTGTACGAAGTAGAAGAACTCCACCTCCTTGTAGGCCTTTGTTCTTGGGTTGGTCAGTGCCTTGCGGTCTTTTTCGTCCCAAGCATTGTGGTCGGGCCACTTCGAGAAATCAGCAGTGCCATACTTGTCGCGCAGACAAGAATATTGTGCATAAGGCACCAGCCACTGTTCTGTTTCCTGGAAGAATGCCTGATATTCGGCACTCTTCATCATCTTTTCACCTTCCTGATTGAAGATTTGGTGCAGGTACGTTATCTTGAAATCATTTACCTTCTCATAATCTATCTGGGGCAGGGCATTGAGCTCTGCTCTTGTCTTCTCAGCCTCAGCACGAGCCTTGGCATCCTCAAGCTCGGGCAGAGCCTGCAGGTCGGCATACTGTGGATGAATGGCAAACACGCTGATACAGCTGTAGGGATAAGAGTCTGTCCAGGTGTGAGTGATGGTCGTATCGTTGATAGGCAACAACTGAAGCACCTTCTGTCCTGTCTTTGCCACCAGGTCGATCATACTCTTCAGGTCTCCGAAGTCGCCTATACCCGCACTCTTCTTGCTGCGAAGTGAGAAAACAGGAACCAATGTTCCGGCAAACTTACGGTTCCAGCGCTCAAAGAACGACTGGCTCAACTCGTAAGATACAACCGAACCGGCCTTCATCTCAGGGATTTCCACACTACGGTTGTAACCTGTTTCCCATGCTTCGTTGCTCTTCTTGTCGTTCAGTGCTACAAACTTAAACTCCAAGTAATTGACAGCCAAAGCCTCGGCATTGATATCCACCGTCCATTCATTGTACGCCTGTTCCACCATAGGCACAGCACGCTTTACGTCCCAGGCTCCTACAAGAGGATCAGAACCTATCAGTACCAGGCGCTCACCTTCTCTCAACTGTGGAGCACGGACTATCAGTCTGATGGTCTTGGCAAAGGTATTATCCTTCACCTCTGCAAGCTGCTGATGGTTGACACAGTCGGTGAAGGCGCTGCTGTAGAGGTAAGAATCTTCAGGAATGTCACGCCAGTGATCATAGATGGTATAATCATTGGCACGCTCGGCTGTCACATTCAGCTGATGCTTCACCACCTGCCATTCCTTCTTGATACAAACGCCATCACGTTCTACACTATAATAATAGGTAATGTTTTTAGTCTTGGGAGTCACATCCAGATCGCACGACCAGTGAAGCCCGTCTGTAGTTCCCAAGCTGTTATGAACCTCTTCGTTGTCCATGTTCAGGTTCAAGACGAGATTCTCGCCATAAACCGTTTTGTATTCTATATTAAAACGAAACACCATAAGGAATTATAAGATTGTTATTTATGGTACAAAATTAGTCATTTCTTACTATATACAATTAATTTCTTGCACAAAAGATGCCAAAATGTTGCGCAATCGGTTGCGCTTATTATGCTTTTTGCGTCACATGCTTTTCCTTGATGATGGAAACAGCCAAAGCTCCACATATCAGCAGCACACCTGCCACTATCATCATGTCACTCTGGTGAGAGCCTACCACCCACAATACGTGTCCGCCACAAAGAGCTGCCACAATCTGAGGAATACAGATAGTGCCGTTGAAGAGTCCGAGGTAAGCACCCATGTGTCCATAACCCTGCAAAGCATTGGTGACAAAGGTGAAAGGCATCGCCAACATAGCTGCCCAGCCAGCACCAATCATCAGGAACGGAATGAACTGCAGGTACTTGTCGTGCAGGAATGGGATAAGGGCAAAGCCCACACCACCGATAATCAGGCTGACCGCATAAGCCATCTTGGAACTCTTGAACTGGGGAAGCACTACCACCCACAGCACACTGCCCACAGCCTGAACGGCAAAGAGAATGCCCACCCAGTCGCCGGCATCCTGGAATGCCTTGGTGCTGGCATCGGTAGTATTCCATACGGTCTCGGCAATGGCACCCGTAGAATAGTTCCACAGATAGAGGAAGCCTGCCCAACAGAAGAACTGCACCAGTCCCACCTTCCAGAAGGTAGAGGGAGCGTTCTTCAGAAGGCTTATCCAGTCGGCCTTGCCTTCTTCCTTCATCTCGGCATCTTCGGTAACTCCATTATACTTGGCGTATTCCTGCGGATTCCACTCCTTCACCTTCATCGTGGTATAGATGACACAGAGGATAAGGATGGCTGCGCCCACATAGAACGACCAGATCACAGAGTCGGGCACAACACCTTTCTCGGCATAGTTTTTGATGCCCAAGAAGGCAAAAAGGAAGGGGAATATATAACCGGCTATCGAACCCGCATTGCAGAGGAAACTCTGAATGGAGTAAGCCTTTGTCTTCTGTTCCTCATTCACCATGTCGCCCACCAACATCTTGAAAGGCTGCATCGCCATATTGATGCTCGTATCAAGAAACATCAGGGCTATCAATCCAAAAATCATCGCACCGCCAACCGTCAGGCCAAACGAACCGGCATTAGGCAAAAGGCACATCACCAAGACAGCCAGTGTAGCTCCCACAAAGAGATAAGGAATTCGTCGGCCGAAACGGCACCATGTTTTGTCGCTCAAGGTTCCGACAATGGGTTGCACCAGGATTCCCATCAGTGGAGGGAGAATCCAGAAATAACTCAGATTGTGTGGGTCAGCACCCAACGTTGCAAAGATTCGGGAGATGTTAGCGCTCTGAAGAGCGTAGGCTATCTGTACCCCGAAGAATCCGAAACTCAAGTTCCAGAGTTTCCAGAAACTCAGATTAGGTTTTGTCATCATATTTTTTATTGTTTTATTGATTTTCTTTATCTTGTCGTACCACGAACCACGAGTTTGGTTCTTATCACTCTCTTCTCCACCTCATTCATCGGGATAGAACCTTCCACCTGTCCGATAAGGATGTTGACAGCCTCCTCTCCTACTGCCACTCCTCGCTGGTCGACAGTGGTCAACATAGGATCGCAAGCCACGGCTCGCTGGCCGTTGGTGAATCCACAGACGCTGACTTCCTCAGGCACTCGGAATCCCATACGTTTCGCGGTGTAGAGAATACCGATGGCTGTATCATCATTCACCGCAAAGAAAGCATCCGGTCTGTTTTCCATCTCCAAGAGTGCAGGCGTAATCGCCTCTGCCTGTCCCCTGTTGTCACAGATTTGTACGTGGGAGGGTATTTCTTCCAAGCCATGCTTCACCAAGGCATCATGATAACCATTATATCTGTTCTTGGATATTTCAAGGTTCATGGGCGAGCCATAGAAAGCTATCCTCTTGCAGCCAGAGTCGATGAGATGGGTTACAGCCGTAAAGGCACCCATGTAGTCGTCCACCACTACGCGCGAACAGTTCACACCAGTACAGATTCTGTCATAGAACACCAATGGCACGCCATTGTCCATCAATCTTTGGAAATGCGCATAGCGCATGGTATCCTTCGCCTGTGAAACGATAATGCCGCACACTTTATTCTTATAGAAGTCCTCGCAGATTGCCACTTCCTTGTCATATCGCTCATTGCTCTGCGCCACCATCACTCGATAGCCACGCGCACTTGCTTCCTCCTCGATACCAGAAAGCACAGAAGAAAAGAAATAATGGGCAAACTCAGGAATGATAACACCGATGACCTTCATGGGTTGTGTCCTACTGTATCTGAGAGCCTCACCAATTACATTGGGACAGAAGTTATGCGCCCTGGCAAACGCCTGTATACGTTCCTTCTGGGCAGTACTGATACGAGGGCTGTCCTTCAAAGCTCTGCTCACCGTTGCGATAGAAACGCCCAGCTCGCGAGCAATATCTTTCATTGTTATGATTGTTTTCTCATTCATAGGTTGTTAGTGTTGTGTGCAAAATTATGCAAATCTTGCCAAAGTTGCGCCTTTTGCTTGACTTAAATCAAGAAAATTACATGCAAACGTTTGCACAATAAAAGCAAAAGTACAACAAAATCTCTAAACAACCAAATGATTATAAGGAAATCAACTTCCCTTAACTTCCACATTTGCGAAAGTTCAGTATAGAGCCCACTTAAAAAAGTCATTTTTGATAATTTCTTCATATGAAACCATCTGATAATCAAATGGCATGTTGTAGGGAAAAGAACCAAAAACTACTTTTTAAAGTGGACTCGTAGTTGAAGTTTCGCAAATTTCGCCCCACACGCCCTGAAGGGGCAGAAGCTCTTAGCCCAGGGCATCGCCCTGGGTAATTACGGACGCAAACCTGTCGCCCTGTAAGG